>Ga0097691_1000345_pt1 | contig 42161 bp, 41 predicted proteins | sample NGESurdeep072012_8_FD_72858 | JGI IMG/M metagenome (GOLD analysis project Ga0097691, IMG submission 72858) | Arctic peat soil microbial communities from Barrow, Alaska - NGEE Surface sample 210-1 deep-072012 | ecosystem: Environmental > Terrestrial > Soil > Wetlands > Peat ... | reverse complement strand
ACTCACATTCTCCCAGGACAGGAGGGCTTTTACGCGGACGCGCGCACCGCCGAATCAGAGGCGGGATGAATTTTCGAGGCTAAGAGCAGGACGGGCAGGTGCGGCTGGCCGGTGGTCGAAGCAGGGGCAGCCCACCGGCGAGCCGACGCCCTCGACGCCAGCCCGATGCGACCCCGTTCTCTCCCCCCGGGTTCGCATCGCGTTTCCAGGCCCGGAACGATCCGGATCCTGTCGTGTCAGTCAATTGCTTCCGGACACACGTGAAGGAGGCCGAAGGCCTTCCTCGGTGCTGTTGGTGGTCGGGCTGCCCGAATTTGAACCTGGGACCTCTTGACCCCCAGTGGTACCGGGGCGATTTCGGCGCCCTGGCCCTGACCAGCCGATCTGGAAAAACGTCCTGATCAAAGCCGAAATCCTCGTTCCCGCCATTGTCCACCAGCTACCAACTGTGGCCGCTGATGTTCTAGCCGACGGTGTTCGGTCGGCCGTATTCAACCAGTGGGTTGCAGATCACAACCAGCGCGCCTAGTATTCAATGTAATGGTTGAACAACGGGGATCCTGGGTGGGTGTCGAGGATCGCAAGCTCAACGCGGTGTTCTCGGCCCTTGCCGATCCGACCAGACGAGCAATTGTGCGTCAGTTGGTGTCCGGCGAGGCCACGGTGAGCGATCTGGCGCAGCCCTTCACGATCAGCTTCCAAGCCATTTCCAAGCACCTTCAGGTCCTGGAACACGCCGGGTTGGTCACCAGGACTCGGAGGGCCCAACAGCGACCGTGCCGCCTGCGTCCGGAGGCGATGGCCCCCGTCAGCGCCTGGCTGGGCGACTACCGCCGACTCTGGGACACCTCGTTCGACCGCCTCGATGAACACCTCACCAACCAGGAAGGATCACCGCAATGACCGACGAAATGCCCTACATCTCCATCACCCGTACGTTCGCTGCGTCGCCGGAAGCAGTCTTCGAGGCATGGACGAGCCCGACTCAGTTCGGGCTCTGGTTCGGCACACTGTCAACCGCCGTGGAGGACGTCAGTATGGATGTTCGGGTCGGTGGCGAATGGAGCGCACGGATGATCCTGGGAGACGGAGCGGAAATCGGTTGGCACGGTTCCTATCTGGAGGTAGATGCTCCGCATCGACTGGTCCTCAGCCTGAGTGACCGCCCTGGCGACCAGTTTGAACGGGTGACAGTTGAACTTGCCAAGATAGGGGGCGGGACCGAGATGACGTTCACCCAGTCAGGTGGAAACATGCCGTCGGAGGACTATGCGCAGGCGGAAGAAGGATGGCGATCGTTCTTCGACGACCTGTCGAAGGGGATTTCCGGCTAGGACTGTCGCCCGTTCGCAGTGCAGTGAGACTGGTGACGGAGATCGGTTCAAGCGATTGAACTTTCCGCCACACTCCTCCCGTCGCGATGGAGGACCACGATCCACTACTGGCGGGCCAATGGGTCCCCGTCACGAGATGATCGCACAACGGGCTTCCCTTCCTTCAACTATTCCAAGAAACGGCAGACTCATTCGGTTGCGCTTCTACCCGGCGACACTGGCACAGTCGTACTGGTCCGGGGGCTGAAGTCGAATAGCTGCGAAGAAGAGCGATTCACTCGCGTCTAGGGTCTTCAAAATGGCGGGGGCAATGGGAATCGTGAGTGATCAGCGTGGCGCTGAGCCGAATCGTGGTACGCCCAAGAAATTCCGGGCACCTGGTCCAAGGTCGGCAATCTGGGACCTCATTCCCGTCGCCGTGTCCTTGGTTGCGTCGACGTTCGTCATCATCAGGTCGGCAACCATGGTTGCCGGTCATCGTGCGTACTTGCTCTTTGACGATGCGGCGATCTCACTTACCTATGCCCGCAATTTGGCATCTGGGCATGGGTTGGTGTGGATTCCTGGTCATCAACCGGTGGAGGGCTACAGCAACTTCCTCTGGACACTGTGGATGGCGGCAATCGAAACCACGCACTCGTCGGAATACATCGTCGGCCTTTGGGTAATGATCACAGGAGCAGCACTGCTTGCCGCGAATTCCTACGTCATTGCTCGGATCGCCAGACGTGTGGCCCCCGGCATGGCATCTGCACCGTTGCTAGCTGGCTTGGCAACCGCTCTCTACTTTGGCTTGAACTCGTGGACTCTGATGGGCATGGAGACCGGCTTGGTGGCGCTTCTGTCGTCGTCGGCGGTGCTTAGCGCACTCCGTGCCTGCGATACCGAAGCGACATCGGGTGAGCACAACTTCATCCTCGTCTGCGCCGGCGTGTTGTTGGCATTGAACGTGCTTACTCGGGATGACGCGCTCATTGTGGCAGTCGTGGTGGTCGGATTCGTGTTCTTGAAGGCCAAAGAGCGCATTCGTTCTGCCTCACTCGCAGCTGCCCCCGTGGTGGTGGCGATTGTTGGCCACGAGATCTTCCGCCTCGCCTACTACGGTCATCCCGTCCCGAATACGTACTACCTGAAGATCACGGGGATTCCTGTGACGACTCGGGCCTACCGCGGAATGGTCGTACTGACGCAGAGCACCACGATGCAGTTCGTAGTGCCGTTAGTCCTAGCTGGCTGCTACTTCCTTCTGATGCGGCGAGCCGGTCGGAGTCCCGCCCTCGGAACGGGTTTGCTGCTGGGAATCCTCTGTTCCCAAGCGGCATACGTCGTCTATGTCGGCGGCGACTCCTACGACATGTCCTTTTCTGATCGTTACTTCGCCCCCTTGGCTCCGTTCTTGTTCATTCTCGCCGTTCTCGGAGCGCTTGAACTAGCCCGAGTGGCCGGCGATCGAAGCAGGCCAGTGGTTATAGCGGGTGCAGCGATCTGCATTTCAGGAATTTTCGTATTCTCCGGTATCGTCCCCATTCTGCAGCTTGAAGAGGTGGGGTCCGCTGCGGCACACCAGGTCACCGAATGGGGCATCCTGACTATCGTCGGCGGTCTACTCGTCATGGCGCTCGGACTGATCGCACGAAATGCGAACGTCCTGCGGATCTTCACCGCAGCCGGACTACTAGTCATCGGGATCATCTGCGTGAATGCGATCCCCGTCGACATCTGGAACCAGCAGGGAACGTATTTCTCCACCACCGACGGGCTCTTGGCGCGTCTCGGATATGCCATCGAACGATCAGCGTCCCCGGAAACAACGGTCGCCGTGTCCGCTGCAGGGAATATCACCTACTTCGACAACAGACAATCGATAGACGTCTTGGGTTACTCCGACCACTTCATCGCAACGACGACACCGCATACGGACATTCCATTCCAGCCAGGTCATGACAAGTGGGACTACGAATACAGCATCGGTCGATTGAGACCGGACGTCGTCGTAGCGCTCTTCCATCCGTCATCTTTGGACCTGGCTCACATGAAGTCCTGGGGCTATCGGACCTACACGTCAACGTTCACGGGGACCATGTACTACCTTCCGGGCCATTTCAATCCCGTGGAGTTCCAATGGGACCTCTTTCAAGCTTGGCATTGAGGCAACCTGCAACGCGATGACGGAATCGATCAAGCCGAGATGACCCTGTCGTGTCACCTCGAATCGGGGATCATCACCGCCAACCCCATGGCGGGACTTCGGATCGCCAATGGGCCTGACCCAGTAAGACGCGTCAGCCACTGACCGCCGAACAGGTGGAATTCGTGGCCGACGCGGTCGGGCAATGGTGGCGGCCGTTCGTTCTGGTGCTGGCCTACTGCGGGCTTCGGCCCGGCGAGGCCATCGCCCTCCGCCGGCGCCATTTCGACGACCTTGGGAGGTTGACCATCGAGGGGGCGGGCACCGAACATCGCGGAGACCTTGAACCCGCCGTGGAAAGCATGAACCGGAATTTCACACAAGATGTCCGGCAGATGTCAAGCAGAAGAATGGCAGAAGTCGGACCAAATCTGACGGTAGGAGCCGGCTCCCATCTCCGGGAAACCGGCTCCTACCTGCACCTCCGTGGTCGGGCTGCCGGGATTTGAACCCGGGACCTCTTGACCCCCAGTCAAGCGCGCTAACCAAGCTGCGCCACAGCCCGTGATGGGTCTGCCGGGCCGGGACAGCTCCCGAGCCGACAGACCGACAGACTACAGCACCGGCCTTCGCACTCCTTGCGGGTTGGGACAACCGATACTGGGTGGTCGGCTCCCAGGATCTCGCATCCCGAGAGCCAACCACCTCACAATCGGGCACCCGGTTCAGGCAGGCCGCTGACTCAGGGCTGGATCACCGGAACCAGAGGGGCACCGTGAGTCCGGTGAAGTCGCCGATGACCTTGGCGTCATAGGGTGCGTTCAGCTGGTCGAAGCCGTTCCCGGCCACCTGGATCTGACCCTGGGCGTAGATGATCTCGCCGTGAGGATTGACAGCAATGACCTGGTCGTTGAACTGGTCGCTGATCAACGTGTCACCATCGGCGAGGCGGACCGCGCGGGTGGGCACCGGATCGGCGATGCTGCCCGGCCGCATGTTGGTCACGTAGGACCACACGACGACCTTCTGCGTCGTCACCTCAACTACGCGGTTGTTGTTCGAGTCAGAAATCAGCGTGTGGCCATTGGGGAGCCTGCTGGCGAACGCAGGGCCATTGAGTACAGAGGTCTCCGGCGGACTCCCGTACTGCCACACGATCTGGTGGCTCCGGGTGACCTCGATGACACGGTTGTTGCTCTCGTCGGCGATCAGGACGTGCCCGTTAGGCAGAAGCTCGGCGCTATTCGGGTTGTTCAGCTGATCCGCTTCGTCACCCGGAACGCCGGTCACTCCGTACTGCCACATGATTTCGTGGAAGCGGTTGACTTCGATCACCCGGGCGTTCCCCTGGTCCGTGATGAGCACGTCCCCACCAGGAAGCGCAGTCGACTGAACGGGGGCGTTGAGCTGATCGAACCCGCTGCCGGTGACGCCGGCACTCCCGTACTGCCACACAATGTCGCCATGCTCATTGACGAGCAACACCCGGTTGTCGGCACAGCCCATCGGATTGTCACAGGTCGAGCTGGCTCCGGCCGGGATACCGGTCCCAGTGATGAGGGTGAGATCACCGATCCGCTCGGCGTCATTGGGGCCAACCACCGAATGAGGGCCGGCCACCGATGATCCGTTGCCGAACTGCCAGACCACATCGTGCCCCCGGACCTCGATGACCCGGTTGTTGAACTGATCGGCGATCAGCACGTTCCCGGGTTCGTTGAACCTGCCGGACGGGTTCGGGGCGACAGGAGCCGCCGACGCAGAGGTGGCGCCGCTTGCTCCGGCAAGACTGACGCAGGCGACTGCCAACGCCGCTCCGACCCAGCCACCGGTTCGGCGTCGGGTGGGTATCGAGTTGAGGTCTTTTCTCCACATGGCACATTCCTCCCAGGATTCAGTTCGGAATGCCCCTCGGACTTGTCTACGGTTCTGGGCCCAGAATCACTCACCGATTTCCGGGATTTCCCGCCATTCCACTTCCCTACCCGCCGACCTGCTCCGTTCCCCTGGGGAGACAACGGCTCCGGCCCGGTTCCGAAGATGGTGGCCACAGGCACCCCCTATTGCCCTCCCCAGTGGTCAACACCGGTAGATTCACTCGTGCATGTCCGCTCTTCCTCAACCCGATTCGAATGTGGGCGCCGAGGTGCCCAAGACGCGTCGCTCCCGTGAGGAGCTCCGGGACCTGATCCTCGAGTCCGGCCGGGAGGTGCTGCTGTCCGAAGGACTCGGCACCGGCGCCGAACACCTCACGTTCAAGCGGGTACTGGCCCACGTCGAGACGACAACGGGCATCCGGGTCACCAACGCCTCGGTCATCCGCCGCATCTGGGACAACCAGGAGGAGTTCCAGCTCGACGTGATCCGGTCCATCGTGAACGACCAGGGCGACCGCGAATTCACATCCACGAGCAAGGTGTTCAACGAGGCCGTCGCCATGGTGGACATGAGCACCCCCGAGTTGCGCCGTGCCTCACTCGGTGAGCTCATCCGGGTCAGCTGCGCCGAATACATCCAGGCCGCCTCCTCCTCGGATGCTGCCATCCAGATGGCGCTAGCCACCTACATCTCGGCCAACCTGCATACCTCGGCCGGCTCGTCGTTGGTCGGGCCGTTCCAGTCGATCAACGATCGCCTCACTGAGGAGTACAAGGGGCTCTACCGGGCCGGGCTCGACCTGGTCGGCTGGCGAATCAGACCCGGTCTCAAGCTCGAGGATGCCGCCGCCGCCATCTCCTCACTGGCCGAAGGCGTCCTCATGCGGATGGTGGCCGAGCCCGGGGTCTTGGCCACCATCGCCCAGGTTCGCCTGATGGACGGCGTCATGGTCGAGTGGACGCTGCTTGCCGTGGGAATGAACCAGATCGTCGAATTCTTCGCCGAACCGGACCCCGACTGGGCTACCTGACCGGAGCCGATTCAGTTCCGCCCGACCGAGGCGTACTCGATCACCCGGGTCATGGTGGCGTCCGACGTCTTGGCCACCGAACCCGAGTCCACCGGTGGTGTCGGGTCGTACTCGATCATCAGCTGGGCCGCTTCGGCCGCCGTCCGGTCGACCAGGAGCTCCACCAGGCGCAGGGCCATGTCGATCCCGCTCGACACCCCCGCCGCGGTGATGAGGCGCCGGTCGAGGTGCTCGACGACCCGGTCGACCACCGGGCTGACTCCGTACTGCTCGAGTTCGGCGTAGGTCGACCAGTGCGTCGTGGCGGTCAGTCCGGTCAACAGTCCCGCCGCCGCGAGCACCAGGGCTCCGGTGCACACCGAGGTCGTGTACGTGGTGGTCTCGTGGACCTGACGGACCCAGTCGAGCACTTCGTCGTCGTGCTCTAGTGCCCGGGTTCCGAAGCCCCCCGGGAACACCAGGACGTCCGGTCGTCCCACCTCTGCGAACGTGGCGTCACGGGTGATGCCGAGCATGCCGTTGTCGCTCCGCACCTCGCCCCGCTCGTGGCCGAGGAAGATCACGTCGAAGCTCGGGATGCGCTGGAGGACCTCGTAGGGCCCGATGGCATCGAGGGCGGTGAAGCCGGCGAACAGCGGGATGGCAACCGTTGTACGGACCGTTCTGGCCATTTCCGTCATGGTGCGGTCCTTTTCGTGGTCGTGGCGAAACGCCGCCGGTACGAATCGGGACTGGTCCGCAGGCGCCGGTGGAAGGCACGCCGGAGGGTCTCGGGTGAACCGAAGCCGCACCGGGATGCGATGACATCGAGGGTGTCGTGAGTCGACTCGAGCTCGCGTCGGGCGGCTTCGGTTCGGACCCTTTCGACGAACCGGCTCGGTGACTCCCCCACCTCGGCGGTGAACACCCGGGTGAAATGGCGCTCCGACATCGACGCCGCCTCGGCCATGGATGACACCCGGTGGTCGCCGTCCGGTGTCGCCTCCACCCGGGACTGGGCCTCCCGAACCGGCGAACGCTCGGCCCGGCGCACCCACACGGGAGTGGCGAACTGGGTCTGGCCCCCGGGACGGTGGAGGTACATGACCAGCCAACGGGCGATCAGTTGGGACACGTCGCTGCCGAGGTCATCCTCCACCATGGCCAGAGCCAGGTCGATGCCGGCCGTGACCCCCGCACTCGTCCAGACCTTGCCGTCGCGCACGTAGATGGGGTCGGCGTCGACGTCGACCAACGGGTACTCGGCGGCCAGCTGTTCGGCTCGGGCCCAGTGGGTGGTGACCCGCCGACCGTCGAGCAGGCCGGCCTCGGCACCGAGCAGGGCGCCGGAGCAGACCGTCGCCACCCGTCGCGCCCGGGACGCGATCTGGCCGACCCATTCGACCAGTGCAGGGTCGCGTCTGGCGTTCTCCACCCCGCCACCTCCGGGCAGAACCAGGGTGTCGAGCCGGACGTCGGGTGCCGGGAGCGCCGAGGCGATCAGGGCGATACCGCTCTCACACGTCACCGGACCGGGATCTGCGGCCACCACGGAGATGTCGTAGCCGGTGTCGATGCCGTGGGCGGCCGCAGCCCGTCGGGCCCCGGCGAACACCTCGAAGGGACCTGTCACGTCGAGCGACTGGACCCCGGGGTAGGCCACGATGGCGACGGTCCGGATGGGCATGCCTCCATGGTGGACCGGGCCTACCTTGGCGTCAATGACATGTATCCCACCTATTCGGCCATACCCGGACCGGTGGGGGCGAGAGAAACGTCGGGGTAGCGGTGGCCGACCGAGTTCCAGCCTCAGTCGGCGCCCTGGTCGGCTATCAACTTCCGCGACCTCATGCCATGTTGCTGCATTTCAGTACAATTGATGGCGCGGTTTCCCTGCGTTGGTCCCTGAGGTTCGGCCTGATGCAGTAGTCCCCTGGTATCTGTCCTCGATTCATGGTGAGCGCACTCGGCTCACCGATTGTCGCGGAGGTGGTGATGTCCGACCCGTTGCCCCTCGGGGCGCCAAGTTCATCGGCAAGATCAATGCTTGCGCGTCGGCTGCTCACGCTGGTGAAGCAGAGGTTGCCCAGGTACGCGGTGTGACGTTGTCGCCGTTCGGTGATGTGGGTGGCGTAGACCTGGTCTGACCTAGTGAGCTGGAGGTTTCTTCGAGACGCTGTTCGTCTGTTAGGGGACCGGATAGTCGGTCCGTCCGCTCAAACCGCGTGCTCGACTCCCCCGGCATCGGCGCTATGGTCCCGGCGATGGAGCCACTACGGATCGGCGTGCTCGGCGCCGCCAAAATCGCAAAGAGCGCGTTGGTGAAGCCAGCCGAGTCCTCCGCCACCGCGGTGGTGACCGCTGTGGCCGCCCGCGACAAGGATCGGGCAGAGGCGTGGGCCGCCAAACACGGCGTGGGGCGGGTACTGCCCGACTATGCCACCGTCGTCGAAGACCCCGACATCGACGCCGTGTATGTGCCTCTGCCCAACGGCCTACACGGAAGATGGACCCTGGCGGCGATCGCCGCCGGCAAGCCTGTGCTGTGCGAGAAACCATTCACAGCCAACGCCGACGAGGCCCGGACCGTGGCCGCCGCGGCTGACGCCGCAGGCGTCGTGGTGATGGAGGCCTTCCACTACCGGCACCACCCCATGGCCGAACGCCTGCGGAACATTGTGGACAGCGGCGAACTGGGGCGGATCACGCGGGTGGAGGCTTTGCTGTGCTTCCCCCTGCCGCTGTTCAAGGACATCCGCTACAACTTGGCCCTGGCCGGTGGGGCGACGATGGACGCTGGGTGCTATGCCATCAATCTGTGCCGCTTTCTTGCTGATCGGGAGCCGACAGTGACCGGAGCGACGGCATTGACCCATGGTCCGGGCATTGACCGGGCCATGCGCATCGAACTCGACTTTTCCGACGGTCTGACGGGCGAAGCGCGGTGCTCCATGTGGTCGACGTCGCTTCTGCGACTGTCGGCGCGCGTCGTCGGGGACGCTGGCGAACTCCGGGTGTTCAACCCGACGACACCGCAGATGATGCATCGGATCTCGGTGCGCACCCCCTCAGGCCGGAGAGTCGAGCACGTCACCAGGCGACCCACGTACGCCTTTCAGCTCGATGCCTTCGTCAATGCGGTCCGCAACGGCGGACCCGTCGTGACCGATACGGCGGACGCCATCGCCAACATGGCGGTCATCGACGACGCCTACGAGGCCGCTGGTCTCGGTCGTCGTCTTCCGACGCCCTGAGAGCCGGCGCCGCCGAGCCACTTCGTCCTGCGGTTGTCACGAGCCTCATCCGGAGGGCCAACGCGGCCTTCCGCTGTCCGGCAGTCAGCACCAGCCGGTGGCCGACGCCCAGGCCGAGGCAGGGGGGTGCGAGACGACCTCCGGACCGGCTCAGAGCGTGGCGAGTTTGGCCACGATCAGGCTGCCGATGAGGTTGTAGCCCCTGTTGTTGGCGTGGATGTCGCCGAATGTCAACGGATTGCAGAACCAGGTGATGGTGCAGACCTCGGCGACCGGTGCCGGTACGCCCCTGCCGAAGCCGCGCAGCGTCGTCGTCGGTCCGGAATAGGCGCCCGTCACGGCGTTGAAGGTGCCGGTGTCGTCGCCAGCGGTGGCCTTTTTGTACGGCGCGTTGGTCACGTCGACGAAGGCGCCCCGGGCCGCGCTGGTGTAGGCCGTATTCAGTGTCGGGTTGATCAGGTCGTCGAAGGCGATCGTGGACTCCGCGGCCAGCACCGGGTTGGTGGCGCCCACCGGGGCGACGTAGAGGCCCAGGATGACGTCGGGGTAGGTGATGCCGACGATGTGGGCCGAGGTGTCGCCGTTGGCGCCCAGCGCCGTGTCGAGGTCGCTGACCAGGTTGGTGACATTGGTCTCGATGGTCGCCGCCGCGGTCTCCACGCAGGGGATCGGGTTGGAACCGGCGACGCACGAGGTCACGTCGTTGCCGCCGATCGACACCGTCACCAACTGGACCTTGCCGAAGTTGGCGGATGCGCCGATGTACGCGAGGACGGCATCGACCTGGTCGGAGGTGGGATAGGCGACCCCGTGGGTGGCAGCCGATGCACCGGCGGGGCAGCCGACCTGGGTGAAGAGGGAGGACGTGGTGGCACCGCCGCAGCCGAAGTTCTCCAGCTGGAGCCTTTCCTTGCCGGCGACGTACCCCGTGAAGCCTCTGGTGTTGCCGAGGGTCGGGTTCTGGTAGCCGACCGAGTAGGAGTCGCCCATCGAAATGTAGATCGGTTTGGCCGCCTTGGCCGCGGTCGAGACGCCCGGCGAGGCGACCAGGCCGACGGCGGCCATGCTGGCCGTTACGGCCCCGGCGAGGGCCAGGCTGAGTAGTGGTCGACGACGCACGGTGGTTCCCCCCTGAGGTGATATTGCTGATCCTGAACGTTCAGGACCCTGCCGAAGTTAGTGCAAACTGCCGTTTCACGAGTCGATCCGACGCGATTCCGTCACGCCGGGTTCACGTTCCGGATATCCCGGCCACCCTCTGGGCTGGTCGCGACTCGAGCATTCGAACGTGCGATCAGACGTGATGGACGACCCAGGTGACGCCCTGGAACGCCCGGTACCCCAGGTAGATGACCGTGGCCACGGCCAGGAATTTGAACCACCACGGCGACTTGCGGTGCTCGAGGGGCTCGGTGCCGCACGTCGGGCAGGTTCCGTCGGCGCCCAGCTCCTCGGTTTCGAGTTGCTGGTCGCACTGCTCACACCACGGCATGGACGGCCCCCTGGTCGACGGGCGGTCCGACGATTTCGGTCACCGCTTCCGTCCCCCACCCCCGTTGGCGCCCTTGGCCCGCACCCGGATCTTGATCGGGGTGGGTCCGAGGTCGAAGCGCTCGCGCAGTCCGCGCTCGACGTAGCGGAGGTAGGTGGGCTGCAGCCGACCGTTGGTGAACAGGGTGAACGTGGGCGGGTCGTTGGCTCCCTGGACCCCGTACTGGATCCGGGCACCGACCGGAGGGTGAGCCATCTGGATCGACTTGAGCGCGCGGTTGAGCTCTCCGGTCGGGATCCTCGAGTGGTAGGCCTCCTCGGCCGCGGCCACCGCCGGGAGGATGTGGTGGACCCCGAGACCGGACAGGGCGCTGATCTTGAGGACCGGGGCCTCTCCCAGGAAGGCGAGACGGTCGCCGACATCGACAAGGACGCTCACCCGCTCCTCGGTCGGGACGAGCTCCCACTTGTTGAGGACCACCACCACCGGGCAGCCGGACGCGCCGATGCGCTCGGCCAGACGTTGGTCCTGATGCGTGATGCCGGCGGTGGCGTCGATGACCAGGAGGGCGATGTCGGCCCGGTCGAGGGCGTCGAGGGCACGCAGAACCGAGAAGTACTCGGTCCCCCGCTCGGTACGCGACTTGCGTCGCATGCCGGCGGTGTCGATGAAGCAGACCGTCCCCTCGGGGGTCGTAACGATGGTGTCGACGGCGTCACGGGTGGTGCCCGGCGCGTCGTGGGTGATCGAGCGCTCGTCGCCCACCAGGCGGTTGAACAGCGTGGACTTCCCGACGTTGGGCCGACCCACCAGGGCCACCCGGGGGATCGTCCCCTCCGCCTGACCGGCGCCGCCCACCAGGTCGACCAGGCCGTCGGCATCGGTCACCGGGCCGTCGTCCTCGACCGGCACCACCGAGCTGTCGGGAAGTGCGGCAACCACGTCGTCCAGGAGGTCGCCGGTGCCGCGGCCGTGCAAGGCGCTGACCGGCCACGGGTCGCCCAGCCCGAGGGAGAGGGCGTCCCACACGTCGGCCTCCCGGGCGTCCGAGTCGACTTTGTTCACGACCACTCGCACGGGCCGGCTCGACTTCTTCAGCACCCGGGCCACGTCCAGGTCCTCATCGGTCAGTCCCACCGTCACGTCGACCACGAAGAGGATCACGTCAGCCTCGGCGATGGCCCGCTCCGACTGGGCGCTGACCTGGGCGTCGAGCGGATCGTCGGTCGACAGCCAGCCTCCGGTGTCGACGATGGTGAATTGATGGCCGCACCATTCTGCGTCGAGCTCTTTGCGGTCACGGGTGACTCCGGGGCGCTCCTCGACCACCGCGGCCCGCCGGCCGACGATGCGGTTGACCAGGGTGGACTTGCCGACGTTCGGTCGTCCGGCCACCACCACCAGGGGCTTGGTGCGGACCGGGATCTCGTGGGTGGCAGGGGTCATCGTGGTGCTCCGATGGTTACCGGCACCCTGGAGGAGTTCAGTGCAGACAACGTGGTGTGGGCGATCCGGCCCGTGCCCTCGAGGGCGCGGCGCAGCGACAATCCGTCAGTGGGCACCACCTCGACGGCGCGTGGCAGGTCGTCGACGGTCAGGTCGTCGAGGAAGCGGCCCTCGGAGAGGCAGGAGTCGGGCAGCAGGTACCGATGGCCCTCGGGTTGGTCGGCCAGCACCGTGGTCAGGTCGGAGCCCGTCAACAGTCCCGACACCCCGATGTTGCCTCCGAAGAACTGATTCTGCACCGGGACCAGGCGGATGTCGCCGCGCCCGAGCGAGTCGACGAGGGGGGCGAGCACCAGGGCACCGTACTCACCGGTGAGGATGGCGATCGGCGGACCGTTGCTCCCCTCGACCGCCGAGCTCGACGTCGGCATCGCCGCCGGGTCGGTGCGGGGCGCCCGGTAGCCGACGGCCGGGGCGCCGTCGACGGCGGCGAAGAATCCGGGGCGCACGCCCAAGGCGGCGTGCTCATCGCCCCCGAAGGCCGCTTCGAAGGCCCGGGCCATACCCAGGCCGTTCTCGTGCTGGGGGAAGCCCTCGTAGGTGGCAGCGGCCGGGAACGGCCGTTCGGCCATCAGGTAGTACTCGTCGGCGGCATAGACCATGCGCCGACCGAGGGACTCGAGGAAGGTCTCCTGCCAGCGATCGACCAGGTCGCACACCGCGGCAGCTTCGGCGACGGTGTGGGGACGCATGGCCTCCTCGTGGGAGAAGGTGCTCACGCCGAGGGGCACGCAGGCCACGGTGGCAAGTTCCGGATAGCGGTCGAGGACGCCGGCCAAGGTGTCGTCCAGGATGGCGCCGTCGTTGCGGTCGGGGCACACCACGATCTGGCCGTGGACCTCGATCCCTGCGGCCAGCAATGCACTGAGCCAACGCAGGCTGGTGGCCCCCCGCCGGTTGCGCAGCATGTCGGCCCGCACGTCGGGGTCGGTGGCGTGGATCGAGACGAACAGCGGGCTGAGCCGTTCGGTCAGGACGCGCTCGAGGTCCATCTCGGTGAACCGTGTCAGCGTGGTGAAGTTCCCGTAGAGGAAGGACAGCCGGTAGTCATCGTCCTTCATCGACAGACTGCGCCGCATGCCCTTGGGAAGTTGGTGGATGAAGCAGAACTCGCAGTGGTTGTCGCAGGTTCGCACCCGGTCGAATACGGCGGACGACACCTCGATGCCCAGAGGCTCCCCCGGCTCCTTTACTACCGACACGGGAAACGGCGCGTCCAGACCCCGGCGACGGACCAGGAGGTCCAGCTCGGGCTCGTCCACTAACAGGCTGTATTCGATGACGTCACGGGGCGAGCGCCCGTTGAGCGAGAGGAGCTCATCTCCCGACAGGAGTCCGGACAGCGCGGCCGGTGACGACTCGGTGACGGCGACGACCTTCGGTGCCGTCGTCACTCGGGGCGCCGACATGCACCAAGGCTACCTGGTCCGACCAGGGGTTCCGTCTGCACCCCTGCGCTCGGCTCCGCGGATCGCCCCCGGTAGCCTGGTGAGGTGCCCGTCGACCGCGTCCTCCTCGCCGAACCCCGCGGATTCTGCGCCGGGGTGGAGAAGGCCATCAAAGCCCTGGCCTGGATGGTGCGCGTCTTCGAGCCGCCGGTCTACTGCTACCACGAGATCGTCCACAACCGGCATGTCGTGGACCAGTTCGTGGCCCAGGGCGTGGTGTTCGTCGATGACGTGGACGAAGTGCCGCCGGGGGCGCCGCTGATGCTGTCGGCCCACGGCTCCGCTCCTGAGGTGGTCGACCGGGCCCGCAAGGACGGCCGGGTGGTGATAGACGCCGTATGCCCCCTGGTCACCAAGGTCCACCACGAGCTCAAGGTCCGGGCCCGGAAGGGCTACACGGTGCTCTACGTCGGCCATCACGGTCACGAGGAGGCCGTCGGCACGATGGCGGTCGCCCCCGAGGCGGTGCGCCTGCTCGAACGTGTCGAGGACGTGGACGCACTCGACTTGGCACCCCGGACCGAGGGGGCCGGAGCCGACGGGACCGACTCGATGGTGGCGTTGCTGGCCCAGACCACGCTCAGTCACGACGAATGGGCCGGCATCGTGGACCGGGCCCGCGAGCGGTTTCCCGACCTATGGATGCCCAACCGTTCCGACCTGTGCTTCGCCACCACCAACCGGCAGGCGGCGCTCAAGGCCCTGGCCGGGAAGTGCGACGCGGTGGTGGTCATCGGCTCCGAGAACTCCTCCAACACCGTCGCCCTGACCAAGGTGGCCGAAGCGTTCGGATGCCCACGGGTGGTGCGGATCAACGACGCCTCCGAACTGCCGGACGACCTGTCAGGCACCGTAGGGGTCACGGCCGGGGCGTCGGCCCCTGAAGCTCTGGTCGACGCCGTGGTCGAACGACTGGCGCCGATTCACGGGGTCGAGATCGCCTCGGTCACCATCGAAGAGGAGTACTTCCCTCCCCCACCCGAACTCCGTGAACTGCTGCGGGGCTTGGAGGCGGCGATCGGCCTCCTCAACTCGGTTCCCGGTGACGACACCGAAATGGTCCTCGGCGACGACCGTTCCACGGAGGCGGCGGATGTCCTGGAGCAGCTCGTCCACCTCGCGTAAGCGTTCGGGGACCGACGGGCCCTCACCCCCGCCGGGTGGGCCGACGGCCGGTTCTGGTCGCTGGGGTCCCACTGGACAGTGTTTGGCGCGAGAATGTCACCATGACGACTTCGTTCACCAGCATGGACTCTTCGACCGCCGAACAGTGGGGGGTGATCGGAGCCGAGACCATGGCCAACCAGGGCCGGGTCGCCGACCGGGTACTGGCCATGCTCGAGTCCCTGACCGAGGTGGTCGATGGGTTCGCCGTCGACCAGTTGACCCACTGCCTGCAGACGGCCACCCGGGCCGAGCGGGCCGGGGCCGACGACGAGGTGGTCGTGGCCTCGCTGTGCCACGACATCGGCAAGGCCGTCTCGGTCCCCAACCACCCCCGGATTGCCGCCGAAATCCTGCGCCCCTACGTCCGGCCTGAGGTGACCGAAGCCATCCTGTACCACCAGGACTTCCAGGGACGGCACTACTTCCACCACTTCGACATGGACCCGAACCTGCGCGACAACTACCGCGACATGCCCTGGTACGACCTGGCCGAGCGGTTCGCCGACGAGTGGGACCAGACCAGCTTCGACCCCGACTACCCCACCGAGTCACTCGCCCACTTCGAGCCGAAGGTGCGGGCCGTCTTCGCCGACGCCCATTCGCTCTGATGGCGCCCACCCAGCGGCACCGCTGGCTGACCCTGCCCGACAGCGGGGCCAAGAAACGGGCGGCCAGGCTCATCGATTTCGTGGTCGCCCAGGCCCGGGCCGACTTCGAAGCCCACTATCCGAACGTCCGCTTCGGGCCGGTCCTGGGGCTCATCGCCGCCTACAACGAGGAGGCCAATATCGGCGACGTCCTCAAGGCCATGCCGACCTTTGTGGGCGACCTTGAGGTATCCACCCTGGTGGTGGTGGACGGCGGTTCGGACGCGACGGCCGACGTCGCCCTGGACGCCGGTGTCTTCACCTGCGTCTTGCCCGTGAACCTGGGCCAGGGCGCCGCCCTCCGCCTCGGCTATGAACTGGCCGCCGCCCACGGCGCCACCTACGTGGTCACCCTCGATGCCGACGGGCAGAACGACCCCAGCGAAATGGCCACCATGCTCGAGCCACTACTCGAGGACACCGCCGACTTCGTCATCGCCTCTCGGGTGCTGGGCGAGGATCAGACCACCGACCGGTTCCGTCGGGCCGGGGTCACCCTGTACGCCTGGGCCCTCAATACCCTGGCCAAGCAGCAGTTGACCGACTCGTCCAACGGCTACCGCGCGTTCCGCATCGACGTCCTCAACGACATCGTCCCCCACCTGGTCCAGGACCAGTACCAGACGGCAGAAGTGGTCATGACCGCCTCCAGCCGGGGATGGCGCATCACCCAGAAGCCCACCATGTGGCACCCCCGTGCGTCGGGGACGTCAAAGAAGGGCGGGAATCTGTTCTTCGGCCTCAGCTATGCCCGGGTCATCCTCACCAGCTGGGCCCGGGTGACGCTCGGGAACCGCACCCGCCGCTAGATCCGCCGCTGTCGTAACCGAACGCGACGGTCCCGACCTGGCGACAGTCCGATCCTTATGATGCCGTAACGACCCCATCATCGGGAGATCGGAGCGGACCATGACCATCCAGCTCGCCGTGTTCGGCACACTGGGCATCCTCACCACAGCGTGGGCGTTCAGCGCCAACCGACGCCTGTTCACCGGGGGAACGGTCGGGCGGCCGTCCACCCTCGAGTCCATCTTCTACGTGGTGGGGGCGATCTCGCTCCTCTTGGGGTGGTATTTCAACGTCCGCTACACCCATCAGTTCGGCGGCAAGGCCAGCTACGTCGACTACACCAAGGAACTCTTCACCAACTGGGCCTCGGACTCGGCCGCCCAGGACTACACCATTGTGAACCTGGTGCTGTTGCCACTGTGGACCATTGTCGACGGTCGGCGCCGGGACCTCCGCATCCCGTGGATCTTCTTCGTCATGAGTCTGTTCACCAGCCTGGCCTTCTCGATGGCCTTCTACCTGGCCTTCGTCGAGCGACAGATCCGCTACACCACGGCCCAGGTCGACCTGGAGCCGTCGGCTGTGCCCTCGTCGGTCTGAGTGGGGTTCAGCTGACCTGGTCGAACGCAACGGCCAGGGCATCGATCATCCAGCGCTCCTCATCGGGCAGCGAGGGCAGTCCGCCACGGCAGCTGAACGCCTCGGTCAGGGCGGTTGCCTCTCCCTCGAGGGTCGCCAGTCCCGCACAGGAGTCGGCGTCGCGCACCACCACGGTGCGACCCACCTCCACCACGATGGTGGCGTCGGGGTGGGTGACCGAGAGAGCGAAGGCACCGGAGCGGGTCGAGCCCTCGGTCGCCAGAAAGGCCGGACCCAGGCCGACCGCATACCGGAGGCTGACGGCGACCTCGTCTGGCTCCACGTCGACGGGCAGCCCGAGAGGCAGGCAGATGTCCCGCTCGTGGACCCAGGAGTCCCACAGAGCGTGGCTGGCCACGGCCGACAGGGCGATGTGGCCGGCCGGAGCCTCGGCCATGCGACGCCATCCGTCGGCGTCCAGGCCGTCCAGCGCCCGTTCCATATCGTGGTTGGTGGTGATGAACCGGCCGAGGAGCTCGTTCGTGCCGATGACCGGGGAGGCCTCCACCAGTTGAGCGGGAGTGACCGCCGGGTCGAATCCGGGAAGGATCCGCGTCGGTTGCCCGGCCCTGCCGGCCGCCATGGAGGTGGCCCAGAAGGAATTGGTGGTGACGAGGTGGCTGATCACGTCACGTGCGGACCACCCGGCACACCGTGTGGGGGCCGCCCACTGCGCATCGTCGAACGTGGCCAGGGTGTCGGCCAGGCGTCGGCGCTGGCGGAACAAGGGGATGGATGGGTCGACCGCGGGTTCCAGCACCAGCACAGGCGGGCCCTCGTAGCGAGGGTTCAGTCGCATGAATGCACCGTACCCCTGGTCACGGGCGATTGTCGGCCGACCCGGATCGGCTCGGTCCGAGCAACTGCTCCCCCGGGGCCTGCACGACTGATCAGTAGCGGCCGGTGACCTCGACCGAGCGATCGTAGAGACCCTGGAGCGAGGAGGTCAGCTCCTCGGTGAGCGTGTGGATCCGGCTGCGGGGCACCCGGCCGCTGCCCGACCGCTCGGGCGGTGCGATCGTCTCCCCCACCTCGAGGTGGATGTGGCGGGGGCGGGGGACCTTGTTGCCCTTGGGCATGACCGACGCCGAGCCGCCGATCCCGACGGGCACCACGGTGGCGCCGGTGCGGGCGGCCAGGAAGGCCACCCCCTCGTGGAGGTCGGCCACCACCGGGCCATCCCGACGCTCCCCTTCGGGGAACAAGATGAGCACCTCGCCGGCGTCGAGCACCTGTTGGGCCCGCCGCAGCGCTTCGCGGTCGGCCGATTCCCGATGGACGGGGAAGGCCCCGACCGTCGGCAGGATGCGGGCCAGCAGGCCGTTCTTCCACAACGAATCCTTGGCCATGTAGTGCAGTTTGCGGTCCGTGACCTCGGAGGCCACGAAGAAGTCGATGAACGAGCGGTGCACCGGAGCGATGATGACCGGCCCCACCGACGGAACCCGACCCTTGGGCGACACCGTGGTGCGGAACACGATCCGGTTGATCAGGTGGACCAGCACCCGTAGGAATCGGTAGAGCGGGGTGAAACTGGTATCGACCCGCATGTCGAGGTCGTCGAGCGCCCCGTCGGTCCCATGTGCTCGGACCTCGCTCTCTCCAGAACCACGCTTGTCGGCATCTTGGCCGACCGTTCCGTCGGGGCTCACAACCATGCCACCACCTCTTCCACGATCTCCTCGACACTCAGCGCGCCGGTGTCGATGACCCGGGCCCCTTCGGGTACCTCCAGCGGCGACGCCGCCCGGGTGCTGTCCAGTCTGTCCCGTCGGGCGACCGCATCGGCGCCCTCCTCCACCCGCCGGGCCGCCCGCACCTCGACGTCAGCCGTGAGGAACAGCTTCAGGTCGGCGTCAGGCAGGACCACCGACCCGATGTCGCGCCCTTCGACGACCCCGCCGCCGTGGATGGCGACCCACCGGCGCTGACGCTCGACCATGATGGACCGCACGGCCGGGTTGGCGGCCACCGCCGAGACGGCGGCACTGACCCCGGGCCCGCGGATGGCTTCGGTGACATCGGTGTCGTCGACCAGGACCCGGTCGCCGACCTGGATGTCCAGGTTGCGGGCCACCTCGGCCACCGCCTCGCGGTCGTCGCTGTCGACGCCCCGCTGGATGACGGCCCAGGCCACCGAACGGTACATGGCACCGGTATCGAGTCGCTCGAGTCCGAGGCGGGCAGCCAGGGCCCGGGACAGGGTCGACTTGCCCGAACCGGCAGGACCGTCGATGGCCACGGTCACCGGTCCGCTCACCGGGATCCCCCGGCCAGGCGGTCCAGCGTCTCGGCAAACCCGGGGTAGCTGGTGGCGACCGCCTCCCACCCCTCGATGCGCGTCAGCTCGGCCGAGGGCCCGGCGGCAGCCGCCACGGCTGCAGCCATGGCCATCCGGTGATCACCCTCGGCGTCGACGGTGCCCGGTGTCGGCGTGGTGCCACCTTCGACCACCAGGTCGTCCCCCTCGACGGTGGCCACGCCTCCGAAGGCCCGCACCAACCGGGCGGTGCCCTCGAGCCGGTCGGATTCTTTGACCCGCAGCTCCCCCACATCGCGGAACCGGGTGGGACCGTCGGCCACCAGGGCGGCCATGGCCAGGATCGGCACCTCGTCGAGGGAGGGGATCTCGGAGGCGTCGACCGTGGTGCCGGACAGAGCGGAGAACGAGGCGGTGATGGAACCGACATCGCCCCCGATGTCGCGCAGTGTCACGTCAGCCCCCATCCGGATGAGAACGTGGAGGAACCCGATGCGCTCGGCCCCGAGGTGGACCTGGTCGACGGTCACCCGACTACCGGGCACGACCGTGCCGGCCACCACCCAGAATGCCGCCTGGGACGGATCACCGGGTACGTCCCAGACCCGTGCGCCCAGGCCACTGCGCCGAATGCGCACCACCCGGCCCGCCCCCCAGGGCTCGACGATGAGGTCGGCACCGGCGGCGGCCAGCATCTCTTCGGTATGGGCCCGGGTGGCCACCGGCTCCCGGACCACCGTCTCCCCCTCGGCATCGAGGGCGGCGAGCAGGATGGAGCCCTTGACCTGGGCGCTGGCCATGGGCGGGGTGTAGTCGATCCCCTGGAGGGACCGGCCGGTCACCGCCAGGGGCGGCAGGCAGTGCTCCCCCTCCCCCACCACGGTGGCACCCATGAGGGCCAACGGGTCGGCCACCCGGTCCATCGGACGACTCCGGAGCGAGTCGTCGCCCGTCAGGTGGGTGGTGCCGGGGACGGTGGCCAGCACGCCGGTCAGGAGGCGCATCCCGGTACCCGAGTTGCCCAGGTCGATGGTGTCCCGGGGGGCGGCCAGACGGGACCGACCGCCGTCGACGGTCACCCGGCCGCCGTCGACGGAAACAGCGGCCCCCAGAGCCTCGACGGCACGCCGGGTACGGGTGACGTCGTCCCCGGTCGACAGACCGGTGATGGTTGAGATCCCCTCGGCCAGGGCCGACAGGAGCAGGGCCCGGTGGGAGATGGACTTGTCACCGGGCACGTCGACGGCGCCGACCAGCGGACGTCCGCCCCGTATCTCCAGGGCTTCGGTGGGCGTCGCGCTCATCGCACCGTTCCGACCGGGGAGGTGCTCGACCGGTGGCCCCTGGCCGTGAGCTCCCCGGTGAGGGTGGGCGCGGCCTTGGCGTCGATGACCACGACCAGGACGCCGCGGTCGCCCTCGACGGAGTGGGCGATCTCCACGTCGAAGATGTTGATGCCGAGCTCGGTAGCCAGAACAGCGACCTCGGCCAGGGTGCCGGGGCGGTCCGGAACGGGGATCCGCACCTCGACCAGCTCATCGGGCCGGGCCACACGGTCGCTCAGCGCCCGGCGGGCGGCGGCGGCCCGCTCCAGCTCGGCGAGCAGGGACTGGAGGTCCCGCTCGGCGACGCGGCGGCGCATCGCCCCCAACGACTCGATCAGCAGGTCCAAGGTGGCCACGATGGCCTCGGCGTTGTCGTCGCAGATGCCCGGCCAGATGGAGGGCTGTCCGGCGGCGATGCGGGTCATGTCCCGGAAGCCCCCGGCGGCCAGCTGGAGCAGCGCCCCATGCTCCTCGCCCAAGTCGGCGGCCAGGGCCATGAGGGTGGCAGCGGTGAGGTGGGGCACGTGGGACACCACGGCGACCAAGCGGTCGTGCTCGCGCGGGTCGAGGGCGACCACGTGGGCACCGAATTCGGCCAGCACCGACCGGACCTGCGCGTAGGCGGCCGGGTCGGTGGAGGGTGTCGGGGTGAGGACCCAGGTGGCCCCGACGAACAGATCGGCCGAGGCTCCCTCGATCCCGACCTGCTCGCTGCCGGCCATCGGATGGCCCCCAACGAAGCGCGGCCGGTCGACGGCGGCCACCAGTGGGCCCTTGACGCTGCCCACGTCGGTGACCACGGCCGCCGGGTTCCACTCCGGCGAGGCCAGTATCTCGGCGATGACGTCGGCGGCCACGTGCACGGGGGTGGCCACCACCACCAGGTCGGCCGTCCGGTCCTCGCCTTCGACGTCAAGTGCACCCAGCTCGACAGCCCGGATGGCGGTTCCCGGGGTGGCGTCGGTGCCGCTCACGTGCCAGCCGCGGGCCCGCAGAGCCATGCCGACCGACCCGCCGATGAGACCGGTGCCGATGATCATGGCCCGCCCGGGGCTGCCCGTCCGGGTAGCGCCCTCCTCAATCGGGGAGGTCGTCACGGAGCCCTTGGGCGCCCTCGAGGTAGACGTGGTGGATGTCGTCCCTCGGGCGCTCGGTGGTGACGTGCAACATGACCCGGATGCATCGCGGGGCCGACCCGGCGATGGCAAGTTCCCGCGCGCAGATGAGCGGCACGGCCCCGAGGCCCATGGTCCGGGCCGCAGTGGCCGGGAACATGGACACGATGTCGTCGGTGGCGGTGAAGAGGATCGACACGATGTCGTCCTCGGCCAGCCCGTTGCGTTCCATGATGCGGGTGAGCAGGGTCACCACCCGGTCGGTGATGGCCTCGGGGGTGTCCTCGTCGACGGTGGTGGCGCCGCGGATCGCTCGCAGGGTGGCTGGCATCAGGCTGGCATGTTACCCAGGGGGCGGGACGGGGTCCGTCGGCGCTCCGTCGCCAGGCAGGGGGCTGGCTGGGTCGGGGTGCCGGTCCGACTCGCTGATGTCGTCGGCGGGGACGGCGGCGGCGGCCAGGCCCCGCACCTCGTCGAAGGTCAGCGGACGGTAGGAACCGGGGGTGAGGGAGGGATCAGCCAGCGGGCCGATCCGGGTCCGCACCAGCCGGACCACCGGGTGGCCCACCGCCTCGCACATGCGTCGGATCTGGCGATTGCGCCCCTCGTGGATGACCATCCGCAGCAGGGTGGGCGACACGACGGCCACCCGGGCGGGGGCGGTCGTCCCGTCATCGAGCTCGACGCCCTCGCGCAGGCGTCGGACGTCGCCGGCCGACGGCTCCCCTTCCACGTGGACCAGGTACTCCTTGGGCACGCCGTACGACGGATGGGTGAGACGGTGGGTCAGCTCGCCGTCGTTGGTGACGATGATCAGGCCCTCGGAGTCCATGTCGAGTCGGCCCACCGGGAAGACCCGTGGCTCGGGCGGGACCAGACTCACGACCGTCGGTCTCCCATGGGTGTCCTCGGCCGTGGAGACCACACCGGGTGGCTTGTTGACCAGGTAGTGGACCAGGCCGGGACGCACTGGCAAGGGCACGCCGTCGAGTTCGATGACGTCGACCCCGGTGTCGACCCGGCGCCCGAGGACGGGCACCTCCCCATTGACCGTCACCCGACCGTCGACGATGAGGTCCTCGCACACCCGTCGGGACCCGACGCCGGTCCGGGCCAGCACCTTCTGCAGTCGCTCGCCGGAATGAAGGGGGGCCTCGGACGCCCCACCCACGTGGTCGATCTCGAGTTTGTCTGCGTCGTCGACGGGTTGCCCGCCCTTAGCCATCGGAGACCGGACGCATCTGCTCCTCGAGCTCGGCCAAGGCTTCGGGCCCGGGAAGCAGATCCTCGACGGGGGGCAGCTGGTCGAGCCGGTCGAGACCGAGACGCTCCAGGAAGGCGTCGGTGGTGGCATAGAGGACGGCCTGACCGGGCCCGGCGGCCCGTCCTACCGGCGTGATGTAGCCCCGGTGTTCGAGCAGGCGGACCACGCCGTCGACGTTCACGCCGCGCAGAGCCGCCACCTGGGCCCGGCTGACCGGTTGTTTGTAGGCCACGATGGCCAGGGTCTCGAGGGCGGCGGCCGACAGTCGGGAGGACACGCCGACGTTGGCGAACCGTTCGACATAGGGGGCGAGATCGGGATGGGTCTGGATGCGCAGTCCCCCGGCGATGCGCACCACCTCGAACCCGCGGGCACCGTCGCGGCACGACGCGATCAGCTCGTCGGCGATCGGGTCGATCTGCTCCACCGGCACTTCGAGCAGTTCGGCGAGGAGGCCTGGCGGGACTGGCTCGACGGCCACCACGAGGACGGCCTCGACGGCCCGGGCTTCAGGGGAGAGCGGCATGGTCAACCTTCGTATTCATCGGTGGGGCCGAACCCGACGGGCACGGTGTGGGGCGTTCTGGCCACCCACTCCACCGCCAGGTCGCCGAAGGTGTGGCCCTGGTCGAGGGAGACCCGCCCCTGCTTGCACAGCTCGAGGAGAGCGAGGAAGCGGACGATGATCTCGATCCGGGACGTGAGGTGGCCGGTGAGCTGGCGGAACGTGGACGGGCCTGACCTCGGCAGCCGCAAGGCCAGCTCGGCCACCGCGTCAGCCACCGTGACCGTGTCCACCGTGACGTGGTAGAGGTCGACCACGGGGGCGGGACGCTCGGCCGTGGCCCGCATGAAGGCGGCCGCCATTTGGTCAGGGGTGACCCCTTCCAGGAGGTCGGGGGCGTGGATGACCAGGTCCGGGTCGAGCCCGGCGGTCCGGGGCACCGAGCGGGCGGCCTGTTCGATCAGGATCGTGAAGGCGTCGGCGGCCGCCGCGTAGGCCTGGCATTCGAGCAGGCGGGCGAGCAGGAGGTCCCGCTCCTCCCAGCCGACCAGCTCCTCGTCGGGCTCGACCTCGCCGCTGCCGGGCAGCAGGCGGCGGGACTTGAGCTCGATCAGGACGGCCGCCACCACCAGGAATTCCGACAGGACCTGCAGGTCCACCTCGGTCCAGGAGGCCACCTCGGCCACGAAGGCGTCGACCACCTCGGCCAGCGGGATGTCGAAGATGTCCACCTGGTGGCTGTTGACCAGCTGCAGGAGGACATCGACAGGCCCGTCGTAGGCAGGGGTGTGGACGGTGGCGGTCACGGGGACCGACGTTACCGGGCGCGGCGGGCGCCCTCGTGCACCCCGGCGGCACCTGGAGAGGCCGACCCGTGCCCAGCGCGGGGAGAAGGGCCCCGACGAGCAGATCCGGGAATCCCGTGGCACCGTGATCGGACCGGATAACGGAACAATCACGTGACTGCAGACCCCATGACACCACGATCCCACCGTGGAACTCCTCAGCCGAGGGGCTCCCCGGACGGTACCTGCCGGGAAGGGAGATACCGGACCCTCCCGGCCACGGCGTACGATTGCCCACTTATGGCACGCGTCTTGTCAGGCATCCAACCCAGCGGCGACCTCCACCTCGGCAACTTCCTGGGGGCCATCCGCAATTGGGTCACCGACCAGGACAACCACGACGCCTTCTACTGCGTCGTCGACCTCCACGCCCTGACCCACGACATCGACCCTGCCGAGCTGCGGTCCCGGACGCACGAGACCGCCCTCGACCTGCTGGCCGCCGGACTCGACCCCGACCGCTGCACCTTGTTCGTCCAGAGCCACGTGCCCGAGCACACCCAGATGACCTGGCTGCTCGAGTGCACGGCGACGATGGGCGAGCTGCGCCGGATGACCCAGTTCAAGGAGAAGAGCGAGGGCAAGGAGTCCGTGCGGGTGGGCCTGTTCACCTATCCCGTGCTTCAGGCGGCCGACATCGTCCTCTACGACGCCGAACGGGTCCCGGTGGGCGACGACCAGCGCCAGCACCTCGAGTTGGCCCGTGAGGTGGCGATCCGCTTCAACCACCGATTCGGCGACACCCTGGTTGTTCCGGAAGCAGCCATCCAGACGACCGGCGCCCGGGTCATGGACCTCCAACATCCCGAGCGCAAGATGTCCAAGTCGGTCAACTCACCACTTGGTACCGTCCTCATCCTCGACGACCCGGCCGAGATCACCCGCAAGGTGAAACGAGCGGTGACCGACACCGACGGTGAGGTGCGTTACGACCGGGACAAGAAGCCCGGGATCTCCAACCTGCTCGAGCTGCTGGCCGTCTCGACCGGGCGTAAGCCGGACGAGGTGGCCGAGGGATACGAGCGCTACGGCGACCTCAAGGCCGACACCGCCGAAGCACTGATCGAGTTGCTCCGCCCACTGCAGACCCGCCGAGCTCAGCTGGCCGCCGATCCGGGGGCCGTGCCCGCGCTCTTGGCCCAGGGTGCCGCCAAGGCCACCGAGGTGGCCGCTGGCACCTACAGTCGGGCGGCTGAAGCGGTCGGCCTGCTCGGCCCGGCATGATCACCGTGGCACCGACGGACGCCACCGCGTCGAGCCGGCCCGACGACGAGGCTGGTGCGCTAACTGGCTCCGCCGGCACCGACACTGTCTCGAACGAGACCGCACCGACAGCGTCCCGGGTCCGCTGGTTCCTCACGTTGTCCCTCCGGCCGGTCCTGATCTACCTGGCGTCTCGGATAGGGATGCTGCTGGTGGCGTGCGCCACCTCGTCGACCGCCCACCACTCGGTGTCCACGAGCCTGACGTCGTGGGACAGCACCTGGTACCTGTCGATCGCCAAGGGTGGCTACGTCACCCATATCCCTCCGGGCTTGGGCAACCCGGCCCAGTCGAACCTCGGCTTCTTCCCCCTGTTGCCGATCCTGATCCGGTTCACCCACGACGTGACCGGATTCGGGTACCCGATGTCGGGCCTCATCACCACCTTCCTGCTCGGTCTGGCCGCGTCGGCGGCTGCGTGGTGGATGCTGCGGGACCTGTTCGGGCCCAGGGGCGCCGACCGGGGTACGGCCCTCATCTTCTTCTCCCCCGGCGCACTTGTGCTCAGCCTCGTCTATACCGAGGCCGCCACCATCCTCCTGGTGGCCTGCACCCTGATGGCCCTCCGACGGCAACGGTGGGTGGTGGCCGGACTGTGCGCGGCGGTGGCGACGACAGCCGATCCGGTCGCCTCGGCTGTCGTGATCCCCTGCATCGTGGCGGCCGTGCTGGCCATCCGGACCAAACACCAGTGGAAAGCGCTGTGGGCGCCGGTACTCGCCCCGGTGGGGATCGTCGCGTTCTTCCTCTACCTGTGGGCCCACGCCGGATCGCCGTTCGAGTACTTCAACGCCCAGCGGGCCGGCTGGCAGAGCGGGATGTACTTCAATGGGATCCCGGGGTCGTTCGCCCACCTCTTCACCCACTGGTTCGCCGACCCCGACTTTGCCGTCAAGGCATTTTCGGCGATGGTGGCGGTGGGACTCCTGGTGCTCTTCTTCCGGGCCCGGCCGCCGGGCACCTGGATCGGCTATGTGGTTGCCGTCTTGGCGTTCGGGGCGATCTCGCCGGTCATCGGGGTGACTCCCCGACTCCTGCTGCGCGGGTTCCCGCTACTCGGTGTGGTCGGGGCCAAGCTTCCCCCCGTGTGGTTCGAAGCGGTGCTCGGCCTGTCGGCGCTCCTCATGGCAACCCTGGGAATCATGGCCATGGGTGGACCGATCTGGACCCCATGACCAGCCTGCCCGGGGACGGGACCCTCCAGCCCGAGCACGGGACCCTGGACGGACCTCCGTCCACCCGGTGGATCGTGGTGATGTCCGTCCTGAGCCTGGCCTCATTCGGTTGGCTCCTCGGGTGGATCTGGTACGACACCTGGGACCGGACGCAGCTCGATTTCGCCGTCTACGTACTCGGCGCCCGCCATCTCGTCGACGGCCAGCTCTACCACGTGGGCCTGCCCTATGCCCCGTACCTGCCCTTCACCTACCCCCCGATCGCCGCGCTGGCCTTCTGGCCACTGGCCCACCTGCCCCGCCAGGCGGCCCAACTGGTATGGGCGGCGGTCAACGTGGTCAGCCTCTACGGCATCATCGCCCTGTCGCTGCGGGCGGTGCGGCCCGCCATGGACCGGACCCGGTTGCTCCTGTGGTCGGCGGTACTGCTCGGCCCGGCCTGCCAGCTCGATCCGGTGCGCCTTACCTTCTACTTCGGCCAGATCAACCTGGTGCTCTGTGTGGCCATCGTGGCCGACCTCACCACCACCGTCGAACTCCATGGACGGACCCTCCCCCGTGGCGTGCTGGTCGGTGTGGCCGCGGCCGTCAAACTCGTCCCGCTCGTGTTCGTCCCCTACCTATTCGTCACCCGCCAGACCCGGGCGGCGTGGACGGCGCTCGCCACCTTCGCCACCTGCTCTCTCCTCGCCACCGCATTCGACCCGGCCACCTCCTGGGCCTATTGGACGAAGTACGCCACCGACGCCGCTCGGGTGGGCAACCCGTCGTTCATCCTCAACCAGAGCATCCAAGGGGCTCTCGACCGCCTGGTCCACCGGGATGTGTCCTCTCTGGTCGTGGACGCCCTCGGCGCAGTGGTGCTGGTTGCCGGCATCGCGTTGGCCCGGTGGGCTTGGCAGGACTCGTCGTCCTTCCTCGGCATCCTGGTCTGCGCCACGACGGGCATGGTCGTCTCTCCGATCACGTGGGAGCACCACCTGGTGTGGGCTGTGCCGATCCTCGTGTGGCTGGCCATCGCACCCGACCGGCCGGCCGCCGGACCAGTGTGGGCAGCGGCGGCGGCCCTCGTGCTGTGGTGGGCACCACTGCAGCACGTCCCTTCGGGAGACAACCGCGAACTCCACGAGCACGGCTGGACGCTGCTGGCTGGTAGCTCGTTCTTCGTCCTCCTGATGGCATTCCTGGTCGGCGTGACCGTGCTGTTGGCCGTCCGCCGCGGACGGAGGGTGGACGGACCGGTCAGGGGACCGGCTTCCCCAACTGCCAGTACTGCAGCGACGAGGTAGAGAGCGCGTTCGGCGGCGTCGTGTACGCCGCCACCAGCCACCACTGCCCGTGGGGTGGCGTCTCGAACCAGCTGGGGGGTCGGATGACGAAGACCGTCGAGGCCCCGGCCGGCACCGGATCGGCGCCCCGCACGACTGCGGATCGCCAGAAGGCACTCGGGTGCCCGCCACCCGAGGAGACCATGAAGTGGGGCACCAGGGTCACGCCCGAACGGTTGTGGACAGTGACCTCGACCTGGCGGAAGTTCTGGCCCCCGTCGACGGTCGCCACCCCGGCCACCGACACCCGGTCCACCGACACCCCCAATGGTGCCGACGTGAAGGCCACGGCCACCAGGGCGAGGGACGCTACGGCGGGGGCGCCCACCGACAGTCGCTGCAGCCATCGCCGGCCGGCCGGGTTGACCGTCGGGACGGCGGACGTGACCGTGACCGCCGTCCCGCGCACGGAGGCGACGGTCAGTGCGGCCACCAGGGCGGCCGGCACAAAGTCGCTCAGATAGTTGGCAAGGCTGCGGTCGGGCAGGTACAGGACGAGAGGGACGAGGAACAGCCAGCCCCGCCGGAGGTGGGACTCCCACCAGGCGAAGGCGACCACCATGGCCACCAGCGCCAGAGCGGCGGCCCCCGACAGCCAGGGCAGGACGACTCCACCGGTGAGACCGTGCAGAGCGAGCGAGACGGCCCCCTGTCCGTCGGCCACCAACGGGTCGATCATCGGCAGGAAGATGCCCCGCAGCCAGGCGGTCGGGTCCCAGGCGATGAACGGGGCGTTCACCACCACGAAGACCATCGCGGTGATCGCCCCGTAACGCAGCGCCACCATCAGCGGACGTCCCCCGGCCCGGCGTGCTTCGCAGGCCACGCCGACCATGAGGAATGGCACGCAGAACCACGGGGTCTGCTTGATCGAGCAGGCGATGCCCAGACTGGCCGGTCCCACCCAGGCCGGCAGCCACGCCGCGGCCCGACCGGGGAACCTGTCCCATCGCCATACGGCCACTACCAGGAACGGCACGAACAGGGCGTCGGTGCCGCCGCTGGAGAACGGGACGAGAAAGGTTCCGGTCAACAGCAGCAGTGGTGCCAGCCAACGGAGCACCGGTGGGACCATGACGAAGATCAGCAGCGCGGTGACCAACCAGGCCCCCAGGTCCACCCAGTCGCTGATCATGTGGTTGAGCCCGAGGCCCATGAACGGCGCCTGGAGCAGGAATGAGCCGGCCGGGTACGAGATGTTCAAGGTGTGGGCACCGTCGACCTGGTAGGTCCAGAAGTTGGCAGCCGGATGGAGGAGCCGGGCGGCCGCCGCCATCGACGACGTGTAGGGGTTCTTCCCGGCGAGGAACAGGCGGGTGGCTACCTCGTTGAAGGTGGCGGAGTCGGTGGTGTAGAAGTGCCGTAGATGGATGCTGGTGCCCTCGGCTGCGGCGGCGGCAGTCAGGCTGGCGGCCAGACCGAAGCGCTGCATGCCGGCGGACCACGGACGTGGGAGTGTCCACACCAGAACCATCCCCATCAGTGCTGTCAGGACCACAAAGGGGGCGAGGGCGGCGGCCCACCACCCGGCGGGCCACGACCCCCAGAAGCCGAGACCGGTGTCCAGGACGGCCACCCAGACGAGCGTCCAGACGCAGCGTTGCACCAGCGCCAGGTCGCCCCGGGACCCTCCGTTCTCGACGGCCGACGGCCACCCGTGAAGCGCTCCGGATGGACGGTCCGGATCGTCGTTCGTGGGGCTCGCCGGCTCGTCCAGGATCACGGGAACACCGCGTTGGACCCGGCCTCCAGGACCGTCATCAGGGCCAACAGGACCACGCAGACGGCCACCAGGATCCGGTGGGTCCGGCCCGAATAGCGGGTGCCGGCGGCAATCACGAGGGGAAAAGCCAGCATCAGGAAGCGGGGCCGCAGCCCGACCGGCAGGGACACGGCCGCCGAGCCGACCGCACACAACCCGTAGAGGAAGACCGGGGCCGGCTGGTGCTCCCGGATCATCAGTACCACCCCGATCACCGCGGCCACCGTCCCGGCGACGAGGATCTGCCCGGTCAGCGTCGGGGACAACGGGTTCGACACGAACTTCCAGACGATCTGGAACGGGTAGGCCAGCGAGGGGTAGCTCTTCCAGCCGCCGCGCTCGGTCAGCCGCCAGGCGTTCAACTGACCGGTGTGGAGCCGAAGGTAGGCCATATAGGCCACGAACCCGAGCGGGGCGAGCAGAGGCGCCAGCAAGGGGCCGGGCCGGCGATCCCGGCGGATGGAAGCCGCGGCAGCCCACGCGCAGCTCACCACGAAGGCCAGGGCCACGGGTGAGGCGGCCGTCGCCACTGCCCCGAGCACTCCGGCCAGCCACCATCGCCGGTCGAGCAGTGCCAGCAGCCCGAAGGCAACACAGGTCACGACGATGCCCTCGGAGTAGGCGAAGCTGAAGACGAACGTCCCCGGGAACACCGCGAACAGCAGCGCCGCCCGGGCACCGGCCGAGTCGCCGGCCAGGCGGCGGGCCACCAGACCGACGGCCCAGACCGCGGTGAATCCGGTCACCCCGCTCAACACGAGGGCGGCCACACCGGCATGCAGACCGACGGCCGCACCCGCCCGGACCACGAGGGGAAACAATGGGAAAAAGGCGATCGGATTGGCCACCACGTGCCCGTGGGACATGGGGAGGTGGCTGGGATAGCCGTCGTGGACGGCGCGGAGGAACCAGGCCCCGTCCCACCGGGTGAGGTCGAAGACCACCGAGTTGTGGGTGGAGAGGTCGGCCACGGCCACCGCGATGACGGTGGCCACCCGACAGGCCAGGTAGGCGATGAGAGCGGCGGTCGGGACCCACCGGGTCGCTGGGGGCACCTCCGCAGCGGTGGTCGATTGCGGCTCGTCGGCCGGTCCGACACCGGGCGTGACCACGTCAATGGTCGGGGTCACGTCGTCGACAGCGACGTCGCCGGCGGCAGGCTCCCCATGCACCGGATGGTCGGCTGTCCGACCGTCGACCGGCGTCGGCTCAGGCGGCATAGTTCGGCCCCCGCAACACGGTGGTGGCCCGACCCGACCACAGGAACCAGACGAGTGCCCCCAGCAGCAGTGGCCCGGTCACCCAGTAGGCGCCGCCGTTGAACATCGGGGTGCCGCCCGCCCCCACCAGGAGCATGCCCAGTCCGGCCAGGGCCGCCAACGCCCGGGACCGCTGGGCGGAGGTGGCGGCCAGCACGGCCACCCCCCACATCAGGTACCAGGGCCACAACGTCGGACTGAGCACCACGAACAGGATCAGGGCCACGCCGCACAGTCGGACCGCGTCACCGTTCCGGGTATGGAAGAGCATCCACAGGATGCCGCTGACCGCGGCCACCCCGCCGACGGCCTGGACAACCGACACCGTGGCGCTCTGCGTCACCGGCACGCCCACCGCATGCAGGATCCCGTAGACGAACGTGCCGACGGAGACGAGCGGGGTGATCAGCACCCGGAGCTCGGTCGGGACATGGAGTGCCGTCGGCCCGAGCCATGTCCACCCGAGCCCGGCACCTACGGTCACACCGACCACCACCAGCACCGAGATGGCTGTCGACTCGGCGATGGTCCGCCACCGGCCCGACCGGTCGACGCGGGTGCACTCGTCGGCCACCAGGAACACGATGCCGGCCGCAGCCGGGAGTTTGATGGTGGCGGCCAGTGCACACAGGGCGATGCCCCACCGCAGGCGTCCGCCGGTACCGACGGTGATCCCGGCCAACATCAGGCCCAGCATCAAGGCGTCATTGTGGCCGGAGGACACGAAGCTGAACAGGGCCAGCGGGCTCACTACGGCCAGCCACAGGGCGAGACCGGGGTCGTTGCCGAGACGGCGGGCGAGCACCGGGAGGGAGATCATCATCAGGCCCACGCCCACCAGCTCGAGGGCCCGGAACACCAGGATCTGCGACACGAGGGACGTTCCGGAGACGGAGGCGCCGACGTGGGTCACGGCCACGAAGAGCGGACCGTAAGGCGACGCAGTGTGCCGCCACACCGAGGCGACCGACGAGAGGAGGTTGCCCGGTCCGAGCGCCGCGGGTGCCACCACATAGGGGTTCAGGCCGTGGCTGGCCAGTTGGCCCTGGGCAACGTAGCTGTAGAGGTCGCGGCTGAACAGCGGGGCACCGAGGAAGAACGGCAGGGCCCACAGACCGAGGATCAGCCAGGCGGTGCGCACCGAGAGGCCGCCCCGATATGCGTGGGCGCCGACCCCCGCCCACCCGGCCAGCAGGACCACCAACGAGGCGTAGAAGGCCATATGGGCCCCGAGGCCGGTGCCGACCGGGACGGTGAACCACCACTTGTCGGTGGCCGGTTCCGGGACCGATCCGATGCCGCTGCCCGAGAGGACCATGCCGATCGAGCCGAGGACACCGAGGCCGATCCACAGCTGGATCGGGCCCACGTTCTTGGCGACAGTGGTCGTGGCTGGGCTGGTCTCCACTCCCCTCCCGCTCCCTTGGGTGACAACCGGCACGCTCATCGGGCTGCCCGCCCGATAGTGGTGCAGACGTTATCGCGCAGCTTGGCTGGCATCCGGGCAGGCCAGAGGGGGTGTGAGCGGGCCACGTGGGAGATCCTCAGACGCCCAGGGCGTGCAGCCACCAGTTCTGCAGGTGGAGGATGAGCGACACCCAGGCGCCATGGAAGATCAGGATGAGGATGAACGGCAGGAACATCAGAAGTGGCTGAAGATTCCAGTAGCGCGGGAGGTACCTGGCCGGCAGGAGGCGCTCCAGGATGGCCGCACCGTCGAGGGGCGGACACGGGATGAGGTTGAAGACACCGAGGATGATGTTGGCAAAGCCGGCGTAGTAGAAGATCTGCTGCAAGAGGCCGAAGGTCGCCCGGCCCCCTGATGCCACGAAGCACATACCCATGATGGCGGCCAGAACGAAGTTGGTCAGGGGCCCGACGAGGGATACCAGCACGACGTGGTTGCGGGGGCTGCGCAGGTTCCCCGGGTTGACGGGCACCGGCTTGGCCCATCCGTAGGCACCCACGCCCGACAGCGACAGGACCGCCGGAACCAGCAACGTCCCCACCGGATCGATATGGCGGATCGGATTGAGGTTCAGTCGCCCCGCCCGCTTGGCCGTGGTATCGCCGAAGGCCAAGGCGACAGCACCGTGACTGATTTCGTGGAGGATGATCGACGGGATGAGGACGCAGAAGTAGATCAGCTGGGCGCTGCTGATGGAGTGCGACCTCACGATCAGTGCGACGAGGACCACGACGACGGCACCGATGATCAGGTTCCGCTGGCTGATCTGGATCTTCCGTGGACCCGCGCCGGACCCCTGCGGGCCCCAGGGGGTCATCGACCGCCCCTGGTCAGGACCGGTTGGCGTGGTCGATGCAGAACCGGGTGGCCGGCATCGCCTCGAGCCGGGCCGGGCTGATGGCCTCACCGTCGACCTCGCACCGGCCGTAGGTGCCGTCGTCGAGGCGCATGATGGCCGCGTGGACCTCCTCGAGGGTGTCCTTGAGCTTGCCGGCCAGTGCCTCGGCCTCGCCCCGCTCGGCCGTCACCTGGCTGGTGTCGGCGAAATTGGCGTCGTAGTCGAGTCCGGTTTTGCCGTGGTCGAAACCGAGCTCCGACAGCTCCCCCTCCAGGTTCGTCTGCTCGATAAGCAGCAGGCTCCGGTAGTCGGTGGCAGGCGCGTCAGTGGGGGTCTCGCTCGGCATCCTGGCAATGTTACCCGGCCCCGCGCCTACCAGCCCGCGGGTGGGCCCGCAGGTAGGACGCCCGGAGATGGTCCTGACTGAGCCGGGTGTAGAGCTGGGTGGTGGCGATGGAGACGTGACCGAGCACCTCTTGGACCACCCGGATGTCCGCGCCGTGGGCCAGCATGTGGCTGGCGCACGAATGGCGCAGGACGTGGGGGCTGACCACGTCCCCGAGCCCGACGCGCTCGGCCCGGCCCTGGACTGCGGCCCAGGCTCCCTGGCGCGACAGGCGGGCGCCCCGGACATTGAGGAACACCGCCTCTGCGTCCGACCGGCGAACGAATCGCTCGGGGGCCATGCGGGGGCGCCCCGAGGGGCCGAGCCACCGGTCGAGGGCCCCGTGGGCGTGGGAGCCGAGCGGCACCAAGCGCTCCTTCGATCCTTTGCCGAATACCCGCAGCATGCCGTCGTCGCCGGTCATGTCCATCAGCGACAGGCCCACCACCTCGCTGATGCGGGCCCCCGTGCCGTAGAGGACCTCGAGTAGGGCCCGGTCCCGCAGGTCGACCGGCTCCACCCCGTCGACCGACTCGATCAGGCCGATGATCTGGGACTCCTCCAGCGCCTTGGGAAGCCGCCGGGGCAGTTTGGGGGACCGCACGTCGGCCGTCGGGTCGGCGCTGATGGTCCCCTCCCCCACCCAGAACCGGTAGAGGCCCCGCAGGGCGGTGGTGGCCCGGGCGAGCGACGCGGGGTTCCGACCTGCAGCCCGAAGATCGGCCAGGTAGCGCTCGAGGTCTCCGGGGGTGGCGGCAGCCTCGTCGACTTCGTGCTCGGCCGCCCACTCTTCATAGGTGGCGAGGTCGCGGCGATAGGCGGTCAGGGTGTTACGCGAGCGACCCTTCTCCACCGACAGCCAGGACAGGTACTCCTCGGCGTCCGGTGACAGATCCTCGGGCAACGTCGCGTTCAGCCCCTGATGGCCAGCCGGCGCACGGCCAGGCCGACGCCGAGAATGGTGGAAGCGTCGATGATCGAACCGTCGTCCACCATGGCGTCGAAGCGCTCGAGGGGGACTTCGACGACCTTCATGAACCGCTCCTCGGCACCCTGACGGTTCACGGCGACCGAGCGGAGCCCGGTGGCCAGATAGATGTTGGTGTACTCATCGCAGAAGCCCGGGGTGATGGCCGTGCGGGTAAGGAGGTCGAGCCCGTCGGTCTCGTAACCGACCTCCTCGGCCAGCTCCCGGCGGGCCGTCTCCTCGAGCGCTTCCCCCGAGACGTCGCACGTGCCGGCCGGGATCTCGAGCAGCCACCGGTCGACGGCCGGACGGTACTGATGGACCAGCACCACGGTCCGCCGCTCCGTGACGGCCACCACGGCCACCGCACCCGGATGACGCACGATGTCGCGCTCGAAGGGAACCCCGTCAGGATCGAGGAACGTGGCCCGCTGCACCCGGATGAACCAGCCGCGGTGGACGGTCTCCTCACCTAGTGGCGTGAAGTTGGGGAGATCAGTGCCGGGCGCGTCCCCGGCCTCAGCCGACGGCACCGATGTCGATCAGGTGCGGGTCCCGGCCCTCGGCCCGGGCCAGAGCGGCGCCGACCAGCTCCCGGAACAGCGGGTGGGGCTGGTCGGGGCGGCTCTTGAACTCGGGATGGGCCTGGGTCCCGACCCAGAACGGGTGGCCCGGGAGCTCGATAAACTCGACCAGCCGGCCGTCGGGCGAGACGCCGGAACAGACCAGACCGGCTGCTTCGAGATGCCCGCGGTAGCGGGGATTCACCTCGTAGCGGTGGCGGTGGCGCTCGGACACCACTACGTCGCCATAGGCCCGGGCCACCTGGGAGTCCGGCAGCAATCGGGCGTCATAGGAACCGAGCCGCATCGTCCCGCCCTTGTCGGACACCTCGACCTGATCGTCCATGAGGTCGACGACCGGGTGTCGGGTGGTGGCCTCGAACTCGCGCGAGTTGGCGCCCTCGAGTCCGGCCAGCGACCGGGCCACCTCGATGATCATCACTTGCAGTCCGAGGCACAGCCCGAGCAACGGCAGTTCGTGTTCGCGGGCGAATCGGGCGGCGGCGATCTTGCCCTCGACGCCGCGCTCGCCGAATCCGCCGGGGATCACCAGTCCGTCGAAGCCACGCAGCCCGTCGCGCTCCAACAGGTCGGGCACGGTGGCGGCCTGGACCCACTCGATCTCGACCTTGGCCCCGTGGTGGAAGCCCGCATGGCGGAGCGACTCGACCACCGACAGGTAGGCGTCGGGCAGGTCGACGTACTTGCCGATGATGCCGATCCGCACGGGACGCACGGCGGCGGCCACCTGCTCGACGAGGCGCTCCCAACGGACCAGGTCGATCGGATGGTCGGCCCCGTCGATCTCCAGGACGTCGAGCAGGAAGCTGTCGAGCCCCTCTTCGTGCAACACCAGCGGGATCTGGTAGATGTTGTCGGCGTCGATACAGGACACCACCGCCTGCATCGGGACGTCGCACAACAGCGAGATCTTGCGCTTCAGGTCCTCCGAGATCATCCGGTCCGACCGGCAGACGATCACGTCGGGCTGGATGCCCTGACTGCGGAGGTCGGTCACCGAGTGCTGGGTCGGCTTGGTCTTCTGCTCCCCCGACGGCCGCAGGTACGGCACCAGGGTCAGGTGGACGTAGGCCACGTTGGCCCGACCGACATCACGGCGGAACTGCCGGATGGCCTCGATGAACGGCAGGATCTCGATGTCACCGACGGTGCCGCCGATCTCCACGATGACCACGTCGACACCGGTCTGGCCGAGCTTGTGGATGTGGTTCTTGATCTCGTCGGTGATGTGCGGGATCACCTGGACGGTCTTGCCCAGGTAGTCGCCCCGGCGCTCCTTGGCGATGACCGACGAATAGATCCGCCCGGTGGTGGCGTTCGAGCCTTTGTGCAGGTTCTCGTCGATGAACCGCTCGTAGTGACCGAGGTCGAGGTCCGTCTCTCCGCCGTCCTCGGTGACGAAGACCTCGCCGTGCTCGAATGGATTCATGGTGCCCGGATCCACGTTGATGTAGGGGTCGAGCTTGCACATGGTGACCTTCAGGCCACGGCATTTGAGGAGGCGACCGAGCGAGGAAGCGGTGAGTCCCTTGCCAAGCGACGAGGACACCCCGCCGGTAAAGAAGATGTACTTGGTCTGTCGCTCACTCACGTCGGGGCCATCCACATCGGGCACTCGCTGAGGCTACCGGAAGGTGCGAGGTCGGCGTGCGGACCCTGTACGTTCACGGACCCTATGGGCGGGCCCGGGCCCGGGGACCGAGCAGCTCGCGGGCGTGCCGGTGGGCGGCCACGCTGTCGGGGCTGCCCGACAGCATCCGGCTGATCTCGATGACCCGCCCGTCCGGGTCGAGCACGTAGACCTCCGAGCGCGTGCGGCCGTCGCTCTCCACCTTACGCACCTCGATCTGATGGTCCGCCTGGGCGGCCACCTGGGCCAGATGGGTGACCACCAGCACCTGGGCGTAGTGGCCGAGTCCGGCCAGTGCGGTGCCCACCGCGATGGCGGCCTTGCCCCCCACCCCGGCGTCCACCTCGTCGAAGACCAGCACCCCGGGGGCATCGGTCAGGGCCAGGCGGACGGCCAGCATGGTGCGGGACAACTCGCCCCCCGACGCCGCTTTGGCGATCGGCTGGGCCGGCTCGCCGGGGTTGGCGGCGAGTTCGAAGGACACGTCGTCGCCGCTGCCGTCGCCGCCCACCGCGATGGTGAACCGGGCCGAGGGCATGGCCAGGTCGTGCAGGGTCGTTTCGATCTCCGAGGCCAACAACGGAGCCGTAACCTGTCGTGCCCGGAGGACCCCGGCCTCCTCGCCGGCCACGTCGGCCCGGGCCCGGGTGATCTCGCCGTCGAGGGCGGCGGCCCGTGACGACTCGGCGGCCAGGGCGGCCAGCCGGGACCGTCCCTCCACGGCGAATTGCACGACTTCGTCGAGAGTGGGCCCGTACTTGCGCTTCAGTTCGTGGAACAGCTGGCGGCGGGACCGGACCTCCCCGAGCCGGACGGGGTCGTCCTCCCAGGTCTCCACCACCGTCCGCAGGTCGGCGGCAAGATCGGCGACGTCGGCCATGACCCCTCGGACCCGCTGGTCGAGGTCCTCCAGCGCCGGTCCAGTCAGGGCCCCTGACGCCTCGGCCAGCCGGTCCACCGCGCTCCCCCGCCCCGCTCCTCCGTCGTCACCAGTCAGGAGGCCCAATGCAGTGGCCGCCGCGGCGCGATGGGCGGACGCCTCGGCCAACCGCTCCTCCTCGGCTTCCACTGCTTCCTCCTCGTCGGCCGAGGTGATGCCGGCGGCCTCGATCTCTTCCACCTGAAAGGCCAGAACCTCGGCCTCTCGGCTCCGCTGCCGGGCGTCGCCACCGAGACCCTCGGCCTCGCGGAGCAGAGCCGCCAGCCGGGACCGGGTGGCCAACATGGCGCCGGTGTCGATCGAACCGAACGCGTCGAGGGCGCGGCGTTGGGCTTCGGGGACCGCCAATGCCCGGTGCTGGTGCTGGCCGTGCAGCTCGAGCAGTCCGCCGGCCGCCTCGGCCAACGCACCGAGCGGCACCATGCGCCCGTCGACCCAGGCCTTCGACCGACCTTCACGGGCGACGGTGCGGGCCAGGACGGTCTCGTCGTCGCCGTCGACATCACAGAAGCGCGCTTCGACCAGCGCCTCTTCGGCGCCGGCCCGCACCACAGCCGGGTCGGCCCGGCCGCCGAGCAGCAGGGTGAGGGCCCCGACGAGCAGCGTCTTGCCGGTGCCCGTCTCGCCGGTCAGAGCGGTCATACCGGGACCCAGCCCCACGGTGACATCGTCGATCACCCCGAGGTCGCGCACGTGGAGCTCGACCAGCATGCGACCCATCCGAACCCCTACCGGTCGGCCAGGTGGAATTTCGCACGCAGGATGGCGTGGAAGTCCCGTGATCCGAAGGTCACCAGGCGGGCTGGTCGGTCTCCCTCCCGGCAGTCGACGGTGGCACCGGGCTCGAGGGTGGCCACGGTCAAGCCGTCGACCACCAACATGGCCGGGCGCGGACCCAGTACGTCGAGGTGGATCCGTTGGGCCGGATCGAGCACCAGGGGTCGATCGAAGAGCATGTGGGGCGAGACCGGGGTGAGGATCAGCGCCCGGAGCCGGGGCGACAGCAACGGCCCCCGCGCCGACAGGTTGTAGGCGGTCGACCCGGTGGGTGTGGCCAACAACAGCCCGTCGGCCGCGTAGGTCACGAACGGCGTGCCATCGATGGACGCGGCAATCCGGACGGTGTGGCCGGGCACGGTCTTCTCCACCGTCGCCTCGTTGAGGGCGCACACTTCGGGCTCGACGGTGCCATCGGCCCTCGTCACGGTGACAGACATCGTCATCCGTTCCTCGACCTCGTAGCGGCCGTCGAGAAATCGCTCGAGGGCGGCCACCAGGCCCGACGGCTCCACCTCGGTGAGGTAACCGAGGAGGCCGAGGTTGACACCGAGCACCGGTACCGAGGTGGCCACGGCGCTGTTCACCGAGCGCAGCAGCGTGCCGTCCCCGCCCAGGCTGACCAGCAGATCGACCCCCTCCAGGTCGAGCCGACGGTCCGCCATCAGCGAGCGCACGGTCTCATGGCCCCGCGCGGCCAGCCAGTCCTCGGCCCGGTCGGCGAGGGCATCGGCCTCGGGCCGGTTGGGGCGGACGGCGAAGGCGAACCGGGCCATGGCTCAGTCCCCGACCGGGTCCGGGTCACCGTGGACCTCGTCGACGGCGGCGTCGAGCAGGGCGGTGACGTCGGCCGCAACGGGACGGCCGGTGTGGTCGGGTGTACGGGCGTACAGGAGGAACTCCACGTTCCCGGAGTGTCCGGTCAAGGGCGACGGCATGGCCCCCATGATGACTGCTCCGACGTCGCCAAGCGCGGTTGCCACCTCGCCGAGGGTCCGACGGTGGATCAGCGGGTCCCGGATGACGCCCCGACCACGGGAGGCCTCGACCCGACCTGCTTCGAACTGGGGCTTGACCAGGACGATGAGCGGCGAGTCGGACACGGCCACTTCACCGGTCAGGACAGGGACGGCACGGGTGGCCGAGATAAAGGACAGGTCGGCGACCACCAGGTCGACGGGTACCCCGCCGACCGTGTCGAGGGTGACACTGCGGATGTCGATGCGTTCGTGGTTGGTCACCGACGGATGGCCCCGCAGGCGGGGGTGGAGTTGTCCGTGACCGACGTCGACGGCCACTACCTGGACGGCACCCGCCTGGAGGAGGCAGTCGGTGAATCCTCCGGTGGAGGCGCCGGCGTCGAGGGCACGGAGTCCGGACGGGTCGATGGCGAACCGGTCGAGGGCGGCGCGGAGTTTCTCGCCCCCGCGGCTGACGAAAGGAGGGGGATCGCCCAGCAGCTCGATCGGCTCGGCCGGTGACACCAGGCGCGCCGGCTTGTCGGCGATGGAGCCCGACACCAGGACCACGCCCCGGGCGATCAGCTCGACGGCCTGGGGGCGGCTGTCGGCCAGTCGTCGTGCGACCAACGCCCGGTCGAGGCGTTGGCGTGCAGGAGGCGTCAGTCGGCCGACCCGGGAGCGGTGGGAGCGGCGGGGGGCGTCGCCGGCACGGCTTTCTTGGCTGGCGCCTTCTTGGCCGCAGCCTTCTTCTTGGCCGGGGCCTTCTTGGCTGCCGACTTCTTGGCCGGAGCCTTCTTAGCCGCCGCTTTCTTCTTGGCCGGAGCCTTCTTCTTGACCGGAGCCTTCTTGGCGGTAGTGCTCGAACGGCCGAGCAGGGCGGCCACCTGGTTGGCCAGGTCCTCCAAGCTGGTGATGCCGACGGCGCCCAGCTGGCGCGATACCTCGGAGCGGACGTGGGAGACGATCACCTCGGTGCCCTGGCGCCCGCGCTCGAGCAGCTCCTCGACCCTGGCCTTGGCCTCATCGGTCTGGATGTCGCCGTTCTTCACGAGCTCGGACACGAGCTCCTCGGCCTTCTTGCGGGTCATGTTGGTGAAGGCGATGCCGGCGTCGATGTACCGCTGGATGTTGTCGTTTGTAGCCATGGACCCATCCTACCTGGAGTGCTTGCTGAGAGCAAGCACTTTGCTAGCGCAAGGATCGCCTCAGGCGGGGGGCAACGAGGCCACCACCGACACGAAATCGGCGGCCCGCAGGGCGACCGGACAGCCCTCGACCACCGCTCCGGGCGGCGTCACCCCCGAGTCGACCAGTACGAAGGGGATGCCGAGGCGCCCGGCCAGAATGCCGTCGGTGCCCGGTTGGTCCCCCACCATCACCGCGGTCACCCGGTCCGGTCCGCCGAGAACGTGGACCGCCATGTACTCGACCATGGGTGGGTGGGGCTTGCCCGCCACCTGTGGCTCCACCCCCGACGCAGTGGCCACCGCGGCCAGCAGGGCGCCCGACCCGGGCATCAGGCCTTCGGGGGTCGGGTGGGTCGGGTCACCGTTGGTGGCGATGAGGCGTCCCGTCTCGCGGGCCACCGTAGAGATGGCGGCCAGTGCCGCGAAGTCGAAGTCGCGGCTCCACCCGACGACGGCGGCGTCACGACGTCCATGGTCGGCGACCTCGACGCCCCGTTCCACCAGCGCCTCCAGCATCCCGGCCTCGGCCAGGAGATGCACCCGCTGTCCTGGCTCCAGCATCGACGCGGCCACCCGGGCCGACGTGATGAGATCGTCGGGCCCGGCCCCGATCCCCACTTTGGCGAGGCGTTCGATCAGTTGGCCGGTTGTCGGCGAGGAATTGTTGGTGGCGAACACCACGCGGATGCCCCGGTCGCGCAGCGTGGAGACCGCACCGGCCACGTCACCGATGGGTTGGCCGGCCAGCCACAGCACACCGTCGAGGTCGACGATCCATACCGACGCCTCCGCCAGGGCGGCCGTCGGGGTCATTCCGGAGCGGGATCGGTGCCATCGGGCTCCGACGCCACCTTGGACCCCTTCCGCCGCCGCGTCACGGCAGCCAACTGGTCAGCCGACTCCAGCGCCCGGGTGATGAGACCGGCCAGAGCCGACAGTTGTTCCTCGGATTCAACGGGGGTGTCGGCCGGGGGCGGGGCGGCAGCGGTCACCTCCGACGACGGAGGCACGGGCCGGGCACTGAGGTCGGC
>Ga0097691_1000344_pt1 | contig 42173 bp, 40 predicted proteins | sample NGESurdeep072012_8_FD_72858 | JGI IMG/M metagenome (GOLD analysis project Ga0097691, IMG submission 72858) | Arctic peat soil microbial communities from Barrow, Alaska - NGEE Surface sample 210-1 deep-072012 | ecosystem: Environmental > Terrestrial > Soil > Wetlands > Peat ... | reverse complement strand
ATCGGTCTGCGCTCCGCGCCACCGCATCATTGCGGCACAGGCCGCGTAATTACCGCGGCCCATTGGTTGAGCTGCGAGGACGGCAAATGGCGTACAAGGAACTGCATTTCCAGTCGGAGGCTCGGGAAAGGCTCCTTCGCGGCGCGAAGGCGCTGACAGACGCCGTCAGGATCACGCTCGGTCCCAAGTCCAAATGCGTCCTGATCCAGAAGAGCTTCGGCGTGCCGGTGGTCTGCAACGACGGCGTCACGATCGCCAGGGAAATCGAGCTCAAGGATGCTTGTGAGAATCTCGGCGCTCAAATGATCCGACAAGCCGCTGAGCGCACCGGCGATGCGGTTGGTGATGGCACCAGCACCGCCACGATTCTCGCTTATGCGATTTTTGCCGAGGGCGTTCGCAACGTGGCTGCCGGCGCCAGCGCAATCGATTTGAAGCGCGGTATCGACCGCGGAATCAAGATCGCCGTCGAGTCTTTGCGAGGCTTGTCGAGGGCCGTACAGAGCCGTCGGGAGAAGGCTCAGATAGCGGCCATTTCCGCGCACAATGATTTAACGATCGGCGAACTGGTCGCGGATGCGTTCGAAAAGGTAGGCGCGGAAGGCGTCGTCTCGCTCGAAGAATCCAAGACCACCGAAACACAGCTCGAGATCGTCGAGGGCCTTGCCTTCGACCGCGGTTATTTATCGCCTTATTTCGTCACCGATCCCGAAAAGATGGAGGCGGTACTGGAAGACGCGGTGATCCTCATCACCGACAAGAAGATCAGCGTGATGAAGGATCTCGTTCCGCTGCTGGAACAGATCGTTCGTGCCGGACAGGCCTTGATGATTATCGCTGACGACCTCGATGGCGAGGCGTTGGCCACGCTGGTGGTAAACAAGCTCCGCGGCGCCCTTAAGTGTGTCGCGGTCAAGGCGCCGGGGTTTGGGGACCGCCGCAAGGAGATGCTCGAAGACATCGCGATTCTGACCGGCGGACGCGTGATCTCTGAGGATGTCGGGATAAAGCTTGAGAAGGTGGAGATGACGGAACTCGGGCGCGCGCAGAGGGTGGTCGCCGATCGCGACAACACCAAGATCATCGGCGGTCTCGGCGCCAAGGAATTGATCGAGGCACGAAAGAAGCAGCTTCGCCAGCAGATCGACAAGACCACCAGCGATTACGATCGCGACAAACTGAAAGAGCGGCTCGGGAAGCTGGCCGGCGGGGTCGCGGTCATCCGGGTTGGCGCGCCCTCCGAATCCGAGATGAAGAGCCGCAAGGAGGCGCTGGACGACGCTATCAGCTCTACCCGCGCCGCCATCGCCGAAGGGATCGTTCCCGGCGGCGGGCTCGCCCTGCTCAGAGCAATCGATGCGGTCGAGCGCGAGGAGAACAAGTGCGCAGGCGACGAACGCACCGGCTTGCAAATCCTCAAGCATGCCCTGAGGGAGCCCGCGCGTCAGCTCGCCGAGAATTCAGGCGAAGACGGCGGCGTAGTTATCCACGAGATGCGCGCCCACCAGGGAAACTGGGGTTACGACGCCGCCGAGAGAAGGTACGTCGATCTGGTCGAAGCCGGCATCATCGATCCCACCAAGGTGGTTCGGCTCGCGCTCGAGAATGCAGCGTCGGCCGCGACGCTTCTGTTGCTCAGCGAAGCGACCCTGACGGAAGTGCGAGAAGAAAAAGAGCAGCACGCTCCGGCGCTTCCGGAGTGAGAGAAAGCCGGCATCGGAGAGTGAGAATATGAGTGGCGAATTAAAGACCGACCGGACGGAGGGTCGCGAGATGCTTCGGGAATTGCTGACCCGGCTCCGGAAGGAAGCCCAGCAGAGAATAAAAGACCTCCGAAAAGATCAGGAGCAAGAGTCCGACTCGGGGCCGGCCGACGAGATGGATTCGGCGAGCACGACCGAGGAGATCGAAACTCACGCCGGACTGATCGCGCGCGCGGAAGAGAAACTCAGGTACCTCGATGAGGCGTTTGCACGGCTTGACGCGGGCAAATACGGCCGATGCCTCAAATGCGGCGGTGTAATTCCGATCGAGCGTCTGATGGCGATTCCTTTCGCCTCGTACTGCGTCAACTGCCAGCAAGAGCTCCATCGCGCCAGAGGAGGCTGGGGTGAAGGAACCACCATTGCGCCGTTCGATCACCAATGGACCCTGCCTGAGGAAATGGAGGCCCCGACGGAACGCGAATATCAGAGCACCGATCCCGAGGAACAGTTGACGATCTATTCTCGTCAACCGCTCGCATCGGGGGAGCCTGGGAAACCAGCGCAGCGCCAGCCGTCGCGCAATAAGCGGACGCCTCGGCGCAAGAGATAAGCACTTTCCCTGGGCTAATAGCCCTGACGAAACCTACAGAGGTAAGTACCCGCGCCAATGCCGAAAGTCGCTCGCGCGGGAAGTTCATTCGCCCATCCTCGGATAAACACGCGCCGCGATCGCAACCAGGCCGGTAAAGGTCGTAATCAGAACCAGAAAATCGAGCCCGATCCCAATGGTGCTGACGCCGTTGCGCAGCATGAAGGCGCGGAGTCCGTCAACCTCATAGGTCAAAGGATTGAGGCGGGAGATAGCCTGCAGCCACAACGGCATCAAGCGTATCGGATAGATCGCGTTGCTGGCGAAGAAGATCGGCATCGTCAGCATCTGGCCAATACCCATGAAACGCTCACGGGTTTTCACCAGGCAGGCGACGATGAGTGACAAGGTACAGAAGAGCGCTGAGCCAAGTGCGATGAAGGCGATCACGCCGAGCACATGGCGTGGTTCCAGGCTGACCTGGATGCCGAGTACAAAGGCGAGCCCATAAACCACAACCGCCTGTGACAGACCTCGCGCTCCCGATGAGAGCGCCTTGCCCAGAACAAGCGCGGTCCGGGGCGCCGGACTGACCAGATAGCGGTGGAGGACACCAAGGTCACGTTCCCAGATGGCGGCGATACCATAGAAGATGGCGACGAAGAGCACGCTTTGAGCGAGGATGCCGGGCGCTAGAAAGTCGAGATAATTTATGCCCGCACTGAGCCCCCGGACCTGAGCCATCACCTGCCCAAACAGAAGAAGCCAAAGGGCCGGCTGGACGGCCCGAGACAGGAGTTCCATCGGATCGTGGCGGAGCTTGCGCAGCTCTGCATCCGCCACAGCCAGCACCTGCGTGGCGTAGTCGGTGACCGGGAAGATGCCAGAGTACTTAGCCATGTTCACGCGCGCTCCGCCGCGCCTGTCGCGCCTGCCGATATCCGCCCTCGGGCTCGATGTCCAACCCGGTGTAGTGAGCGAAGACATCGTCGAGCGTGGCCTCCGGTCCAACTTGCCTCTTGAGTTCTGCGGGGGCGCCGACGATCTCGATTCGTCCGTGGTGCATGAGTGCAAGGCGGTCACAAAGGTGGTCCGCCTCTTCCATGTCGTGAGTCGTTATAAGGATTGTCATATGACGGGTTTCGCGCAGCGCGCGGATATCACCCCAGACAGCGTGCCGGGCGAGAGGATCAAGCCCCACCGTGGGCTCGTCCATCACCAGGACCTTTGGCCGATGCAGCATGCTCTGGGCGATTTCGAGGCGTCGGATCATTCCGCCCGAGTAATGCTGCACCAAACGGTCTGCGTCGCGCGTCAGATTCGTCATGGCGAGCGCCTCGGCGATTCGCTGTGCGCGCTCCCGGCGAGGGATTACGTAGAGGCGGGCTGAAAGCAGCAGATTCTCGTAGCCCGTGAGTGCGCCGTCTGCGGACAGCATCTGCGGCACGTAACCGATGCTTCGGCGCACCTCGCCCGCCTGTGCGATGATGTCGAAGCTTGCTACCCGCGCGGCCCCCGACGAAGGCGGCAAGAGCGTCGTCAACATCTTGATGAGAGTACTTTTGCCGGCGCCGTTCGAGCCGATGAGGCCGAAGATTTCGCCGGACAAGACACTTAGCGACACCTTGTCCACGGCAACGAGATCGCCGAAGTGGCGACTCAAAGCAGAGGTGCTGATAGCAGAGTCAGTGTCGGAGGATGGAGTTAGGATTGCGCGAGAAGGCACAGCGCCTGTATCGGCGTCAGGCGCGAGCCGGGAAGACGGACTGGCGGTTGTACACGCAGATTTTGGCATCGGCTTGTGGCTAAACCCTGACCTCGCTATCGATTTTCCAGCACCCTGAACGGGCGTATAGCAAAAGGGAGCAGATGTCTATTGGATGAGCCGTTTTCAGCCCTCGATGTTCTAACGGCTGACGATCTCACCATCGACGCAGATGCGAATTTGCCGGCTTAGCCCCCGCGCTACCGCAGCATCATAAGCTTCAGCATGAAATTAGCGAGTTTGCCGAAGGGCGGACGCAGCATCCACGCGCTGTTGAAGCGGCTCTGCAAAAACACGCCCTTGCGGTGCGAAAAGGTCTGGAAGCCGAACTCGCCGTGATAGGCGCCGATGCCCGACGTGCCGATGCCGCCGAACGGCAAATCATCGACTGCCAGATGCATCAGCGTCTCGTTGACCCCCACGCCGCCTGAAATCGTCCTGCGCAGAACTTCATCGCGCTTCTTGGGGTCCAGCCCGAAATAATAGAGCGCCAGCGGACGCGGCCGGCGATTGACGTACTCGATCGCATCGTCAAGCCGGTCGTAGCTTTTGATCGGCAGGATCGGGCCGAAAATCTCGTCGCGCATCACGCCGAGTCCGTCTTCCGGATCGAGCACAAGCGATGGAGTGAACTTGCGCGCGCCCGGCTCCAGCGCTTCGCCGGCCGGATTAATTTCGACCACCGCGGCGCCTTTCGCCTTGGCCTCCTCGATATAGTTTGAGAGGCGGCGGTAATGGCGTTCGTTGACGATACTGGTGTAGTCGGGATTTGACTTGAGGGTTGGATAGAACTTACGGACCGCGGCCTCCGCCTGCCGGACGAATTCCTCCCGCCGCGCCCTGGGCACGAGAACGTAATCCGGTGCGACGCACGTCTGTCCGGCGTTCATCAATTTGCCGAAGATGATGCTCTCAACCGCGGCGGGCATCGACGCGTCGTCGCCGACGATGCACGGCGATTTGCCGCCAAGCTCCAGCGTGACCGGTGTCAGGTTCTCCGCGGCCGCGCGCATCACGTTGCGGCCCACGGCGGTCGAGCCGGTATAGAAAAGATGATCGAACGGCAGCCGGGAAAACGCCTCGCCGACCTCCGGCCCTCCTTGCACCACCGCGACCTTATCGGCGGGAAAGATACCGGAAAGAAGCTCGGCCATGAACGCCGCGGTGCGCGGCGTCAATTCCGACGGCTTCAGCATCACGCAATCGCCGGCCGCAATCGCCGCCATCAGCGGCAAAATCGAAAGCTGAAACGGGTAATTCCACGGGCTGATGATGCCGACGACGCCGACCGGCTGATAAATGATGCGCGCCCGTCCCGGCATCAGTTCCAGGCTGACCGAAACCCGCTTTGGCTTCATCCACTTGCCGAGATGACTGCTGGTATGGCGGATTCCTGCCAGCGTAGTCCAGATCTCGGCAAACCGGCTCTCATGCGTCGAGCGATTGCCGAAATCCGACGAGATTACCTCGGCGATCCGTCCCGTATTTTCCTTAATCGCTTGTTTGAGCCTGGCGAGGTCCGCGCGCCGCGCTTCGAGCGAGGGCGCTGCGTTGCGAAAAAACGCCTCGCGCTGGCTCGCAAGGATCGCGCCGAGATCGCCTGCGCCATTCGATTGTGGGAACTGCTGTACAGCTGTGGCCGTCATGGTCGTGATTATCGATCTTTCCCGATTCGCAAGCGAGACCCAGACCTTACGAGATTGCGTCGGCGCCGTCTTCCCGGTGCCCAATTTCAGCACCGCGCTCAGCCCGGGCGGCCAGGTCACCGGCAACTTCGTCACCTACCGCCGCAATTTGTAGGATTCTCGACCCGCACGCCGAAAAATTGCGCTTGCCCCAGCGCGCCCGCGAGCGCTACAAGCGGTGCTTGATGCTTAGTCTCCGCTTCGCCGTGCTGTTCATCCATATCGTCGCCGTGATCGTCGCGCTGGGCGGCTCGCTGTTCAGCACTTTCGCACTCGCTCCCGTTTTGGCCGCGGAACTCGATCCGCCCGCGCGAATCCGCGTCGCCCGCCGAATCGTTCGCCGCCTGGGCGCGATCGTGCTTACCTCGCTGGCCGTGCTGGTGGTGACGGGAATCTTCAACGTGCTGTTCATCGGCGGCGTTTCGATTCTGCTTGCGATCAAATTGATCCTGGTCGTTGTCGTTATTGCCCTCGCGCTTTATCAATATGGAAGCATCGGCGTGCAAATCTGGAGGATCTCGGCCTCGGGTCCGAGTCCGGAAGTCGCAGACCTCCAGGCGCGCTTTCGCCGCGTCGGTCTGACGGTCGGCGCGATCGTGTTGCTGATTGTCTATCTCTCGATCGGACTCACGCGCGGCCCGGGCGCGATCATCGCGCCCATTCGCTGAAGGTTCCCGGATGCCACGAAAGAAAAAACAGCGCCGAACGCCCGCCTGGATGCGGCGGCTTACCGCGCTCGCAATCGCGCTCGGCGTGATCGCGACGCTCAGCTACGGCACGGGCGCGCATATCGCCGTGCGATACCTCAATCCGCCGCTGGGCGCGTGGTGGAATTCCAACGAGTTTGCAATCGTCGAGTGCGCCGCGGCGGCGGTCGGAATGTTGATCGGAATTCGCATTGGCGCGCGACTGGTAAATGGCGGCGCGCTCAGGAACCGCTCGATGATAGCCGCGGTAATTGTTTGCGCGCTCGTGCTGCCGATCGTCGGGCGGGTCAGCGCCGAAATTGCCCGCCTTGGATTCACCCGCGGCGCATCCGCCAACGCATGGCTCATCGACCGCTTCGGCTACGACGTGGGAATGTTCTCTGACAAGCTTCTGGTAGCGGGCGTTTACTCGATCAAAATCGCGGCATTTGCGCTTCCGCTCGGGATGGTTCTCTTCGGCGCGGCGATTGCTATCCTCATGACTGCAAAGCCTGTTGGCGACACCGATACCGCAATTTCCAAATGAATCGCGACGACCGCAAGCCCCGCAAACCACCCGGCATCAGCCGCCGATCGTTCATCAAGGGCGCCGGCGCGGTCGCTGCTGCGGCAGGCCTGGTGCGCGTGCGGCCGGCAGCCGCCGATGAAAAGACGCTGCCCGCCGGGGTCGTAGAAAAGCTCGGGCCCGAAGCTACGACGATCGAACTGAACATCAACGGCAAGCCCGCGACGCTTGAGATCGAGCCGCGCGTAACCCTGCTAAGCGCGATCCGGGAACATCTTGGACTGACAGGCACCAAGCTCGCCTGCGATCGCGGCGCGTGCGGGGCATGCACCGTGCACCTCGACGGCAAACCCGTGACGTCGTGCATGGTGCTGGCTATCGACGCGCGTGGACACCAAATCACCACCATCGAAGGCCTCGGCACGCCGTCGAATATGCATCCCGTGCAGGCCGCATTCGTCGAAACCGACGCGCTGCAATGCGGGTTCTGCACGCCGGGGATGGTGATGTCGGTCGCGGCCGCGCTCGAGCGCAATCCTGCTGCTACGACTGACGAAATCAAACACGCAACCGCCGGAAATATCTGCCGATGCGGCACTTATCCGCACGTCTTCGCGGCGGCTCTCAGCGCCGTCAAGCCTGGACCTGCCGGATCCGCGCGTGCTGTCCGCGCGGCGAAGGACGCCTGATGTCGCGGCGTGTCACACTCAACCTCGGCTTTGAGGGCAACACGCGCGACGTCACGGTCGTCATTCCCGACGACGAGCCGACGCCGTGGCAATGGGGCGAGCGCCTGTCCGTGGTCGGCAAGTCCGCGCCGCGCGTTGACGGACCACTGAAAGCGACCGGCGCTGCGCGTTACACTTACGATATCGAATTGCCCGGGATGCTTTACGGCGCGATCCTGCGCAGTCCGTGGCCGCACGCGCGGATTCGCAACATCGATCTGTCCGCGGCTGAGCATCTTGCCGGCGTGCGCGCGGTTCTTGCTCTTGAAGATCGCGAAATCCGTTTCGCCGGCCAGGAAGTTGCCGCCGTTGCCGCTATCAGTTCCGATCTGGCCGACGACGCGCTCAAGTTGATCAAAGTCGATTACGAAACGATGCGGTTCGTGGTTAATATGGACCGCGCAATGGGGGATTCCGCCCCGCGCGTTTTCGGTAGCGGATCCAACGTGGGCAGAACCTCGACTTCGAGCGTCGGCGACGTCCCGCGCGGACTTGAGGTCGCGGCCAACACGATCGAGGCTACCTACACGACGCCCGTGCAGACTCACGTCTGCCTCGAGACGCACGGCGCGGTTGCGAGCTTCAACGCGGCGGGAGACCGGCTCACGGTTTGGTGCTCGACGCAGGGCGTTTTTTCCGTGCGCGACGATCTGGCGGTGTATTTCAGTCTGGCGCCCGACAATGTCCGCGTACTCTGCGAGTTCCTCGGCGGCGGCTTCGGCTCGAAATTCGGCGCAACCCCCGAAATAATTGTTGCCGCGCGGCTGGCCAGGGCCGCCGGAGTGCCGGTCAAGGTGATGCTCCCGCGCGGCGACGAGCATCGATCGACGGGTAACCGTCCGAACTCGGTGCAGAAGGTCAAGTTGGGGGTCGATCGCGACGGAAAGTTGACCGCGATCGATCTTGTGCAACGCGGGAGCGGCGGAATCGGCGGCGGTGCAGGCAGCGCGGCTCCGTTCAAGTCGGTCTATCGATGCGCCAATATCCGCACCGAGGAACGCAACATCTATACGAACGCCGGTCCCGCCTCTCCGATGCGTGCGCCCGGCTGGCCGCAGGGATGCTTCGCGCTGGAACTCGCGATGGACGAGATGGCGCGCAAGGCGGGAATCGACAGGCTCGAGTTCCGCCGCCGCAACACCGACAACCCGGTCCGCGCCGCCGAATACGAGATCGGCGCGCGCGCGTTCGGATGGGCCGAGAAAAATTCGTCGCCGAAATCCAGCGGCGCCGTCAAGCGCGGAGTCGGCGTCGCGTCCGCCGAGTGGCATGCGGTCGGAGTGTCGGGCCCGGAGGCGCAGGTGATCGCGCATCGCGGCGGCAGCGTAGAGGTTCGCGTCGGCACCCAGGACATCGGCACCGGCACGCGCACGATTCTCGCGATCGTCGCGGCCGAGGAACTCGGCCTGCCCGTGGATCGCGTGAAGTCCGAAATCGGCGACACCCGATTTCTCTTTTCAGTCCCGAGCGGCGGCAGTCTTAGCGCGCCCTCGAACACGCCCGCGGTGCGCCAGGCCGCGGCGCATCTCAAGGACAAGCTGTTTCGGATCGCGGCGCCGATACTCGGCGCCGAACCCGGCGACCTCGAGGCCGCCGACGGATCCATTCGGATGCGCACCAACCCCTCGCGCTCGCTCGCGTTTGCCGACGTATGTAAGCGAATCCCCGGCGATTCGATTTCCGCGCAGGGCGAGCGCGTGCCCAACTACGAAGGCTTTCGGACCGATCAGGCGGGATGCCAGTTCGCCGAAGTCGAAGTCGATACCGAAACCGGAATCGTCCGCGTGACGCACGTCGTCGCGGTCCACGACGCGGGACGGATTATCGATCCGCTGACGGCGCGCAGTCAGGTCAACGGTGGCATCCTGATGGGAATCGGGTTCGCGCTGTTCGAGGATCGCCGAATGGATCCGCAGCTCGGCATCATGGTCAATCCCACGATGGACGACTACAAACTTCCCGGCCCGCTCGACGTGCCGCAGATCGACGTGACGTTTTTCGAAGTCGCCAACGGCATCACCAACACCGGCGTGATGGGACTCGGCGAGGTGGCGCATGTCGCGAGCGCGGCCGCGGTCGCGTGCGCAGTGTACGACGCGATCGGCGTGCCGGTGCGTTCACTTCCGATCACGCCCGATCGCGTGCTGGCGGCGCTGGGACGCGCGTGAAGGATTTGGAATTGCGATGAACCGATTCGAGGTGATCACGCCGGCCGATCTCGCAAGCGCCGCACAACTGCTTGCCCAGGACGGCCACGTCGCATTTGCGGGCGGCGTCGATGTCGTCGATCTGTCGAAGCAAGGCATCGTATCTCCAACCGCACTCGTGAATTTGAAGGGCCTGAAGGAACTCGGTGGAATCGAGGTGCGCCCGTCGGGAGAACTTCGCCTCGGTGCGACCGCGAAGCTGAGCGAAGTCGCCGAGCATCCCGCGATCCGGGCCCGCTTCACCGCGATTGCCGAGGCCGCGAGCGAGGCGGCCACGCCGCAGATTCGCAATCTTGGCACGGTCGGGGGAAATCTCCTGCAGCGCCCGCGATGCTGGTATTTTCGCAATCCCGACGTGAATTGCCTGAAGAAGGGCGGCGACAAGTGCTACGCGATCGCCGGCCTCAATCGTTACCACGCGATTTTGGGCGGCGGTCCGGCGTACATCGTGCATCCGTCCAATCTTGCGCCTGCGTTGATCGCGATGCGCGCGAGCGCGACGATCGTTGGCCCGGCCGGCGAGCGCACTATCGATCTTGAAAAATTTTTCACGCTTCCTACTGTCGATCCGAAGCGCGAAAATTCTCTCAAGTCCGGCGAGATAATCACTGAAGTGATAGTGCCCGCGCCCTCTGCGAGCGTGAGCAGCCATTATCTGGAGGCGCGAGAGAAGCAGAGCTTCGATTGGCCGCTGGTCAGCGTTGCGATCGCTCTCGATCGCGCGCCGGGCGCGAAGACTGTCCGCGATGCGCGCGTGGTCATGGGCGCGGTGGCTCCGGTGCCGTGGCGATCGTACGAAGCGGAAGCCGCGCTCAAAGGCGGACCGCTCGACGAGTCGCGCGCTCGCGCCGCGGCCGAAGCCGCGCTCAAAGACGCGCATCCGATGTCCGACAACGCCTACAAGGTGGTGATTGCGAAGGTGATCGTGCGCCGCGCGATCATGAGGGCCGCCGGCCTGGAGGCCGCCTGAAGTGCCCCCGCCGTCCGCCAGATTCTGCGCCCATCTGCGCACCAAGACTGCGTACTACCGCACGCCCGACGGCGAGCGGATTTTCAAGCCCGACGTCTCGACGGCGTGCTACACCTGCCTCAAGACCCAGCGGCCGGTGGGACCTGACGGGCGGCCCGTAGATGCGCACTCATGCGGGACAGAGCGCGGATGTTTCCAGCCGGAATGAAAAATCCTGGACTTGGATAAAGATGCGCCGGATTTTCGGCGGATGCAGAAGATCGGCCGCCTCGCAGCGTTATCAATCCTCGGCGGGCTTCATCATCAATACGTACGGGTTCAGGTTTTGACCAGGAACAGGAAAGCGAAGACTAGTAGAGCAGATAGCGCGCGCGCAGGATGCGGAAATTCTCCAGCTCCGGTTGCCAATCCGCGACGATCTGCTTGGGATCCACGCCCGACTTGATTTCCTCCAGCGTTCGACGCGAACCAACCATCGAGAGCGTCGCGTCGGTCTTGAAATCATTCCTATATAGATGATGCAGCGCGGCAATCAGCTCGATTCCGAGCGCCGGCGAATCAAGCGCGAGGCGGTCGTCGAGAGAAATCCGTACTCCGTGGCAGCTCCGGCCGCCGTAGGCGCCGGCCGATGGCGTGAAATCGGCTGTCTGAAAGCGAACGCCGGGAATCTTTCGCTTATCCAGGAAGGAGAGCAGCGCCGCAGAGCCGATCCACGGCGCGCCGATCAATTCGAATGGAGTATCGGTCCCGCGCCCGACGCTCACATTGGCGCCCTCGATCATCGCAACGCCCGGATACAGCGTCGCTTCAGTAAGCGTTCGCAGGTTCGGCGAGGGCGGCGTCCATCGCAGCCCCGTCTGATCGAACCATTCGGAACGCGCATAGCCGCGCATCTTGATCACGTGCAGGCGCGCCCCGATGTGGTTTTCGCGATTGAACATCTCGGCAAGCTCGCCGACCGTCATGCCGTGGCGCGTCGGCAGCGGAAAATATCCGGTGAACGATTTCAAATCGGCGTCCATGATCGGGCCTTGCACGACCGCGCACGAAATCGGATTCGGACGATCCAGCACATAAAAGTCGATGCCGCGGCGGGCCGCTTCTTCCATCGCATAGGCCATCGTCGTGACGTAGGTGTAGAAGCGCGCGCCTGAGTCCTGAACGTCGAACACCACCGCATCGACGCCGTCGAGCATCGTGGCGCTCGGCCGCCGCGTCTCTCCGTACAGGCTGAAGAACTGCAGACCCGTGACGGGCTCGGTGCCCGGCGCGACGCTCTCATCGACATCGCCATGCAGGCCGTGCTCGGGACTGAAGATCGCGCGCAGCGTCAGTCCGCGCGCATGTGAAAGCGCTTCGATATCGCCAGTGCCGGCGTTAGTGACGCCGGTCTGATTGGTGACCAATCCGACGCGCGCGCCTCTGAGTTGCGCGAATCCGTCATCCGCCAATACGTCAGCGCCGCTCATAACCCTTGTGTCAGCGGAAGTGCGTTTGGCCAACGCGCAGAAGGAGTTCAAGGATGGCCGACATTCCACGATGCGATCCTCGGACAGGGCGCCGAGGCGATCTGAAATCAGCGCGAGAATTTCGCGTCGCAACGGGCCCGCATCACCCGCGCCGCCGGGGTACGTGCGGTTGGTCAAGACGATGGCATAGATGGAAGAAACGGAATCGATCCACAGCATCGTCCCGGTGAATCCGAAATGGCCGTACGAGCCGACCGGCAAGAGCTGCTCGCGATTCGCACACAGCGGCGCGCCGAGATCCCATCCCAGCCCGCGCAGGTGGCGCGCATCAACCGCGTCGACCGGCGATTGGGGAATCGTCATTTCGTCGATCGAACGCGCAGAGAGAATTGTGACCGCGCCCGCGCGGCCGCCGTCGAGCAGCGTCCTTGCGAAGATCGCCAGGTCGTCGGCGCTGGAGAACAGTCCGGCATGACCCGCGAGGCCTCCCATTCGCGCGGCAGTCGGATCGTGAACCTCGCCGATGCGCAACTTGCCGTCGACGTATTCGGTCGGCGCAATACGATTGAGTTCCCGCGCCGGCGGGCTGAAGCCGGTGTCAGCCATTCCGAGCGGCGTGAAAATATTGACGCGGCAATAGTCGTCGAGCGGAAGCTTCGCGACGCGCCGAACCACCTCGCCGAGCGCCTCGAAATTGATGTCGCTATACTCGTAGTGCGTTCCCGGAGGATGAAGCGGCTTCGCATCCTCGGTCATCTTCATTGCGGTCGAGTAGCCGGTCCATTTGCGGCGCAGGTCCAAATCTGGCGCGAGGCCGGAATAATGCGTCATCAACTGGCGAATCGTGATGCGTTGCTTGCCGTTGCGAGCGAATGCCGGCCAGTAAGTCGCGACCGGCGCGTCGAGGTCGATGCTGCCGCGCTCGCGAAGCTGCATTATCGCGACCGCGGTCGCGACGGGTTTGGTCAGCGAGGCGAGATCGAAAATTGTGTCCGGAGTCATCGCGACCCGCCGGGGCTCGAGCTCGCGATATCCGAAAGCGTGGCGATAAACGACCCGGTTGCCCTGCCCGATCTCGACGACGGCGCCGTGGATTCTCCCCGCTTCGATCTCAGACTGAACGATGGTGTCGATTTGTTGCAAGTCCGCTTCGCGCAAGAACGCGGACGAGGCGGCATCGGCAGACGCCGACGTTGCGGAGATTGCGGCGAGCAACTGGAACGCGAGCGCCGCGATCAGACGGTGCGAGAAAGACGCCGTCGGGCTTCTCATTGCGACTATTGTACCACGTCCGGAACGTCATGCTTGCAGGCCGCGCCCTCCACGTTCAGCCCGTCGGCGCTGTACTGGTTGCGCGGGTTCCATAGCATCCAGCCGTCGGAGCCGAACTTTTCGGCGGCCGAAATTTGCTGCCTGATCTGGGTGCCGGTGAAAACTCTATGGTCGAAGGCGTAATCGCGAAACGCTTGCAGCCAGGGGCGAAACCTGATCGAAGGGATTCCGCGCTCGCGCGCGTTCTGCAGCGAAAGGAAGACGATTTCATACGGATGCGCGACCGGATTGCGATAGGTGGGAATGGCGAACTGGAAGCACGACGGGTACAACATCGGCGAGACGTAATCGACGATGGGCGCGAGTTCCTCGAGCCGCTGCCCGATATGGGTATCGTCGAGGTTCCACGTCACGTATCCAAAGATGTCGGCGGCGAGAAACACATTGTAGGGAGTGAGGCGGCGGCGCGCCTCGGCCAGAAAGCCGGAGATCGCGGCGAGGCGGCTCTTCATGTCGGTCGGCTTCGAGAACTTGAGCCCCGGGACGTCGGGAAAGCGCACATAGTCAAACTGAATTTCGTCGAAGCCAAGGCGCGCCGCCTCAAGCGCGATCGAGATATTGTAGTCCCAGACCTCGGTGTTGAAGGGATCGGTCCACGCGAGGCGTTCGCGATCCCTGAAAATTGCGCCGCCGGCGCGCTTCACCGCCAAATCAGGCCGGGCGGTCACCAGCGGATCATCCTTGAAGACGACGATTCGTGCGATAGCGTAAATGTTGTCGTGATGGAGTTGGTCAAGCATTGCCTTCGCATCGCGCATCGTCGTGAGCTCGTTCGAATGAGCTTGCTCGGCCAGCGCAAGCGAGGTTTTGAATGCGATCATCCCGCGATCGCCTTTGACGTCGATCACCACGGCATTGAGTTCGGTTTTGTCGATGAGGCCAAGCGCCGCCCCGCGCAACTTGGCGCTGCCGATTCCGTAGAATGAAAGATAGAGCGCCTTCGGCACCATCGACGTGAGCGCAATCGGTCCGGAGTGATCATTCAACTTACCGACGGATATCGATTCGCGCTTGTAGCCATACCCCCGTAGGCCGATCGCGTCGCCGTGGCCGTTGATCTCGAACTTGCCGTCGCGATCGGTTCGCACCGCGGCGTCCCCGAGTGTCACGATCGCCTCCTCCACCGGCCTTTTGGTCAAGCTATCGATGACGGTCCCAGTGTAAGCCAATGTCGGCACAGGCCTCACCAATGATGTGACGATAAACAAAGACAGCGTGAAAATAATCGAACTCGACATCAACTATCACCTACTGGTTATCGGCGTACGAGCGGGGAGCAGACTCTGGAATCTTTGTCCGACGTCGCCATCGGTAACGATGAAGCGTGGGCGCGCCATGACGTTGTCGCCGCGCGAGACCTTGCGTCGTTCGATGCTGAATGCGGCGACGTATCCGGATTTTGTCGCGGCGGCAATCAGCTCATCGTCGTAGATGCCAAACGGCCAGCTCAGCATCGTCACGTGGCCACCGAGCCGGCGCTCGAGGACCTGTCGCGATTTGTTGAGCTGACTATCCACGAATTTCCAGTAATCCTCGGCGGAAAGTCGGCGTTTCTCGATGTGAAAATTGGGATGCCAGTACGTGTGCGATTCCACCGAAAAGAGTCCGGTGGCTTTCAGTTCCGCGAGCTGTTCCCATGTCATCGCATACGAGGCGTTCGAAATCGCAGATGGATAAATGAACAGTGTCACCGGGATTCGATAGCGCTCGACCAACGGCGCCATGTCGCTGAACACGGTGCGATGGCCATCGTCGGCGCTGATCGCGACGGCGCGCGGCGGCAACTCGCCGTGCCCTGCGGCGAAATTCACAACATCGTGAAGCGGAACGACAGTGTAGCCATTGTCATGAAGATACTTGAGCTGCGATGCGAAGACCGCGGTCGTGACCGTCATGCTATCGGCAACGACCGGGCCGAACCGATGGTAAACAAGAATCGTCGCGGACGTTGCGCTCTCTGACGCAGGCCCCGCGATCGCGATCGACGTCATCACACTCAGGGACAACGCCAGAAGTGTAACGACAAGATCGAAGCGCCCGCTTTTCTTCATAACGCTCTCACTTTTGGCGAACCAGTCAGCGCTTCAGCAGAATCAGAATTTCCACTGCAGGTTAACTTGTGCGCGGTTCGCCTCGGGCCTCCGATATCGCCGGTGTTAGAGGCTGATCGCGGTCCGTGATAGCCGCCGGGCAGCCAGGGCCCACCTGTGGTTCCTCAAAACGTAATCCGCGCGAATTCGTTGGTGGTTTCGAACGTCTGCCGATAGCCTGCCTTTATGGCGATGCCGACAAGCGTAGCGCTCCCGCTGGCCCGAAGCGAACCCCGAACCCGCACCGCGCTGCTGTTGGAATCGATCGCCCTGCGCCATCAAATCGCCGTTCTGGAGCGAACGACGTGACGATTGCCGAGCTATCACACCCAGTGTTAGTTGGGATAGCTGAAGGCCCGTCTTACTCAAGACGAACGGAGAGAAAATTATCCGATGGCGAACAACGAACAGGAGCGCGACGCGTGGCTCGCGCAAGTCAGTGAGGCTGCGCTCGAGCCGGAGCTGCCGATTGTCGATCCGCATCATCACCTGTGGGACCATCCGGGCAGCCGCTACATGCTCGATGAGATAGTCCGCGACACGGCGTCGGGGCATCGCGTGCTCGCGACGGTGTTCGTCGAATGCCTTTCGATGTATCGCGCGGACGGCCCGGAGCCGATGCGGCCAGTTGGCGAGACCGAGTTCGTCAACGGCATCGCGGCCCAAAGCGCGAGCGGGCAATATGGCGAAACGCGGGTCGCGGCTGGAATTGTGGGCTTTGCGGATTTGACGTTGGGAGCCGCGGTCGAACCGGTATTGCAGGCGCATATCGCCGCGGCGCCGGCGCGTTTTCGTGGCATCCGGCACGCGGGAGGCTTCGACGCGAATCCAGAAGTGAGGAATTCGCATACCAACCCGCCCGCGGATTTGTACGAATCGGCGCGTTTCCGCGAAGGCTTCGGCAAATTGCGGAGCTTAGGTCTCAGCTTCGAGGCGTGGCAGTACCATCCGCAGATGCCGGCGGTGATCGAGCTGGCGAGAGCATTCCCGGATACGACGATTGTGCTCGATCACTTCGGCGGCCCGCTGGGAATCGGTCCTTACGAAGGCCGGCGCACGGAGATATTCGGCGAATGGAAAAAAAACCTCGCGGAACTCGCGCGATGTCCAAATGTCGTGGCCAAGCTCGGTGGAATCAACATGCCGGTGAATGGATTCGGGTGGCATCGGAGGCCGGCGCCGCCGAACTCGGACGAACTCGTGGCGGCGACGCGGGACTACTATCTCCACACGATCGATCAGTTTGGGCCGCGACGATGCATGTTCGAGAGCAACTTCCCGGTGGACAGGATTTCATGCTCGTACGTCGTGCTCTGGAACGCATTCAAGAAGATCGCGGCGGGTTTCACGAGGGACGAAAAAACACAGCTATTCCAGCGCACTGCGTCGGAGGTCTATCGCTTGACGCTCACGCCCAAGGCACCGAGCCAGGCGCCGGCCCGGTAATTCGCGCGACGTGGCGATGGCCGTCATGTGAGTCGTCTAGAGGTTGATGGTGCTCATGTCGTTATAACGTGCGCCGGCGGCAAAGCCCTTCGGCGCGGCTTCCTCGATGCGGGCAAGATCGCTTTTCGACAGCTGGATTTTGACCGCCGCAACATTCTCTTCGAGATAGGTACGACGCTTGGTGCCAGGAATCGGAACCATGTCGTGGCCCTGCGCGAGCACCCACGCGAGCGCGAGCTGACTCGGCGTAATTCCCTCCTCGCGGGCGATTTCCTTGATGCGATCGACGACCTTGAGATTCCTTTGTATATTCTCGGCGTCGAAACGCGGCGAGATTTTGCGGCGCATATCGTCGGCGGGCAACTCGCGAATGTTTCCGCTGAGGAAGCCGCGACCGAGCGGGCTGAATGGGACGAATCCAATGCCGAGCTCGCGCAGCGTCGGAATCACTTCGTCTTCGTAGTCGCGGGTCCACAGCGAGTATTCCGACTGTAGAGCGCTGATAGGATGCGTCGCGTGCGCGCGGCGAATCGTATTGGCGCCAGCCTCCGACAGGCCCAGGTAGCGAACTTTTCCTTTGCGCACCAGGTCGGCCATCGCGCCGACGGTTTCCTCGATCGGCACCTTCTTGTCGACGCGATGCTGGTAGTAGAGATCGATGTGATCGACACCGAGGCGCTTGAGCGACGCGTCGCAGGCGGAGCGCACGTATTCGGGTCTGCCGTTGATCGCGCGCTTGCCGTCGGGCAGGACCTGGTTGGCGAACTTGGTCGCGATAATCACGCGGTCGCGGTATTTCTTCAGCGCTTTGCCGACCAGCTCCTCGTTGTGGCCCACACCGTAAACGTCGGCGGTGTCGAAGAAATTGATCCCAAGCTCGACGGCGCGCTCAAGCGTCGCGATGGATTCGATGTCGTCGCGCGGCCCGTAAAACTGCGACATCCCCATGCATCCCAGGCCCAACTCCGATACTTCGAGTCCCTGCGTACCAAGTTTTCGCTTTTCCATGACTGATGTCTCTCACGCTCATATTGACATAGCGCAATAGTGCGGCGGCACGGTTTACATGCGCCCGTATCGCCGGCCCGACTATCGCAACGGAAGTAAGCCCACCAACGTTGTAGATATCACATCGGCCCCAAAATTTCTGGAGGTTGATGGACGCTCGCGCGACAATTTGATAGACCGGTGGCGCTCGCTGGTGTTTGCCCCCCTTTCACCAGCCGGCTTCGGGCTGGCTCTCGTGAGCCGGCCCGTTTTTTTTTCAGGTTATTTCTCTTTGAGACGGGGATCGTCGGTCGCGATACATTCAGCCCGCTGCCAAGCTTCTGCAACAGCTACGATGTTACCGTTCCGATCCTGATCAGGATGTTCATGAGCAAATTTGAGGCGCAAAGGTGCCTCAGTCCGAATGCGTTCCTTCTCTTTCTCGCAACTTGTGTTGGATTCAAACGATGCCCAGATGTCCCATTTGTTGAGTGAAGCGTTCAGATCGTTGAACGCGCGAGGATGGTCTCCCATCGGGCTAAAGACCGGCGGAATCAAGAGATACCAGCCCACAAGCGCGAGCACGGCGGCGTGGCGCGGCTTCATGCTGGATTAGCGTGCCATGAAATACAGCAATGCTGGAGTTCTGTGCTCAAATTTCTCGGCAAATCGCATTCTCTCCGTGTTGCGATGGTCGATGGCACTGATATGGGGTTTGCCGGATACCGAGATTATGGAATGACGCTCGGCGCAGCACCTGGAACGAGAGAACCTTGAGGTGGCGCTTCGGCCTTCACGGTCACCACATAGGTAACTTTTTCTCCCGTAGCAAGCGTCACGTTGATTTTCCAACTGCCGACATCGGCGCCCACCAATTCGATCCTACCCGGGGCATTTTGCACCACGAGCGCATTGGGATTGTTGACCACCTTCGGTCCGGGGGCCGCACCTTCCTTTACGCCACTTATGGTGTAGTTCTGGCCCTTATTGATCGTCACTTTAATGGTGCGCCGTTTGGCCTCTGGCGGTGCGGCAAGCACGGATGATCCGTTCAAGGCGATTAGTGCCAGCAACACCAGGGCGCTCGCCAGTATACGGCGAGTACTCGCCTTTGTATTAGCCTCTTCGATTATCATTTGTTCCCTCCCCCAATGGCGAAACGAATCGGCGGCCATTGTAAGCGGAGATTCCCATTTTGGATCCTGATTTAGACTTGCACCAACAGCAGGCCGTCTGCAAACGCAAAGTCCGAGCCCGGTTCTAATGCCTGGGTGAGCGGTGATGCCCCTTCCGCTCGCTACGATTCTCGGTAGTTATCCCGCGCATCGGAAGTTCTCCAGCCCGCTGGAAACGCCTACGACGGACTGCCCGAATCTGGATTGAGCGGAAGATCGGCTGCCTTCCGGTTGTCGAGACCGGCCGCGTGGCCGGCATCCTCACGGAGGCCGAGATTGTCCAAAGCATATGCGATGGTTCGCAGCCCCCCACGCTGTCTAAGCTGCGGGGGAGTTGTAGTTGCTAGGCGGCGACCGAATACTTATGGTATGCGTTATCAAACAGGAGGCGAAATTGGACCTAAACAGCATAATCACAGAGTTGAAAACGGAACGAGACAGGATAGGCCGGGCTATTGCCGCCCTTCTCGAGGGTGCGAAAGTGGCGGTCAGCGGTAATGTTCGAAGAGCGGGCGCGCTCAAACGGCGCCGCGGCGGAATCACGCCGGAGGGCAGACGTCGTTTGTCACAGGCGATGAAAAGACGCTGGGCAGAACGGCGTATAGGGAAGACTACTGGTAAGGCCTCTGCGCCCAAGCGACGTGGCGGGCTCACTGCTGCTGGCCGGAAGAAGCTCTCTGAAGCGATGAAGAAGCGCTGGGCAGAAAAGAAGAAGAACGCTTCCTAAGCTCGCTCGCGCCCATCGCGCCTTTCGGGCAGGACGACAAATTCTCGCCCGGTAGCTCCTTGTCGCTTATCAAAACCTGGTTTGCGCGCGGCAGCCGTCGGGCGGAGTTTTTGGTAGGCACAACCGGAGAGGATGTTTGACGTTAGCGGGCCAATGGCGCAGATTCAGGCAACCTGAACCTGTGCGCTGTGTTCCGCGCGAGGTCTATGACCGAGAAGCGTAGCCCAACTTCCGAAACCGAGCTGGAAAAGTTGTCTGCTGCTGCCGTATCATCGGACGCCACACTTTCCGCACACGAACACGATTGACTCGATATTCCGATCGGAGAGCGATCTCGCTGCGGCCACCGAGCCTGTCATGACTGTCGAACACCGGATGGACCTAAAGTGCCACCCGTCGACACGCCCTGAGACGGTGCGCTCCATTGGGGTGCTCGTACGCCGCTCGGCCAGCGCTGAACTCCAGATGACCTTCCGCCTCGACGGAGATATTCCCCGAATCCGGGTCTCTTCGCCGGGCGTGTCGCGCTTCGCTACACAGCTCTGGCGCCACACCTGCTTCGAGGCCTTCATCGCGGTGGAAGGGCATCCGGCGTACCACGAGTTCAACTTCGCGCCGTCGGGGGAGTGGGCCGTCTACGCCTTTACCGGCTATCGCAACGGCAGTCCTCTCGCGAACGAAATGATGCGCCCGCACATTGCCGTGCGCTCTACTGGCAGCCGGCTTGAGCTGGACACCCTTGTCCGGCTCGATGCTCTGTCTGCCATCCATCCGCGTGCTTCGCTGCGTATCGGGCTCTCGGCGGTCATCGAGGCGAGCGATGGGCTTTCGTACTGGGCGCTTCGCCATCCGGCCGACCAACCGGATTTTCATGACGCCGATGGATTCGCCCTGCTGCTTGAGCCGCCAGGCCCCGAGTCGTAGGTCTCGATCCGGATCAGGCAGAAATGGGCCACTCCTGAACAGGTCGAAAGCGCGTGGTAGAGTGAAATTCTGATGAAGCACGCGCAACCACGAGGTCTCAGCCGGCGGCGCGTGGAGCAGCTTCTATCGGAAACGAAGCATGATCGTTCCGCCGGTAGCCGAATTGACTTTCTTTCCCGCCACTTCCTTGGACATTCCTACAAACCAAATCCGCTGATTGGATCGGCCGGCACAGCCGAGGTGTTCACGGCTTCCCTCGATGGATTCGACTGTGTCACGTACATCGAAACAATTTTGGCGCTCGCCCGCGCTTCCAACGTTGATGACTTCACCAAGTGGCTGCGAAAGATTCGGTATGAACGAGGCCGCATTCAATGGGAACGGCGGAATCACTATATGACGCTCTGGATTCGCAACAATCTACGCGAAGGGATAATCAGGCCGGTTTCAATGCCGGCTGTCCCGATACTCAGGATAGAACGCGTTCTGAATGTTGTACCCGGACTCGATCCACAGCGGACTCGCCTGAAATGTGTACCGAAGCGGTCAGTGCCACGGCTCGAACCGCATTTGCAAAGCGGTGACCTGATTTTTTTTGTGTCCACACGCAAGCATCTCGATGTGTTTCATGCTGGAATCATCGCGCGCGATGGTAAAAGAGTCCTCATGCGTCATGCGTCGCGCAGCCGGGGCTTTGTCGTCGAACAGGAATTGAGCGAGTTTCTCAAGGCAAATCGGATGGCTGGCGTCATTGTCGTGCGGCCGCAGGCGATGACGCGACGCCTTACAGTTAGTAGCTAAGACGACGGCACTGGTTCAGTTTTGGATTTCAGGTCGGGTTTTGGGGATGAACTTTTCAGCCTGATACCGATGTATTTGCCGTGCTACCCTCACGGTATGGACAACTGTCAGGATACCCGGTACTCGCGTGCCCTGCTCGCAACCGGGCGACGCCAGCTTCGTGCTGAAATAATTTTTGACTGAACGAAACTACCCTTGGTGGTAGGCCCGTCTCAAAGCCACAACCGATAGTATAGAACTACCTTTCAGTGAACATCGTCTATCCAAAGGACTACTCGTCCGCAAGTATTCAACGACTCCTCGACGCTGCCGATTCCGATGTCCTCTTTCTCGGTGATCCGCGTGTAAACATCGAACCCGGACCGCGCATGTTCGATCGAATGGCGCAGGTCATGCGTGAAACCGGCGGCGGCTGGGTCTATGCCGACGCAGCAGGCCATCCTCGTATCGACTATCAAAGCGGGAGCATCCGCGACAGTTTCGACTTCGGCCCGGTAGTCGGAGTGTCGGTTCAGGCTGCGCGTCAGTCAGGAATCGACAGCACCTGGAAATGGGGAGGACTATACGACCTGCGGTTAAGGATTTCGGAAAAACACGCCGTCGTGCGGATTCCCGAACCGTTGTACAGCGCGTCGATGATTGATGCGCGGCCGACGGGTCAAAAGCAATTCGATTACGTGGATCCGCGCAATCGCGATTACCAAATCGAAATGGAGCGCATCGCGACGGCGCATCTCAAACGAATCGGCGCGTGTCTGCAGTCGCAGTTCGACGAGGTTCCATTCGCTGAAAAAATTCCCGTAAAAGCCAGCGTCGTGATCCCGGTTCGGAATCGCGAGCGGACAATTCTCGACGCCGTTCAAAGCGCCCTCGTCCAGAACGCCGATTTCGAATTCAATGTGATCGTCGTCGATAACCATTCGACGGATCGGACGACAGAAATCCTGCGCGGTATTAGCGATTCGCGTTTTAAGCACATCGTTCCCGAACGCCGGGACCTTGGAATCGGTGGGTGCTGGAACGAGGCGATCTACTCCAAGGACTGCGGACAATACGCCATTCAACTCGATTCTGACGACCTGTACATCAATGACGGCGTCATTCGCCGGATTGTTGCAGAACTTGAAGCAGGACCGTATGCGATGGTCATAGGCTCCTACACGATGGTCGATTTTTCCTTGAAAGAGATTCCGCCCGGTCTAATCGACCATCGCGAGTGGAGTCGCGAGAACGGAAGAAACAATGCACTCCGTGTCAATGGTCTCGGCGCGCCGCGCGCATTCAATACGGCGGTTCTGCGCCGTGTAGGATTTCCCAATGTCAGCTATGGCGAGGATTACGCCGTAGCGTTGCGCATCAGCCGTGACTACGAGATCGCCCGGATCTACGAGTCCGTCTATCTTTGCCGCCGTTGGGAAGGCAATAGCGATAGCGCGCTGCCTCTCGAGGTTGCGAATCGATACGATCTGTACAAGGACTGGCTCCGAACTGTCGAGATTCAGGCTCGAATGCGGCGATGATCCACGAAATAGAAGAACTGTTCAAACGGCAGGCGCGGGCATGGCCGCTGCTCGCGAAAGGCGTTGAAGGCCTTGCGCGCGCGAAGACACGGCCGGTACGGATCGATTGGTTCGACATCTTCATCCGTCACATTCCCCATCGTATGGGTAGCACAACGGCGTCGGTCGACCTGGAGTCGGTCGCGAAACGTCCCTGCTTCCTGTGTGCGGGGAACCTGCCGTCGGAGGAAGAGGGTCTGCAGTTCGATGAGGACTTCACGATCTACTGCAATCCGTTTCCAATCGTGGATCATCACCTGACGATCGCTCACCGGGAACACGGCTTGCAGCGCATCGCGAACCAGTTCGGAAATATGCTCGACATTGCTGCAGCCCTCCTTGGATATTTCGTCGTCTATAACGGCCCGGAATGCGGAGCATCCGCACCAGACCACATGCACTTTCAGGCAGGCTCGCGAGGATTGTTTCCGATCGAGAAGGACACCGCTGGACTGACTGGCGTCACGGTTCCGAATTACGCAAGAAATGTGTTCCTGCTTCGCGGGCGGGATCGATCTGCTTTGATCCATCGAATGGATCGTGCCATCGATCTGCTCGCGGAAACGACTGGCAGACGGGCAGAACCGCTGGTCAACATCGCGGTCTTTCATGAGAGAGGGGAATGGGTCACATATCTGTTTCCGCGAGGAAAACACCGGCCAGAGGCCTTTCATACTGGCGAACTGACGGTCAGTCCGGCATCGATTGATTTGTGCGGAATATTTGTTGTGCCGCTGGCACAGCATTTCGAAAGAATCACGGGTGACGCCATCGCCGCAATTTTTCGAGAGGTCACTTTGCCTGACGATCAGTTTCAGGAAGTCGCCGGCAAGCTGGAGAGTGAGCGTTGAACGTATCGGTAGGGCTGATCGAAGGACAATCCGCTGCCGAAGTCGCATTGACGGGTACCTTTACGGATACTTCCGGCAAACCGTACAGCCCCGGGCGCTACAGATTTACTTCTGAAGTTACGCTCACTGCGTCGGACCTGGCATCGTGCGCGTTTGCGCTGGACGACGTCACGATCGGAATCGGATTTCATTGGGAACGCAAGGAGCGCCAGGTATTCCGTGGGGCTTTTCGCCTCATGAAGCGAGAAGCCGGGCTGACGGTGATCAATGATGTTCCGCTCGAAGACTACGTCACGAGCGTGATTTCATCCGAGATGAGCGCGTTCTGTCCGCTCGAACTGCTGAAAGCCCACGCGGTGATTTCGCGCAGCTGGCTGTGTTTTCCTAAAGCAAACCCCTCTCGCTCCGGGAAAGGGCAGCGTCTCAATTCTCACGAAATCCTTCGCTGGTACGGCCGCGAAGCGCATCCGGATTTCGATGTGTGTGCCGACGACCACTGCCAGCGGTATCAGGGCATCACGAAAGCGTTCTCTCCAGCTGCAGCCGAAGCGACTCGCGCGACGGCCGGCGAGTTTCTCCGTTACAAGGGCACTATCTGCGACGCACGGTTTTCCAAGTCCTGCGGCGGAATAACCGAGCGCTACGCGACCGCTTGGGAAGATGAAGATATTCCCTATCTTGAATCAATCTACGACGGTCCGGCGCAGTCCTGCTCTTACAGTCCTGAGACATGGATACGTTCAAGCCCGCTGGCTTACTGCAATACGGACGATTCGGAGCTTCTCTCACGCGTTCTCCCGGGATTCGATCAGGAGACCCGGGATTTCTATCGCTGGCGGGTCGCGTACACGCCCGAAGAACTCGCCGACCTGATCAGATCCAGGCTCGGCACGGATCTTGGTCCGATTCGCGAGGTGCAGGCGCTCGGTCGCGGACCTTCCGGCCGAATATATCGGCTGAAGATCACCGGGGAACGCGACCACATCATCATCGGCAAAGAACTTGAAATTCGTCGCGCTTTATCGCGCACGCATCTGTACAGCTCTGCATTCGTCATAGACAAGGAGTCCGGCCGCTTTGTCTTGAGAGGAGCCGGCTGGGGACATGGTGTCGGCCTATGCCAGATCGGCGCGGCAGTTATGGCAAATGACGGCAAGACTTACACAGAAATCTTGCAGCATTACTATCGTGGGACCACTGTCAGCGTCTGATGTCCGCGCCGCGCGCTCACCTGGGTCCATCCATGATCGCAAATCGCGCGCACACGCACGGATCTCGTCGCTTCTCCATAATGTAGGGAAACATGCCAGGCTGTGTGGCGGATGACGCAGTCTGATGCGAACTGCTCTCCGCATCAAATTCCCTGATGATTCAAGACCGGCGATTTCTGCGGAGAGCTTATCGCGTTCCTTATCCGATATGTTTCGCATGACCGCCCGCCTCCCCGGCAGGTGGACAGACACATTGCTCTGTCGCCGCGCACAGTCCAGTCGTGAACCGAGATTGTTCCTCTTATTCCGGCGCCAGCTACGGAGAAGAAGAACCAAGGAATACTGCTAGGACCACCTGCGACTCCGAGTCATTTTCCCGCAACGGGCTGGGAAAGCCGGGATCCGCATACCTGTATTCAACAGTAGATGGTAGGGCTTTCATGAAGGCTGGGTTGCGAACTTGGACCGCCACTGACATTATCGATCGAGCCAACTATTTCGGGAATCACTTCCGAATCGGGCCACTTAAGCCGACCGGCTAAACGAAAGGAGCACACCTTGGACCTACAGCAAATCTTGTCAGAGCTGAAAGCAGAAAGGGATCGGATCGTCCGGGCTATCGAAGCTCTGCTCGGAGTAGCGTCGTCATCGCCTGTTACTAAGAAGCGTGCAGGCAGCGCAAAAGCGTCGGGTCGGCGGCGTGGCGGAATTACGCCTGAGGGCAGAAGGCGTTTGTCAGAAGCCATGAAGAAGCGCTGGGCAGAGCGCAAGAAGAAGGGGAAATAAATTGTGGCTTCCATCAATTCCGAAACCCGCAAAAAATATAAGTATAAAGGTTAGACCCTTATCAGAGTTTTCAGCAGGCACAGCTGCCGGTCTTGCGGCTCGGTCGGGACAATCGACAGCGTTTTTAGGAACAAGAGAATGAGAATTCGAACCTGCGTCCTGGTCGGTGCCTTGATGTTGGCGACCTGCTCCGCGCCGGCGAGAGCGCAACAAGTCGGTTCCCATATTGGTTTCTTGCAAAGCGTCGCGACCGATCGCGATTTTCGGATCGGCGCGTTTCGTCACATGGAAAACGTCTTTCCAAATCGGGCGATCAACCGAAGAGGGCCGGTGACCCAGATCCCGCGCGCCGAGCGCGCGCTCGACGTCACCTACGAATTCGAGGACCGAACGCGAAAGCTCAGCGACATCATGGGACGTACCAACACCACCGGACTGCTGGTGATCAAAAACGGAAAAATCGTCTTTGAGAAGTACTATCTCGGCGCCGACGACAAGTCCCTGTTCACTTCGATGTCAGTCGCCAAGTCATTCACTTCGACTCTGGTTGGCCTCGCGATCGCGGACGGCAAGGTCGCGAACGTCGATCGTCCCGTCACCGACTACCTCCCGGAGCTACACGGGTCAGGCTACGACGGCGTGTCGATCAGAAATATCCTGCAAATGTCGTCGGGCGTTAAATTCTCCGAAGATTATGGCGGCCGCGACGATCTCTCTGACATGTGGCGGCGAACGATGGAGCAGAATGCACTGTCGCTCGAGGATTACGCGCGATCGCTCCCACGCGAGGAAGAGCCCGGCAGCCGCTTCTACTATCGGAGCATCGACACCCAGGTGCTCGGATGGCTTGTGAGCCGCGCTACAGGCGAGCATCCCGCCGACTATCTGTCGCGAAAAATATGGCAGCCACTTGGAATGGAGCACAATGCGTCGTGGCTCACCGACGGCACTGGAACGGAAGCGACCTTCTGCTGCATACAGGCCACGCTGCGCGACTACGGGCGTTTCGGATTGCTCTTTCTGAACCACGGTAAGTCGAACGGAAATCAGATCGTGCCGGCGAAATGGGTCGATGAAGCCACGACGCCAGGCTCGCCGCAGGTGCAGCCCGGTAAGCTCATACCTGGCAGTCCGCTCGGCTATCAATTCCAGTGGTGGACGTTTCCGGGAGGTGATGCTCATGCATACTCGGCCGAAGGAGTATTCTTTCAGTTCATATATGTGAATCCACTCGAGAACGTCGTGATTGTGAAGACCAGCGCTAACGACGGCTTCTGGGACCCCAACAAGGAATCGGAAATTTACGCCGCGTACGACGCGATCGCTTCCGCATTGCACGGCCAGTGAGCGGACTTCGCTGGTCGCGGGGCACGTCAAAACAACGACCGACTCTACTTATGATCTGACGGGCATCGGGGGGCAGGCCAGCGAGAACCGCCGGTGTAGTTTCCTGTCCCGTTCAAACCGCCATGTGTATTCCCCAAGTTCGAAGCCAGAGGGCCTCGGCAAAAGATCAAGTTCTCTGATGCAGCGAGCCAACATGCCATCGTGTGCGCGAAACACTAGTCAATGCAGCTCAATTGCATCAATCTTCAACCCGTCTGAACTGCGCCAATCGGCTGTGAGCTCTCTTTTTATCAAAGCAGCGAAGGCCTCACCCTGAGCTCTCGGGCTCTTGACCATTGCTCCCGGTACCCGCTCAAGTGAAAACAACCACGCATCTCTGACACCAGATTCATTCCATGAGACTCCTCTCAGAAGCTTGGAATAGTCTGTGGAGGCAGCGGCGAATGCCCTCAGAGAAGTTAGGCCATGGTACTGCACATACTCCGCGAAAGCGCGTTCAAGCAATCCGCCTGGCCAATCGGCGCATCGGAAAACTTTCTCGTACATTCCAATGGGTTCATCCGTTAACAACAGCCCATACCCGCCGCTAACGATTGTAATATGCAGATTTTCATCGATGGCCTGGCTGATCGATGACGCTGCGGCTCCATAAAATCCGCCGCCGTAGCGCCGCCAGGCTGGCATCCGCGTGCTCTCATCGAATTTCGCGCGAGATGCAATCGCAGATCTGGCCTCGCGCAATTGATTTGCCGTTGCTTCCGTCAAGGAACCGAGAATGGAAGCGTTATAAGAGATGATCGAGCCGGAATTCTTCGATCCCGAACAACAGATGACGAAGAGAGTCTGGTGTGGATTAGCGATCACATAGGCCGGCGCCGATGAAGAAGGAACCGGGGCAAGTCGAGACGGCTCGATGGCTCGGGGCGCTTTGACCGAAGCTCGCTCGCCTGTATGCGGAGCTCCATCGACAAGCACGTTTACGATCTTGCCGTCAGCGCTTTTCCCCCGGAACACGACACCGCCGGCTTCCAGTCTCCGACAAATCTAATTGACTTGCTGTCGAGGGCGAATGCCGGTCATCGAAGACAGTTCATCGTCATCGAGGCCCGGACTGTTTCGAAGCGCGGCAATGATACGTTCTCCGTTAGTCATTCGTTTTCTGCGTCAGATGCTCCATCGCATCCAAGAACTTGGAGTCGTACTGCTCGTCCACGTGATTGCTGTTCCACAAGCCCGAAGCTCGGACGCGCTCTCGAGAACTCGATCGGCCGAGCCAGCTGCTTGAAGGAGGATCGAGCTGGCTTCGATGGTAGTTGCTCAGTAGCCCGATCGCATTGCGTTCGATAAATCCCCTCAGACTGTCTGGACCAGGATCGTCTTCCACACCCAAACAGAGAAATGGCATGCTACCGATGTAAGCACTGACTACGGTTTCGAGTTGTCGTTCTCCGGCTCGGACGTCGGCTGGAGCGGAAGCTCCTTGCCCCCAGGTTGGACAGACGTAACGGCCGGTCAGCCGTTCTCGCTTGGCGATCTCGCCGATCGACCGCACGCGGCCCGACACCAGATCGTCGGACCATCGATACGCACGGGCGGTTGCCTTGAGCAGCGGCAGATCGACCCGGGCTGCCGGTCCGGCGCCACCATCAATGATCAGCCGCATCTCGACGCCGCGCCGCTTCATCCGCATCGGGACGAATCGGGTGAGGGCAAGTTCGTTCGGGGTCGCGGCATCGCGCTCTTCGCCCGCCGGGATCGGCAATTTGAGCGAAACTTGAATGCTGTGTGTGGCGAATTGCTGATTCTGGGAAAATCAGTAATTCGCCACACACACCACACCTCCGTTCTCATCAATGGACCATCCGGATTCCAGCACGATTCTCGAATCGCGCCCTGACACTGTCATCCATCCCCAGAGTTCCTGCGCCTGCGGGGGCAGCGTCGCTACGATCGGACCATGGACACTCGTCTCGACCCATAGTGACGCGCCGGACACGAGTGCGAAGAAGGCGACGATTCCAACCGCAAGCGATCTCACCGCCTGACGCCATGGTGTGGGAATTGGGCGGAGTCGCAGCCAAAATTCGCGCGCGCCCAACGCGGCGAACGGGACCGCAAACGAGAAGAAGGCGACTTCAAACCGTGCAGGCTCGAGGTTGTCGATCAGCGGGATAGCTGATCCGGTATAGGCCAGCACTCCGAAGCCGAAAGTGGCGATGAGCCAGATGATCAGGAACCGCCGCCGCATTTTTCGCGCCCGCAGCGCTCCGTACAGAGCCGCCGCGGCCATCGCGATCGGCGGAAAGGGTAGGCGCCATCGGAAGAGAGAACTAAGCCCTCCGCTCACGCTCCGCGAAGTCTGCCACCAATCCGCGAAGTGAGAGCCGATATCTCTGGTGAGCAAGACTGGACCGAGCCATCCCAAGGAAAGCGCGAAAGCCGCGGTGAGCGCGGCGGTGAGAGCGAAGAATCGTTTCGGACTTCGCGACTCTGCAAGGCCCGCGATGGAAGGCGGCACTAGCAGGACTGCGCTCAGCGGATGAAGATATGTCAGCATCGCACCGCTGATTGCCAGCAGCACAAATCTGCGCGCTCCTCGCTCGAGTGAGTCGTAAAGCAGCGCGCCCCATGCCACGCATAGAAACGCCGCGGCGAAAAACGCGAACATCCCTGCCCGGATCATCAGCAACCCGGGGTAATCGAAGGTGCCGAAGACGCCGAGCGCCGCGGAGATGATGGCGACGGTCCAGTCGAATCCGAGCCAGAGCGCGGCCCATGCCATCGCGAGCGGAACGCACGCTAGCACTGCGATCACGAACGCTTTGTACAAAACGGCGGCACGGCCGAAAGATCGAACGGTCGAAAAACCACTGCAGATCCAGAACCAGAGAGCGACGGCATCGCCCATCGGTTCGGTCCAGGTTCCGGCAGGATATCCGGCCATCAGGCTGGGGCTGTAGCTCCATAACCTCAGATGGCGCCCCAGTGCCGATGCGCTGAGCAAGCTGCGTGCAAAATGAAGCGCATAGCTGTTCGTGTAAAAGGGTTGTCGGGTCAGCCATGAGTCGATCGGAAAAAACTGGCTGAGCCCCCAGAGTTGGAGGCCGCAGATCGCGGCGATCATGGCGATTGCTGCGACGGGAGGCACAGAAAAGCCTCGCGAGGGTTCGATGTCGCCTGAGACAGAGCTTGCGTCGTTTGACGCAGCCTCACGCTTCTTCTCAGCGCTCTGGCGCGTGGAGATCGGCATCGGCCCGATTGTGGCACGCTTTCGCTCTGTTTGCTGGATGACGCAGTCTGATGCGAACTGCTCTCTGCATCAAATTCCCTGATCATCAGGGGAAATACAGGGAATTTTCGCGATTTCGGCCGCCTAGGGGTCGAATTGGGACCAAATAAGTCTTGTCTTCTCTCTGGTTTTTGTCGAAATTCCCTACTCAACCGAACAGGGAATTTTTTCGATGTAACAGGGAATTTTCAGGGCGGAGCAGGGAAATTCATCTGGCGGACGGCGCGGCACGAAACTCCTGTGTTTTCGGCGTGGATGGAGTTTTGAGGAGGCACAGGTGGTGAAACCGCCTTGGAGATTAAAGTCAGCCAAATCAGACTTGCCAAAGTTCGCGCGCATTCGCAACCAGCGCACGCACGGATCCCCCTTTGCAAGGGCGCGCAGCATTTTGGCCGAGTCGTCGGTGCTGCCGTCGTCGACGAAGATGATCTCGAACCTGAAGCCCGCGTCCTTGAGCGTTGAACTCATTCGTCGGCAGAGCGCTTCTAGCGTAGGACCCTCATTGAGCAGCGGGACAATGACCGAAACGAACGTCTGCTCGGACTGATGATGATCCATATATAAGCTAGCCTCACCTGCCTTCTTCGACTACGGAACCTGACTGGTAGATGCGCTGAAAGCGAGCCAACCAGACACCGTGACAGCCGTGAACAAAAATATAGTTACGCCCAAACTCCATAGGGTTCCGATTGGCGGGGCAAAAGGGTCCGACAGCGGAACTTTTTGCGCACTTGCTACAGCTGCCTCCGCCGTTTCCAAATCAATCGCTCTCGAACCCGGTGGGGGCGGTCCCGACAGGGCTGTGAGGCTGAAGAGTCTGCAGGATGCGCTGCAGTGCAGGCCGGTCAGCTCGCAGACCACCTCTACCTGCTTAATCGGACCCCCGACCTTGAAGTAAAGTTCTCCGGTACTCCATTCACTGCGATGACCCGGGTCCGGCGACCAACCGAAAGTGCGTTGACCAACCCTGACGCCGAGTGTTCCGGTCCCGGCTACGGGACGTGCGTCGCCCGCTCGAATCTCCCCGCGCAGGCAGTACCATCCCGGGTCGGTTTTAATGGTTTGGCTCCATCGGGCAGAATTGGGCCTGTTAAGGGTTATTCCCAGCTGCCCCGCGCCACCGGTTTGAGGGAGCCATGAGAAGAGCTTGTTGGTGTTGTCAGGTCCGAGACTCTGGGCCTGCCAATGCGCGGGCAGGCCGTGCTCGCCTTCAAGCAGATCGCCGTTGAGCAGCAGATTTTCGTCGGCGAAGGCCGGTTTTAGGCTGAGCGCCAGAGCGAACAGCAGGAACGCTGCTCGCCAGACGTATGAGAGCGCGCCCGGTAAAGAACGGTCAAAGCCCATCACTACATCCAGTTGGCCAGCCCGGGACCATGCAACCACATCCGAGCCTTAAATTCGGAAGGCGTTAGCGGCAGGCCCGTCCAGATCGGAAAAAAATAAATGAACGCGATAAGTGTGGCGGCAACAAACAACGCACAAACAAACTTGCCAGCCAACCCCGGATCAAACCATCGAAGAGCTGTATAGCTTAGAGCGGTCGCGACAGCCACCGCCAATCCCGGCGTCGCTCCGAAACCTAGAAGGGCTGCCGGTGCTAGACTCAGTATGAGTACCGCATGCTCCCAGCCCTTTCTCTTGCCCTCCCAACACTCCGCGAGAACAGCGGCAAGCGCTAGAAAGCCCAAATACAATGCCGGCATGTAGTGGTACACAAACTTGTAACGCGTAATCGGAATCCACATCGCCAGATAGAGAGCATAGCCGGCCACGATGAATGCCCCAGCAACACTTCTGCGAGTCCGTTCCCCGAGCGCAAGCAACGGAATCGCGGCCAGCACGCCCCAGCAAATCACTGGATTGCCCAGCGCTAAAATCTCCGCAGACCAGAACTCGCTGTCGTGCCAGTCGAAGAAAGGACGTCCCAGCACCGGCCAGTAGAGAACAGGCCGTAGCATGAGCGGCCAGCTCCACCAGTTGGAATCGTAGGGATTGCCGTGGGCTCCCATGTTAATGTCTTGCTTGTAGTGTGAGGCGTAATAGGCCAATTGGTCGCTTATGCCCCTCCACCATCCGAACCAGTAGTTTGGAAGAAATGCTGCCTCATAGACAAGCACGCTCAGACCGCCGACCAAGGCAAGAGATCCGTAAAGCCTGAGCGCAAGCATTCGACGGTTGCGCGAATCGTGCATCAGGTCGCTGCCACTATGCTGCGCTTTCGCAACCAGCATGAACTCCAAAAAGCCCAGCACCAGAAACTCCGTAACGACTGGTATTAGAAGCTTTGAGCCGAGACATAAGCCCAGTGCAATACCCATCCCGATTAGGGTTCTTGCCTGTGAGCGCGGCGGCAGGTCCCGAGCGAAGCGGAACAGCATTAGGTAAGACAAAGCGCCGAAGATCACATAGAAAATTTCGTGGAGCGCAGTGCGAGAATTAACCAGAAATAAACCGTCGCATACCAACAGCAGCGCTGCGAGCGTCGCGGCCAACCGTGACGCAAACATTCGACGCCCTAGCAGATAGGTTATGCCGACCAGTAAAACCCCGGCGGTGGCGCTTGGTAGACGCCAGCTAAACGGCCGGTCACCGAAGATTCGAATGGCCAATGAGATGATCAAGATGGGGAGCGGCGGATGATGACTATAAGCCCACGGCAGCCCCTGGAGGTAGGCTTGCGCCCATTGCACATTTTGATTTTCGTCAAACACCATTTCGCGTGGACTGCCGAGCCGCCAGAAGGCCGTCGTGAAATCGGCCAACAGCAACGCGCAGAAGAGGACGGTGTCGACCTGTGACCACTGAGGCGCACCAGAAGTCGCCAGGGCAGCAACCCTCGATTCCGGTTTCACGGACGTTTGAACACCCGCTAAAGATTCAGCCGGAATTTCCATTTTCAATCCTGAATCGGATTAGCACCGACACCGGGCGTTTCACAAATGCGAAGTTCGAGCCCGGTTTTAAGTCCAAAGGGCTTTCCAGCGCGCCGCAACGGACCAGTTCTGCCTCGCGTTGGCATAAAACACCCTAAACTGACGCTCTTCCAACCGAGTTTTCAGACACTTATCCCTTTGCCGCCCTATCTCGTCACCGAAATCTGCTCCGCTCTGCGGGCCGCCTATCCCGCTGGCGGCGGCAGCGCCGCGATCCTCCGCAGCATGCTTGCGAAGAGCCGGCGCGTCAGATGACTCTCCGCCAGCAGCAACCAGTAGTACCGGGCATGCTTTATCAAACGCCCGCCGGTTTTCACCAACCGCTGCTGCAAGCTGGTCAGCGACCAACCGCCGATCCGCGCCGGCAACACCACCCGCCGCCACAGGTTGCCCAGGTTGTAGGCGATCACGCTCAGCCACAGCCGCACCTCGTTAGAGCGGGAAAGGTGTGGCAGCTCAGCCGCGTCATCTTCACCGCCTGCTTGCCTTCGATGGAATCCCGAGATCTTGCTGGATTGAGCCTGCGTTGTCGCCGGATAGCATGCAGACCACGAGAAATTCTATGCTATGAATACCTTTTGACCACCCCTCCCACCCACTCGTCAGATAACCGATCTCGGCATCCCAAGTGCCCGAGAAGTCGCGGCGCTCGGTCGCTGGCTCCTTCCGGCAATAGAGCTGTTTCTTTATAACAGCCGTCGCGGGGGTCAAAGCAAAGCTTCCCACGACTTCAGCCTCTTGGGTCCCGAGCAGAATCCAGCTAACGTCCGGCGGTCGTCGAACCAAATCTCTGCAAGTCTCCGTTGATTCATTTATCCTCAAAGGCGGCCCCTGCATGCCAGCCCACTGAAGCCTTAGATCTGGAAGGTTTGTTAGCCGCATATCGACTCGGGCCGTTATGTCGTGGAATAGAAAACTCGGGACCCAGGGTAGGGTCAGTTCCAAGCGCTCGTCAATATAGTCACGATAAAACAAATCCTCGCGGGTGATACCTGGCGAGCCGATTCCCACTCCAAGCTTGACCCAGTGGCGGATCCGGCGAATCACTCTTATCGGTCCGGCTTTATACGCGAGCAACTCGCTGCCGATGCTGTGCTCGCTGAAATGAATCCTGAAGAAGCCAAAAAGGCGGGCTTGGACCAAGACTTCAAGTCCGCGCGCAATGTCCGGACTGATCTGATCCCTGCGTCCCAGAAAGGCAAACCCGTCTGGCAATTCATTTTTCAATTCCAGGCGGTAATGATCGCTTTTGACCAATCCAAGCTCAGGATCGTAATCCACGTAGTTCATGGTGCTCCGCAGCGGCGACGCAACCGCTGCGATATACGCGTAGCGGGTTGCCCCGCCGAGCGAATCATGAACCGCAATCTCAAGAGTTTGCGGCGGAAGAGCGTCATCGTTTGTAGTTCGCGGACCCAAGTCAGAGACCATCAGAACCACTTGATCGTCAGGGCCAAGAAATTCAACTTCATTCTCATGCATCGCATGTGGCCCGCTGGGTAGGGCAAACCTTCCGTCAGGGAGCACGTCGTCCACTTGAAATGGAATGGGTTCCAATCTGTCGCCGTGGAACGCCAGCACTTCCAGATGGTCTTCGCGCTGGCCAAGTAACGAGCGCAGTTGAGAGCCTTGTAGTACAACAGGTTTCCAAGTGCGCAGACCCCCGATAGCGACCGACGCTTGAAGCAGGATCGCCAGCGTAAAGGCACCCCGCGTTAACATTCTCGCAGCTCCTCTGCTAACCGCCTGCGCGCCAAAACTCGGCCCGAACGGACAAGGGCAATTCGGTTCAGCGAATGGCGGATTACTAGATTTTGCGGCAAAACAAACCCTTAGCCGGAATTTGAATCCTGATTCACACTCGCACCGGGATCAGGCGGTTTGCAAACGCGAAGGTCGAGCCCGGTTTTGAGGCCAAAGGGCTTTCCACAGTGCCACAACGCAACGAATTTGCGCGTCTGTTCACTGATTGCGATCGATCCCGTCGGCGCGAGTGCCTGCATTCGCGAGGCCAAAGATGCCGTCGCCGGTCGATTGCACGATGTAGCCGCGGCCGGACTACCCGGCCGCTCTATGAGGGATTTTCTCTCCGGCGCTTTCAGGCGCATTACCACTCGCCCGCTGCTATCCGCACCGGACACCGCGAACACACTCTTTGCCAAGTCGATCCCGATCGTTGTAATTTCCATCCCGGACCCTCCTCGCTTTGTTCGGATGTTGCTCAGCACATCCTGGGCCCATTGCGAGCCCGTGTATAAGCGGGCGGGGGTCCATACCATCATTCAGCGGCGCGACTGCCGCGGGACGGACTCTCCGGCACGAGAATAACCTGACTGGCTGCCGGAGCAAGGGGGATTAGAAACGTCGGTGTCGCGAGAAACCTTTGCGAAGGAAAACCCACGCGAGCATTAGAGAAATTTCGCGTCGAAGTCCGTTATCATCCTCCAGAGAGTGAGTTCGCCTTCACTTCGGTACGAGTTCCGTCGGTAACCTTGAATTCCGGTGTCGCGAGAATAAGGTGGGGTTTGCCGCCGCGTTCTTTCATGGGCGTGCAGTTGGCACTCAGCGGCCAGCGACCCAGTAGAAACTGACCCGCCACCGAGCTGAGCCCTCAGGGGTTGCACAACCACTGATTCAGCTTCGACCACCGGGCTTCGGCCCGCGAATCCTTTACCGCGATCGCTAACGCCTTGCGCTGTCCCACCAACACGACCAGCTTCTTTGCGCGCGTGATACCGGTGTAAACCAGGTTGCGCCGCAGCATCAAGTAGTGCTGCGTTGAAAGCGGAATAACGACTGCCGGATATTCGGACCCCTGCGCCTTGTGGATCGTGGTTGCAAAGGCGGGTAGGAGCTCGTCGAGTTCGCCGAAATCGTAAGTAACCGGCCGGCCGTCGAAATCCACTACGACTTCCTGCGCATCCATATCCACGTCCCGAACCAAGCCGATATCGCCGTTGAAGACGTCCTTGTCATAGTCATTGGCGGTCTGCATCACCTTGTCGCCAACTCGGTAGGACCACCCGAACCGTGCCACTGTAGGCTTGCTCTCATCACCGTTGAGGGTCAACTGCAGATCGAGATTGAGCGACCGCGCCCCGAGCCGGCCCCGGTTCATCGGGCAAAGAACCTGCACATCGCGAATCGGATCGAGACCGAATCGCGCTGGAATACGGCTGTGAACGATCTCCAGAATCTTGTGCGCCGCATCATCGGGGTCGGCCGCTTCAACGAAGTAGAAGTCCGAACCCTCATTCACTGAGTTTTCCAGGTCCGGCATTTGGCCGCGGTTGATTCTATGTGCGTTGACCACGATGCGGCTTTGCGCGGCCTGACGAAATACTTCGGTCAGACGCGCCACGGGTACAACTCCCGAATTGATGATGTCGGCCAGCACCTGCCCCGGACCTACTGATGGTAACTGGTCCACGTCGCCCACCAGAACCAGGCCCGAACTGGGCGGCAGCGCTCTTATGAGTGAAGCCATCAGTGGCACGTCCACCATCGAAGTCTCGTCTACAACCAGAAGTCCGCACTCCAGCTGATTGGCCTCGCCTCTCTTGAATCCACCGCGCCTCGGATCCGCCTCGAGCAAGCGATGAATGGTCTTGGCGATCAATCCCGTGCTCTCGGCGAGCCGCTTCGCCGCCCGCCCCGTCGGGGCGCACAACGCCACCGACACCGCCTTCGCTCGCAGAATCTTTAGCAGCGAATTGACCAAAGTGGTTTTGCCGACCCCGGGTCCACCGGTAATCACGAGCACCTTGCTAACTAGCGCCAGGCTTAGCGCGGCGCGCTGGCTGGCGGCCAGGGACACCTCGAGCTTCTTTTCGACCCATGCAATGGCCCGCTCGGCGTCAATGGTCGACCACGGCGGCGGTTCCTTGGCGAGGGCTCGCAAGTGTTGCGCGATGATGCGCTCAGCGCGCCAGAGGTGCGCGAGAAAAATGCAACGCCGGTCGCCGATCTCATCCGCTGTCAAGAATCCGCTCGCGACCTCGGCAACCACTGCATCGCGCAGCGTTTCGCGGGGAATTCCGAGCAGTTTTTCCGCCCGGGCGACAAGTTCATCCTCGGGCAAACCGCAGTGGCCATCGCCGACCGCTTCCGTAAGCGCGTAGACAACCCCGGCCCGTGCCCGAATCGTCGCGGTCTTGGAGATCCCGAGCCGTTCCGCAATAAGGTCGGCAGACTTGAAGCCGATGCCTACTATGTCACGCGCAAGGCAATACGGGTTTTCAGTCACCAGCGGTATCGCATCCGCCCCGTAGGTCTTGTAAATGCGAACCGCCCGCGAGGTACTCACCCCGTGACCTTGCAGAAACGCCATGATTTCGCGAATCACCTTTTGGTCGGACCAGCCCGCGATGATTCGCTCCGCGCGCTTTGGGCCGATGCCCTCGACCTCAAGTAGTCGTTGCGGTTCCTTCTCGATGATCTCGAACACTGTGTCGCTGAAGGTAGTTACCAGCCGCCGAGCGAAGATCGGTCCGATACCCTTGATGAGACCCGAGCCGAGATATTTCTCCATGCCCTCGGCGGAAGTTGGCGGCGCGACCCTGAGGAATGTGGCGCGAAACTGCCGGCCGTGGTCGCGGTGGGTTTCCCATCTCCCACTGGCCTGAATGTATTCGCCCGCAGAAACCGATGGCGCCGCGCCGAGCACCGTAACCAGATCATTCTGCCCACGAACTTTGACCCGTAAAACGCAGAACCCGTTATCCGGATTATGGAAAGTGACCCGCTCGACCAGACCCGATAGCGGTTCCCGGTCGTCGGCTGAATTAAATCGAGGGTTCCCGTTGGGCGCCACGTGACAAATCTTCCAGACTCGTGATGTTAGGCCTTTGACCGGGCGGGCTCGACCACCTGCGCATTATAGCGGACCCAGCCTCGACGAAAGGCGTTAGGCAGATGTGGGTGAAAGCGGGTTGCGGTCATGTGCGCGGTCTCTGTTTGCTCTTTGCCAGGACACGATGGAACCGCGCGTTCTCAACCGCTCCGCGCCAGCCGCTTGCGCAGCCGCCGATCACGTTTCAGGTGCCATTCACGGCTCATGGCTTCGCGTCGCGTCGCGTGCTGCTCGGCATATAGCAAGACCCAAACTCGCCCGCGCGTCGAGCGCGCGCCGGTTCCGGTATTGTGCTGAGCAAGACGTCGGTCCAGATCGGTTGTCCAGCCGACGTAGGTTCGATAGCCGCTTTTGCCGAAACTACCGAGAACGTAAACGAAGCATTCCATGGCTATTTCGCTGGAGCGGTCGCTGTCATTGTCGGTGCGACTGCCGGACGGAATTTTGTCAACCCAGCCGGATTCTCTCGACACCGGAATTTAAGCCTAACGACGGGTATCGTACCGAACTGAAAGCGAATTCATTCTCTGGACGATGCTAGCGGATTTCGACGCGAAATATCTCCAACGCTCGCGCCCCTTTTTCTGCAGAAAGGTCTCTCGCGACACCGGTGGTTCGAATCCCCCCTGCTCCGGCACCGAGTCCTTATCTCTAGGGATACTCCACCCGAATCACCGAATAGCCCGCGCCAGCGGCCTCTTTCGCAAATATGTGGTCGCGGAGAAAATCACTTTCCTGAAGGTGATGGGCAATTCGCGGCCAAAGTCTCTGTTGGCAAATTTGGCGCGACCGTTTGGGAATTGAGACGACGGACGAGGATATGTGGAAGTATCGGGTTTGCACTGACTAGCTCATTCCGACCGCTCGTTCCTGCTCGCTCCAAAGCAGAGGAAGTTCGATCCGTTCGGTGAGAGCCTTCGCGGTTAGCTCCGGCGGTTGGTGACCCGCTGCGATCGCCTCGACAATCTTGGGAGCCAGGAACGCCAACCGAGTCAGGCGCCGGACGTAGTTCGGAAGGACCCCTTCACGTTTGGCGATCGCTGCAACCGATTCCACTCGACCGGCGAGCAGATCGTCAGACCATTGGCGTCCCCGCGCGATCGCTTTGATGAGCGCGAGATCAGCCAGTGAAACTGGCGCGTGACTACCTTGGATAACCAGACGCATTTCGAAGCCGCGCCGTCTGATCTGCATCGGGAAGACGCGCGTGACAGTCAGCGCCGTGGCGTTTGCACCGTGCTGTTCTTCGGTGATGGAGTTCGGCAGCTTGAGCGAAACACGAATGCCTGAATCGGTGAGGTCCACACGATCGACCAAAGCGTTCAAGGCAGCTCCTGCTTCAACCTCCGATTGCAGGCGTTTCGTCCAGGCTGCTGCTACAGAGAAGATCGACGGAAGCCGACTCTCGGCAGCACCGATGGTGTGAGCGGCTTCAGCAATTGCCACTTGGTCACTTAAAATCGTGTAGGCCGCCGACGCGACGGTGCGCTCGATCTCTGGCGCCGGTAAGCGCCAACCGCGTCCCGTCGAATCCGCCGGTCCTTTAATCAGGCTGCGCGACACGTAGTAGCGATATCTGCGCTCGCCCTTCACCGCGTGACTCGGCGTCAGGCTCTGGCCGCTTTCGTCGAACAGCCTGCCAGTGAGCGGACTAGCGGCTGATTTCCTTGCTCGCGGCGCACGTCCGACCGCGTGGCTTCGCAGCAGCAGCTGCGTCGCGTCCCACAGCTCCCGGTCCACGATTGATTCGTGCAGGCCGGGATGGTGTACGCCTTTGTGCCGAATCTCGCCTATGTAAATGGGATTTGAAAGCAACGCATAGAGCGCACCACGGAAGAAGAGATTGCCGCCTGACTTCTGCCCGTTTCTTGCGACTCGTACTTTGGATCGGATGCCGCGGCGATTCAGATCTTCCATAAGGAGCCGGACGGACCCAAGTTCCAGGTATCGCCGAAAGATCTCTCGCACGGTATCTGCTTCCGATTGATTCACCGCGAGCCGGCGATCAATCACGTCGTAGCCGAGCGGAACCGTGCCTCCCATCCACATTCCCTTCTGCTTCGAGGCGGCGATCTTGTCCCGGATCCGTTCGCCCGTAACCTCACGTTCGAACTGGGCGAAGGACAGCAGGACGTTGAGCGTCAGGCGTCCCATCGAAGTCGTCGTGTTGAACTGCTGGGTGACAGCAACGAACGACACTCCGCGCGCGTCGAACACTTCGACCATCTTTGCGAAGTCGGTCAACGAGCGCGTCAGCCGGTCGACCTTGTAGACGACCACCACGTCGATCAGTCCCTGGCTGATGTCAGCCAGCAGACACTGAAGTGCTGGCCGCTCCATCGTCGCGCCCGAAAGGCCGCCGTCATCATAGGCGGTTTTGACGAGCCGCCAGCCCTCGCCCGTCTGGCTCCTGATGAACGCTTCGCACGCCTCGCGCTGCGCGTGCAGTGAGTTGAAGTCCTGCTCCAGTCCTTCCTCGGACGATTTGCGGGTATAGATCGCGCAGCGTCGAATCGGTGATTTAGGCCGTTCCATGATTGTTCTCCATCGCAGGTAATCGCAGCCCAAAGAACCGCGGCCCCGACCAGCGACTGCCGGTGATCTCGCGTGCTACTTCCGAGAGCGAACGGTAATGCTTCCCGTTGAATGACACGCCATCGTCGAGCATCGTCACCCGGTGGGCGTTCCCTTGCCATTCGCGAATCAGGATGGTCCCCGATTGGGCCTTCCGGATCTGCGGTTTCTTCGGCGAGCTTCCAGCGGCTGTCTCTTCGGAGAACCGAAGCAGCAGGCGGCGGGTGGAGGGTTTGAGTCCACCGTAAGCACGTTCCTGGAGGCGATACGCGATCGCGCGCGTCAGGAAGGACCGGCCGATTTCCTGGGACGGCGCCTTTCCGAACATGGCTTTCCAGCGCTCGCGGAGGTCGTCGATGCCGAGCTTCGGCAGGCTCACGATTTCCGAGGCGAGCGCCTCACGGTCGACAGCCGCCCGCCGCTTCATGATTGCTCGCCGGCATGATTCTCGGCGACAAAATCGGTCTCAAAGCCCATGTGTGGTCCTCCTTCGGGGCGGAGATCCGGACCGCTCCAATGACACACACATTGCTCGATTCGCGGCACGTAGCCAGTCCCGCAGGCGCTCGACTTTGCCCGGCCAGTGTCGCTGGGAATAGCGCGCAAATTTGGCGATTCGGGGGACCCCAAAAGGGAGGAATTTGGCTTAACCGCCCTCGCTCGCCAGAGGGAGGTCACCCCGCGTCTCATCGACGTGACCCGGTCAAGGTGCGGGCAAACCTCGGGCAGGAATTCGTGATCGGCGGGGTACGTGCCAAGTGTGAGAGCGCCGGAGAGATAATCCCTCATAGAGCGGCCGGATAGAGCGGCCGGGCCGGAGCAAAAGTCCGGCAGTAGAAGGTCTTCTGCCAAGATGGGCAGAGGGCGGAGGGATGAAAGGCGTGGAACTGTACGTGCAGGTGCGGCGAGCGGTGTATGTGGAGGGGATGAGCCGGCGGGAGGCGGCACGTCGGTTCGG
>Ga0097691_1000343_pt1 | contig 42240 bp, 37 predicted proteins | sample NGESurdeep072012_8_FD_72858 | JGI IMG/M metagenome (GOLD analysis project Ga0097691, IMG submission 72858) | Arctic peat soil microbial communities from Barrow, Alaska - NGEE Surface sample 210-1 deep-072012 | ecosystem: Environmental > Terrestrial > Soil > Wetlands > Peat ... | reverse complement strand
TGGAGCAGTGGGTGGTCAGCACGGGAAGGCCGTAGGTGTGGAAGTAGGCCCGCACGAGATGATCGGAGGCCGCCTTCGAGGCTGCATAGGGACTGTTCGGCGCGTAGGCCGTGGTTTCGCAAAACGGCGAGTCGTTTTCCCCCAGCGATCCGTACACTTCGTCGGTGGACACGTGCAGAAAACGAAAACGCTGTTTGTCGCCGGCGCTCAGGTTCTCCCAGAACAATTTCGCCTCGGTGAGAAGCGAAAACGTACCGTTGATGTTGGTGCGGATAAATTCGTCCGGCCCGAGGATGGAACGATCGACGTGACTTTCTGCCGCAAAGTGGACGATGGCGACTGGCTGAAAGTCGTGAATGATGCGGCGAACAAGAGTGCGATCGTTGATGTCGCCGCGAACAAATTCGTAGCGGGGATTCCCACTCAGCGACGCCAGGTTGGCCGCATTGCCGGCATAGGTAAGGCAATCGAGGTTCACAACCGAGGCGGATTCCTGCTCCAGCCAGTGCAGGATGAAATTGGATCCGACGAATCCGGCACCGCCGGTAACGATGATCGATTGAGTCATAAAGGCACTAAGCCGAGTTTCGCAAGTACTGATGCAGTTGCGCGATTCGCGCTGCTTCACCGGGGTCCTGCTGCATGCGGCGGATGGCCTGCCAGATCAGAACGCCCAGGCAGGAAAGCAGGAACGATGCAGCGGCCGTGACCGCAACGATGAGAAGGCGCTGAGGACTTGATTTTCGTTCCGGAGGGACTGCCCTATCGACAACCTGAACCATGACCGCGTTCTTGGACTCGTCGATGCGGGCGGCCTCCAACTGCTTGCCAAGAAAATCATAGAGAGTCTCGTGGTATCGCAACTCGCGCGCCACACGCAAGTATTCAAGCGTGGCTTGCGGAACCCGGCGCGTCGGCACCTGCAGATTGGCTTCGCCAAAATCGGTCCCGCCTCGCTCCATCTGAGAAAGTTTAGCCAATTGCACCTGCATTTCGGCCAATTCCCGCTCTACCCGCTTAACGTCGGGATTGTCTTCCGTGGCATAGGTCCGCAGCGACTGCAATTCCACCTGCTTGGCCCCAACCTGGGCGCGGAAATCCGCTACCCCGGTGATGAGCGCGCGCGCCTGGGCTTCGGGTTGGATCAGTCCCGTTTTTTCCTGGAACAGTTTTAGCGCCAACTCCGCCTTCGACAGGTCCTCCCGTTCCGACACCAGCTTTTGCTCAAAGAAAACACGGCGTTGAGCCGCCTCGGTGAGCGCAAGGTCCTGGTTCAGAACACGCAGTTCATCCACCCAGGCATTGGCAATATCCGCGGCACGCTTTGGATCACGGTCGCTCACCTGGATCGAGATCAGGCCTTCTTTTTCGAGATTGATCTCGCTCCGCTTCTCCAGGATCTTGCGGGCGTCCTGGTAGCGCTTGACGTAGTACGACTGGCGCAGATCAAAGCGGTTGACCAGCGCGTCCTCGACGGTACGGCTTTGCAGCATCGCTACGAACACGTCGGCCGGATTTTTGAGTCCCAAGTCACGAAGATCGAGCGCGGCACCGCCTCCGACTTGCCCGATCAACGTGCTCAATACGGACTGGTTTTGCTGAGGGGGCAAGATCGTAGCGGTCGCCGTATACATTTTTGGAGTGACGAAGACGATGAGCGTCGCCAGGAGTGTAATCGCGCCAGTGATTTGCAGGATCCGCTTCTTCTCCCGCGCTAAGACCAGCAGAATTTCAAGGAAGTCAGCCTGTCCGCTGTTCGGACTGACGGATGCGGTTGCGCCTGTCATCGCTGCTGGCTGGGGTTCAGTCATTAGATCTCAAGTAAGACTGCCGACGTCTGCTTTCTGCGGAAGTGGAATCGAGGTCCAGATTAAATTTCCGCGTCTACGGGCTAAGCACCTTAATTGCGGCTGCCGCCAGTCCGAAATTGAACAGGATGGACGACCAGTCCTTTAATCCGCGCACAAACGAGCCCTTGTCGTTCTGTTCGGGTACGATTACCGCGTCACCTGGCATCAGAACCATCCCATCAAAGCCTCCCGACCAAAACGTCGAAGACGCGTCCTTGTTGACCACTCCACCATTGGCGCGCACCACGAAAATCCTTCCCTTGTCGGCGTCGCGAGTAGGACCCCCAGCATTGCGCAGATAGGAATTCACCGTCGTCCCTGGAATGCGCAGAAATGATCCCTGGTTATAAACCTCACCGATGACGGTCACGGTGGCCGGGATACTGGGCACGTAGAATTCGTCGCCATCCTCCAAGGCCAGGTCCGGAATAGCGTCCACCGACGAATCATCGGGATGCATGTTCAGGACGATACGGCCATCCGGTTGGATACGGCGCAAAAGATCCAGACTCTCCCGTTCCGCCTCAATGCTGGCCTTTGCGGATGCCAGCTCGCTGGTGGTGGTCGAACTGGTGGCCAATTGTGCCGCCCGACGGTCGAGGCCGCGCTCGTCTTCCGCAATCAACTGGTTCAACCTTTTCTGTTGCTCGACTCGCACGGATTCGCGGCTGAACTGCGCACCATAGATATACGCGGATGGGGTCAGGCCGCCCGCTTCCCGAACTAGTTCACGCAGTCGCTGACCTTCTTTCACGCGGTAGACTCCAGCCGCCCCGAACTCGCCGTCCAGGCGAATGAACTTAGTCTGCTTCACCTCGGGCACGCGCAAATCGGATTGCGAAAAAACGGTAACAATGTCGCCGGGTTGCAGAGCTACGTTGTTTGCGGCGTCACGCTCCAGCACTGCCTTGCCCAGGTTGAATGGAATTAACCTCGTGGAGAGGTCTAGCGGGTCCATGCGCTGCACGACTGCGTAATCCCAGTTGATGTCAGGCGAATTGCGACGAACATCGTTCTGCGCTGCCGACGGCTTGGCGCCCGGCACCTGCGATTCCAGGGTAACTTGGTTTTGCTGCTTGTAGTAATCGCGCGTCACCAAAAAATCGCGACTGGGAATCAGATCGCCGACCCGCATGCCTTCGTGCCACGGATATCGTCCCGGGGTGGCGACGTTGCCGCGCAAAGTTACCGCATTCTCAAATTTGGGGGACAGCGGTGTCACATTCAACACGTCACCGTCCTTCATTGGGCGGGCCAGTCCGGCCGCATCCAGCGCTACTTCCTCGACCCGTCGCGAACTTCGGTTTTGAATCTCTTCGACGAAAACCTTGCCACCGAACGCTGTATTGCTCAATCCCCCAGCCATGGCAAACAATTCGGCCATGTTGGTTTCGTCTTTCAATTCATAAATCGCGGGCGTATTGATTTGGCCTCCGAGCGCCACCTGGGGACCGACCGGCAGGAAATAGACAACGTCCTCCGGGAGCAGCGGCACGTCGCGTGACTTGTCGCCCTTGATCAGGAGATCGTACAGGTCGAACTCAGTCACGACTTTCGCTCCCCGTTTTAATTGAATGCGGCGCATGGAACCTGTGGAAGACGGCCCACTCGAAGCGAATACGGCATTGGTCAGAGTGCTGAGAGAGCTCACTGTGTAACGCCCGGGCTGGCTCGCCTGGCCAACGACAAAAATGTCAATCGAGCGGAGATCACCCATGGTGACGTTGAGATCAAAATTCTGGTAGATGCGGCCAATCTGCGCGGTCAGGAATCCGCGCAGTTGGTCGAACTTGAGTCCAGCGACATTGAGATTACCGACCTTCGGAACAAAAATACTTCCATTGCGGTCAACTCTGGCGTGAATGTCGAGATCGATCTGCCCCCAGGCACGAATCAGCAATTCGTCACCGGGTCCGGTGACGTAGTTAGCGCTAACGGGTATACGGTCAACCGGGGCAAATGTCGAGGGAACATTGTCGAACAGGCTGGCTCCATAAATCGGCAACACGTAGCCCAACGATTGCGCAACAAACTGCTGGAAATCCGCAAGTACCGGGGTCTTGGGCGAAGGTTGCGGCACGCTCTGGCGAGCTTTGACCGTGCCGTTGGGCAAGGCTATAGCTGGCTCGGATGGCTGACTTTGCGGGCTTGTGGATGGGACCGATGTCAACGGCACACCGGTCTGGCACGTAGAATCTTTGGGGCATGGATTTGACGGTCCGTTTCCGACTTGCGCCAAAACGGTCCCGGACAGAAGGCAGACGAATAGCACGATCGACGCGAGCCGAACACGACCTCGAGCATGGAAATGCAAGATTCTCGCAACCCTCCTTTGACAGGTTATTAGCTTAGCCCAATAGGGTAACATCACCGCAACCCAAAAATGGCATGCGATGTGCCCGGCGCGACAAACTCCTGATGCGTTCTGGTCGCCGACCAGGGTTTCGGCACTATAATTATTGAGAACGAGATCCGGTTCCCACTACTTTCTCTCGGGCGGCGCCCGATTTAAAAATGCAAATAACCGTAGCGCGCGGGCAAGGTCACTTCCAAAACCCTCGGGTGATATGCCACGCAATACTCGGGTAGGCCCCACGGTGCTGACAGCCTTGTCCATGGCCATGTCGCCAGCCCTGTTCGGATGCTAATAGGGCTGCAAAAATAATCGCGTCACTCCTCCGAATTGACGCCGTCTTGACGTGAGCGTTGTAGATAGGGGTTCGTCTGTATTGGATGATGCACCAGGGATCGGATTATCAGCAGTGGGTTAAGTTCGGTTCGCACGCGGACAGCCCGGAAACCGCCATGGTGTGCAGTAGAACACCGAGAGATTGATTGGGCGTCCCGCTCCTCTTCACAGAGGAGTTCAAACTCGTAATCATGATCGAATGGCGACCGAAGAGAGGCATAGGTGGGACCGAGTTTCCTGGCCTGATAGGATTACGATGCCAATACCTATCCGCCGCCGAACAGATTTCCAGATCACTTCCGATGCCGACCCTCCACCCAGAACACCGAAGAGTACTTCAGCATCGCCAACAGAGCTCCAGTCACACTCAGATTGCCGGCCAAAACAAACTTGAAACAAAAAGCTAGCGGAGAAACGGGATCCTGCCAGCGCCTGAACAAGCGAATAGCCGAGAAGAAACACCCCTACAAATCTTTGATTAACAAGAGTTCACCATGCAGCAAAATGGTGTCTCAAACCTGTGAAGTTGGGACCGAACCGCGATGTGAAACGGCGACGGAATGGAGCGCCAAGCCTTGGGCGGGACAAATCGGGTAGATTCTATAGTTGATGGGAAGATTCTTTACTTCCAAAACCAGCCCGGATGATCACCGGTTTTCGTCCAATGCCGACATGGCACGCAGATACCGCGTGCGCACATTGCTAGTGTGCGTCATCCTGCAATGCGTCCTGTACGGTCTGAATCTAAAGCTTCTGCCGATGTGGGGTGACGAGACCTTTACGGTGGACAGGGGTGCCGAGACCCCCGTGCGAATCATCGAGACTGTCCGCGAGGATATTCATCCGCCCCTCTATTTCCTGCTGGCCCGTTGGTAGACCCACGTTCCCATCGGTTCCGATCCTCTGGTGCGGTTGCGCGCTCTGTCTGTGCTTTTTGCGATATTGACAACAGTCTTCATCGACCGGCACTGGCTGCACGATGCTCCTAAAAACTTGCGCAACTGGTTTCTCCTCTTCTGGACCTTCTCGCCTTGCCTGCTGCTTTATGGCCGTATGGCCCGGTCTTACAGCATGCAGATATTTTTCGCGGCAGTGGCAATCTGGTACCTCCTACGTTGGGTTGAAGATGCCAACGGATGGAAGAACCTGGCGGCATTTGTGGCTGCTCTCACTGTCCTGCTTTATACACACTATCTGCCGGGTATCGCCGTCTGGGCGGGAGCGAACCTGTTGTTGGTGATGCGGCTGCGCCGTCGGCGTTCGATCTGGAAAACGTGGCTGCTGCCCAACGTGCTTGTGGTTATTCTCTACCTTCCGTGGCTGATAGCGCTCATCGGAGCGCTTGGCCAATGGCGGCACACTCAGGCTTACTCCCTCATCGGCAACCCCTGGGTCGAGCAGCTTCTGAAGCTCTGCTCCTGGTTCTATTCCTTCACTTTCGGCGAATCGGTTCCTATCTGGCTGCTGCCGGTTACCCTGGTGCTGGCTCTGCCTTGCCTGTGGTTGCTTGTCTCCGGAGCACGATCGGGGCGTGATTGGCGCTGGCCTACATTTCTCGCCGCGGCTCTCGCGTTTCTTGGCGCAACCCGCTGGGTATCGTATCCCTTCATGGGGGCGCGACTTCTGTTTCTGCTGCCTTTGTTTCTTCTCACCCTGGCGGCAGGAGTGACGACAAAGGGCCGCGTTGGGACAATCCTGGGAGTGATCCTGCTCGCCGTAAATTTGGCAGGCCTGTGGGCTTATTACGACGGAAGGGACATCTTAAATGCCGGCTATTTGGTGCCCAGTCAGCGCATCGCCACGGACATTGTCCTGCATTCGAGGGGCGAGGGAACCGTCGTCTGGATCGACGAACTGAGTTTCGACGGCAGCGCACTCGAGTACTATCTGCCCAAGGACTTTCGCATACGCTGGCTGACGTCGCCCGAATCGGTGGGGGCGGCTCGTGCTGAACTCAGCGCAAGCTCCATCCGCCACGTTTGGTTCGTGCGCAGTTCCCGCGACATCTCGCCGGGGCACATATTCGAGAAACTCGAATCTCAGATGATGCAGAAATGTAGCCAGCATACCCTGTACTCTTACGTCCCGTTTTCGCCGGTCCACCTGGCAGTCCTGCGAGTAATGGCGCTTCTGCGTCACCAGGACGAAAGCCAACCTCGGCGGTATCTGTGCGAGGTGTGGGAATTTCAGGATCCCCAGTGAGTGGGCGCGATGTTGCCCTATCCGTCGTGGCAAGGTTTTCGCGACCGCGAAAGAATCGCCGGTTTTTCTATTGCCTGGCAAGAATGGCCGAGCCGGCGCTGGCGGATATACCCTAACCTGCCGGTCACGATTCTTGTGGCGATCGGCTTCACATGAAAGAGCTCATTTGCAGCCGATTAGCGGCGAATCTTGGGGATTGCGCCGGGGGGACGGGCAAACCGGAATGTATGGTCCGCGACCGCGTCGCAAGCGAAAAATGAGAGTGACAACAGTTTGGTCTGCGCCAATGTATACGGCCTTCGTTGGAGCGCGAAGCTCCTGGCCTTGATGGAATGCGCTGCGCCCTCGTCCTACTTAGTTAGGCAGTCTTTATAGACTTTTCCGGTTGACAGGTTTCGAGAGCGCCGGGTTCGACCGTTGTGCCATCTCATGCTTCGCCAGCAGACCTGGCAGAAATCATCAACTCCGTAGTAGCCGCTGGGCTGTAGATGTGGGAATCGCGTATGCGATTTCCAAGCCTGGCCTCAGCCAGGCGTCATCTGCAGGCCAGTCAGTCTGTAGCCGCATCGGCCAACACGGGGGGCCGATAGGGTTCATTCTTGGCGAGCACCGCCCAGGCCATGCGCGCCAGTTTATTGGCTAAGGCCACTGCGGCTACGTTAGGGTGGGTGCGTGCTGTGAGTTGGGCCAGCCACGCACTCAAGCCGGAAGATTGCTTCGCGCTCTGTTGCAGGACGGCGCGAGCCCCTTGCACGAAAAGTCTTCGCAAATAGGTGTTCCCCCGTTTGCTGATCCCCAGCAGTTTTTGCTTACCCCCGGTGGTGTATTCTCCCGGGACCATCCCGAGCCAGGCACTGAACTCCCGACCCTTGCGGAAAGCTGCTCCGTTACCAATCGCCGCGATGATGGCGGTCGCCGTCACAGGCCCGACGCCGGGGATCGCAACCAAACGTCGGCAGGCTTCGTTCTCGCCAGCCGTCTGCTGGATCACCGCATCAGCTTCGTCGATTCGGGTTTGCAGGTGATCGAGCTCCAGCCTCAGTTGCGCCAGCAGCACGCGCAAGGCGCCCGATAGCCTGGCGCTGGCATCTTCCAGTATCCCGGGCAAGGCCGCATCCACGTGGCAACGTCCCTTGCGTATAGTGATCCCACGTTCCAATAGCAAGCCCCGAATCTGGTTGACTACGGCCGTACGACGCGTTACCCAGCGCTCACGCACCCGATGCAGGGACTGCAGGTCCAGTTGGTCATCGCTCTTGATCGGCACGAAACGCATCCTTGGCCTGGTCACAGCTTCAGCGATCGCCTCAGCATCGATATAGTCGCTCTTGTTCGTCTTTACGTAGGGCTTTACATACTGCGCCGGCATGAGCCGCACTGCATGCCCTTGCTCTTGCAGCGCCCGGCCATACCGATCAATTCGACCTGCAGATTCGCCGTAAAGTGCGGCAGTTGCTTGCGCGAAAACTTCTTGCGCACCACAACCTCGCCACGCCGGTTAAGCCCAACCAGATAAAAGACTGTCTTGCCGAGATCAATGCCGATCGTGTGTAGTTCCATGGGACGCCTCCTTCGTAAGCCTCTTATACCCGACTTGGGTCAAGGCGGCGGACCATCCCATTAGTTAACCTTCCGCAATACCTGTTGTAATCGGCTCATGTCGGATTCCAATTCGGAGCGTGAATCTATGACGCGGAACATCACGTGCGGCCCCCGTCGTTCTTCTTTTTCGTGATCCCGCCGCGATTAATTTCCCCCATCAGGCAACCAACCGTGTAGATGGAAAGAAGAGGTTGAATTCAACCTGGCAATAACGCTTTGCGATCGTGCCCTATCGTGCGGGAAGGAATTGACGATGGGCCGCAGCCAGGCTCCGGTTCGCCTTATGGCTGGATCCACCCTCGTGAGGGGACGGCGAGGCTGCCACGGCGGCAAGCGTCCACAGGCAGTGCGTCCATCTGCACAACGTTGTACGTGCGCCCAAGGAGTTTCATGTGACAGAACAGACATCCCTGCAACTCGACGCAGAGAAAACACCATCGCATCCCGAGCGGCAGCTGGTGCAGGATAATCTCCGGGCCGCCCGACACATCGTCGGAAAGAAGCTTTCGCCGCGTCTGACGAAATCGCTGAACGCCGTCAGCCTGGAGTTCGGGTTTGCTCTGGACAAAGGCGAGCTGCAGATCCTGGGCGGCAGCTGCTATGTCACCCATACCGGGCTCCTGCGCTTGGCCCGGCGCGAGAAGTGCTGCGGCATCAAGGTCGAGACCGTCGACTCGCTGTGTGACCCTGCCGCTCATCGTTTCGTACTGAAAGCCACCGTGTACCCCTGCCAAGGTTCGCTCGGCTTCGTCGGCTATGGCGACGCCGACCCCTCGAACGTCTCTGCCCTGGTGCGGGGGGCTGAGCTGCGCATGGCAGAAACCCGCGCGGTCAATCGCGCCCTGCGCAAAGCCTATGGCATCGGCCTGTGTTCGGCCGAGTAGATCGGATCGTCGCCGAGCCCGGGTGGCAGACAGGCAGGTGGTATCCAAACGACGTCTTCCTCACCCGATGGCAACGGTTCTGCCGGCAAGGTGCGCGACCGGCTGTGCCAGATCATCCGCCAGCACCAGCTCGATCCCGCCCAGGTGAAAGCCTACGCCGTCGACTTCTGCGGTTGCGAGTCGCTCAAGGACGCTCCCCGGGAACAGATCGAGACCTTCGTTCGACAGCTTTCGGAGCGGGCCGTGAACGATCGTCCCAGCCTGTTATGTCTACTGAACAGCTACGCCCGCTCCTCCGATGAGGTATCGCATGAAACGCTGTCTGCCTGAGCTTTCCGAAACGGCCCATGACCTCGATCCCGCGACCAGCGACGGCATCTTCCTGGTTCGTGTGGACCGGGCCCGCTACTGCTGGCATGCCCGTAAACCCTCCTACGAACTGCGGCTGTCCGTCCTCGAACCCTTACGCCTTGCCGGTCGCTCCCTGGTCAGCCGGCTCGATTGCACGCCCAAGGCGATGTGGAAGCTCGGCTGGTTCCTGCGCGACTTCGTCTACGATCCCGAGCTCCTGGCCCGGAGTGAGATCGACGAAGGTGCCCTGCGTGGGCTGACCGGTATCGCCAAGATCAGCCACAGCCTGGTCAACGGTATGCAGCGGGTGAACCTCGAGGGCTTCGCTCCCGCCAGCCAGTGGAAACAACGGCCGACCCCTACTGGTTTCCTGCCGGAAGGTAGAAAGAAGCCTGACGCCGCGGCGCAGAGAGACACCCAATGACCTACAGCTACACCCAGATCTCGCAGTACCTGACCTGCCCGCGCCGTTATCGCCACCGCTATCTCGACGGTTGGCAGGAAAGAGATGTCCGCGCTGCCCTGCTGTTCGGGCGTGCCTTCGAGAAGGCCCTGGCCGCGCTGTTTCGTGGCGAAGATCCGGCGGCGGAGCTGTTCGAGCAGTGGGCGGTGGTCAAGACCATGGATGTGGTCTACGCCGGCCATGACACCTGGGACAGCATGTTCCAACAAGGGGTGCAGTTGCTCGAACGATTCGTCCAGGAGGGACGAGTCCAGATCGCTCGTCCGCTGAGCGATCAGCAGATTCCCCTGAACCGCAGACTGTCATCCGGTCGCGACTTCCTTTCCCTGGTGGACGCCATCGGCACTCTGGACGGCAACCCCTGCGTGCTGGAATGGAAAACCAGCTCCGCCCGCTATCCGGCAGAGCCCGTGGGTATCGCGGCGCTCGACCCCCAGCTGATCTGTTACTCCTGGATGAGCGGTATCGAAGAGGTCGCCGAGGTCGTCTTCGTGCGCAAGCGCCAGGTGGAGATCCAATACCTGCGGGCCACCATCACCGAGGAGCAGCGCAGCCAGTTCCACAGCTTGGTCGAAGAGACCGCCTGCAGGATCGAATCCGGGCTGTTTCTGCCGCAAAGCGGCATCCGCTTTCCCCAAAATCCCTGCACCAGCTGCCCGTTTCTTGGGCTCTGCCTCGACCAGCCCGCGCTGATCGAGTCTGCGCTGCGGCGCAAGCCGGGAGCTGATCTTGGTCTGTTTGACGAACTTTGTTACTAGGTATCCGCCCATGCCGCCCAAACTGAATTCCCGCCGGGGTCAGCTGGTGCTGAGCAAAATCGACGACATCCTGGCCTGGGAGGCCGGCACGAGAACGAGCGCGATACCAGGTTTGTGGAACTCGGCAAGTGCCTGTGCGAGGTGCGTGCTGGCCAGTACTGGCGACTGGAGAAGCTGAAGTCGTTTGAGGAGTTCCTGGAGCGCCGCTTCCCGGAATCGAGAAGGAAAGCCTACTACCTGATGTCAATTCACGAGCATCTTCCTCCGCAGGTCAGGAAAGACCTGAAACAGCTGGGCTGGACCAAGGGGGGTGGAGTTGGCCAAGCTGGCTCGCCAGCAGGGCCAGCACTTCGAAAGTGCAACCTGGTTGCACAGAGCCCGGCGGACACCCAAAGAGGAATTCAAGCGCCAGGTTGAAAAGGAGCTGATCGGCAGGGATTCGGAACCGGGAGAGCTGATCTACTTCAGGGTCTACCGCAGCCAGGTGCCGGTGATCGAGCGGGCGATCGAGACCGCGGCCCAGATGCTGGGCTCCGACAAGTCCCGCGGCTACTGTCTGGAGATGATCTGTGCCGACTTCCTGGCGGGCTTCGCTGGAGGGCCGCAATCCCGATGCCCTGCTGCAGTCGATCTCGCGCTACTACCAGCTGCTTCCGCCTGCGCAACAAATGGCCTTTCTCTCGGCGGTCAACCTGAAAGTCTTATGAATATGAACAAGATCGGAGGCAAGCTCCAGCCGCTGCGACTGGAGCCCTTGAGCTATCGAGAGCTGCATGGCCAGGTGCTGGAGCGCGACGGCTGGCGATGCCAGCACTGCGGGAAAATGCAGGGCCTGGAAGTGCACCATATCCAGCCCAGGGGTCGCTCCGGCGAGGACAAGGAAGAGAACCTGATCACGCTCTGCACCCTCTGCCACCGACACCTGCATCACCATGGGCCAGGGGGAATGGGTCGATCACGGCCCCTACTGTAAGGCATTCTTATGGCTGAAGAACAAAATCAAGGGCTACCCCGGGTAGGGATCTTCTGGCTGTGGCAGGGACGACTGATCCTCCACAGCGTAGTCCTGAGCAAGGCAGAATCGTGGGGCCGGTTTCTCAACGCCGTTGGTCATGAGGGTTATTGGAGGCATCTACAGCGCACCGGCGCGGTACCGGCCGAAGTGGAATACGACTCGGTCCCGCGGGGTCGCGTTGTCTATGACTCGGGTTCAGCAAGCTACTACCTCTATGCCGACCGGTGCATCCTCGCCGACCAGAAGATGGTGAAGGCGATCCTGGCTCAACTTCACCTGCCTGATCATCCTCAGATCAGTCCCGACCCACACTACCGCTGCCCAAACTGCCAGAACCTGCTGGCATAACTGAAAAGGTCCAGCATCCCACCTCGCGCCTGGTCCTTGCACGATGTCCGCGTGCCCTTCGTCGCCCCTGGGGCCTCGAAGCCCCGGAATTTCTGGCCGCCGGTGGTCAGGTCCGTGGTTTTGCAGCTCTTGATCCTTATATATAGCGGCTCGGTGTGGTCCTGCCCCCCTAAAGGACACTCGTGGATGGCCCTCGCGCGGGCATTGTCGACGGGCCAAATGCAATCGCAAGTCAGTATTCCACGCTGTCGGCGGTTCTTCTGGCCCTTCTTCCGGGTGTTCCCCCGGTGAAGGCGAAAACCCTTTTTATGACTACCGGACCCTTAATTAGTGAGACCCGCGAAGACCGATCGCGGGCTCTCTGGAGGGAACGATGAACGAATCGCACAAAAACCACCGACTTTGCGGGCGCAACTACCTGGAAAGGGTCACCGGCGAAGTCAATCACCCGAACGACTGCCAGCCCGGATTTGGCCCGGACAAGGCGCCGAAGCCGAAAGAGGCTGGCTCAGCGCCCCTGGCCGCACCAATCTGCCCACAAGCCAAGTCGGGCTTCATTGGCATAAGCAAAATCGTTCAGTATTCGACATCGGACCCAGCCCTACGGCCGATTCTTCTGGACGGAATGATCACGACCCGCCCCAGGTTGCTCCTCTGTCTATTCCTTCATCATGTTTCGTCCAGGCGAACCAGACACGATAAAGGATTTGATGACTACCGGAACCCCAGTGAGACCCGCCGACAACCGATTGGTGTGTCTCCTGGAGAAACAATGACGGATATGAGCCAGATTGGCGACCGCGACCACCTCGAAAGGGTCACCGGTGAAGTCGATCACCCGAACGATTGCCAGCCCGGATTTGCCCCGGACAAGGCGCCAAAACCGAAACAGGCCGGCCCAGCGCCCCTAACCGCGCAAATCTACCCACAAACCAATCCCAACTTCACTCAGGAGGTATTTCTGTATGCCCGCTAATCAGTCCACACCTACACTCCAACAGTGGCAGACCTATCGGCGCCTCCGCGCCGCAGGCTGTCCGACCGAATGGAATTTTCCTAACGAGAAATGTTTTCCCCTGGATGTCCGGCAGGAGCCTGCCGCCCTGGGCACTGAGCTTTTGCCCATCCTCGGCGGGACCGCAGTGATCGGTCGGATCAGCATTCTCGCCTCAGTTGCGTTCAAACTTACTGGTATCAGCGTGGAAGCGAACTGGGCTCAGGCGCCGATGCTGTGGCCGACGTATTGTGATCGCCACCATCGCCACTGCTACCACGATTGCTGCGGCGGGGATGTCCGGCTTTTCCCCGGGGGAATGCTCCGCCATCTGTGCGGCCGCACCCTCCAGCGGGGCCAGGAAGTCAACGGCTATTTTGCCTTCGCCCTGGGCAACACGGTGCCGAAGAGTACCGGCCAGAAGCTGGATGCGAGCCTCATCCTGAGCGACGAACTCGGTCGGTCTTATCCCTACAGCTTGACTCTCGATAATGGCCAGAGCATCACCGCTAACGGTGACGAGTACTGCCTTTTCGTTTCGGCAGCTCAGATCCAGGGCGAAGTTGAGCTGCGGGCAGCCGAACAGCGGGGTTTGGAGGCGTCACGCACTGCGGCCCGTGATCCGAACTTTGGACCCATAATCGACAAGTTGCTGGCCAGGCGGTTCCCGCCCAAGCCGGCGACAATTCGCCAGTTGGCACAGGTTGAACGTCCCCCATGGTGAACTGCACCACGGTCCGAAACGTAGCAATTCGCCGCCATTTGACTACGAGGTTCCTATTACGGAGGGGCGTTGTAAAAGTCCCTCACAAACTACAGGAGGTGGCTAATGCCGCCAGAGATTGCTAAAACTTACGGGCCGGAGGCCTTCGAGGTTCCCCAGTCCGCCGTCTCCAACCTTTCGCCGGAAGATCTTTTTGCGCTGAAGCTGGAAGCGCTGATGAATGATCCGGACTCTCGTTGCGAACAGATTGCCAAGCTGGTCGCGAGAGAAATGATCCGGGTTCAGCAGGCGATGAATGAGCTTTTTCCTCTGGCATGGACCGAATCCACGTCAACGCTCCTTACCAGTCGGATTAAGAACCTCCGCTTCCTGTGCAACCTGGCGTTGGACGAGAAGCGGCGCCAGACCAACGACCGGATCGATGTGTGCAGTCCGGCTTTTCAGGTGGCATTCCGCTTCATCAGTGAAGTATTCATTAATTCTCTCAAGAAGTCCGGATTGGACGACGAGCCTATACAGAAAGTCATGCTGGCTTACCGGGACGCGATGGTGAATCGCACCGCCGATCTGACGCGCTGGATCGCCGAAGCTGGGCGGGACAAATAGTCAAACAGGCCTTGCGTCGCGGCAATCTCGGCGCAAGGGAAACAGGCTCGTGGATGGCAACGCCGGCCATGATCGCACGTGCGTCGAGGAGACGCGCGTGCGAGACAGGCCTAAGAACTTCCATGCGGGAGACAAAGTCGACAGTTAAGGAAGGAAGCGACTTCCGGAACCATAGTGTAAAGCCGCTCGATCACGTTGCCAGTGACAGGTCCAGCACCAAGGAGGAATCCATGACCGTTCAGCTGTAACTTCAGACCGGCCCGCGCGGTGAGCCGCGAAATCTTGCCAATCGCTCATGGAACCACCAACCATTGGCAACCAACTTGATACCAGAACCAAGGTCGGGGCCTCAATCGAACCGAAATAACGTTCAGGCTCCGGGAGAGAAGACTATGTCTGATCCATCGTTAAAACCTTTCTATACAAGCGGCATGGCATTGCCCGGGGGCGCCATGATCGAGCAGCTGACAGGCTGCCGCCTCCTGTTTTCCGCGCCCGGCAAAGAACAGATCGGCGCTAGCATCAACCACGCGGGCCAGTTCTATGGTCCCATGCCGCTCGACCCCGCCTATGAAACGCTGCTTTGTGACCAGCCGGCCGCCCCGTATACCAGCCTCGGTGGCTTGCTGGAGAAACTCTCAACTACGATTCACCTCCATACCGGCCTCGATGCGCAGGACTCTCTGTTGGTTGGCGTCTACGTCCTGGCTACCTGGGTGGCGGAATTTCTGCCAGCGCCACCCTGTCTGAATATCTGGGGCCCGGACGGCACGGAGACGATTCTGTTCGACCTGTTGTCATGTCTCTGCCGTCGTCCCCTGACCTTGCTGGACCCTTCCTTGCGTCAGTTGGCCAAGCTTCCCGAATCGCTGTGCCCCACGATTTTTCTGCGCCGCCCGACAGAAAAATCCCTGGGCCGTCTGCTGAGCACCTCTCGCGACCCGAATGTCCTCTACGGCGGCCGCTTGCTGCACCTCTCCAGCACCTTTGTCTTCTTTACGACGCGGCCGCTGTCGTTGCCGGCCTTGCGGGTGGCATTGCCGGTGCTGGCTGTTCCCTATCGCCGGCTCCCTCGTGATCAGGCCCGGGAACTTCACGCGCTTCGCGGCCAGCTGTTGATGTACCGGCTTCTCCACCATGAGCAGGTAGCCCAATCCGATTTTGACGTGCCCCGCTTCGCCCGCGAGAGCCGGGTCACCGCCCGCATCCTGGGAGCCTGCATGGAGGGGAACGCGACATCGCAACCCGCGATCGTTTCTGCCCTCGAGAATCGCGACGAGGACGAAAAGGTACAGCTTTCGCAGACCCCGAAGGCGGCAGTGTTGGAGGGGCTGCTGGTTCTGGTCCACGAAAGACACGCTAAGGCGCGGATTAAGGAGGCCACCGATTTGGCCAACGCTATCCTCCACGCGCGCCTGGCCCCCTGTACGCTCACTGCCAAGGCGGCGGGTGCGATTATCAGTGACGTGGATCATGCTCTTCAGACCCATCGGACCAACACCGGCTATGAACTCGAACTCGATTTTGCCACGTGTTCCTCCATTCATCACCACGCCCAGGCAAACGGGGTGCTGACCCTGCTCCAGCCGCACCCCGACTGCGTGTTTGCTCCGCCCTGGCTGAAAATGACAACCCGCTGCTGGTTGCCGCTCCAACAGCGTCCAGTGTACCAAGTTCACCATGTTCACCAAGTACACAGGTACACCCTTCAACCCTCAACCCGGAAACCAACCCGACGCCGGAGGTGGCGTGCCATGCCAACTGAAAAACTCCAGCTCCCACAGCAACAGTGGCAGCTCTTCCAGCGGCTCGATGCCGCTGGTTGCCCGCTGTCTCATCCTTACTACCCGCTGGAGGTTGAGCACCACCGCAGGGCACTTGGTGGAAGCGCTGTTTTGGACCCTCAAATCGCTGGCTCCTCTACCCACAAACCGCGGGGCCCGACTTTCCAATTCGTCGCCAATTGCGATGATTACCGACGCAGATGTGCAGCCGAAGATCGATGGCAACTAGGTAATTCAGGCCCCCCGCCACCAGCGGCGATATGAGATTGTCGCCGGTTCGCCAACTAGAGTAACCGCTACGCCAAGTGCTGGGTCGGCTCTAGCGTGGCCATGCATCCTCGCACCAAATAGCCACCGAAGCTTTCCTCACTCAACTCACTCGACCAAGGCCGCGCAAGAAAAGCCTTGGTATAGAGCATTCGGAGCTTGCATTCGCGCCGAGATAGACACATAATCCGCAGTAGCTGGACAGCGCTATTGCCGCCGGAGCGCGCTCTATCCAAAATGGAACGTGGAACCTTTATTCGTTCGCGTGCAAAGAATTGATCCTGGGGGCAACTATTGATCAGTAGTAGAATTTAAGCCAAGTCAGCTCTGATATAGGTATTCGTCACCGTTTGAAGGAGCGCCATATGAAAAGGCTCATTGTTCTAATCGGGTTGTTGGCCTTGACTGGTTCAGCGTTCGCTGGCCCAGCAAACATTGTTTTCTTGGGATTCTCGCCGGGCGGTTGGCCAAGCGGCTATCCCTACTTTGCGACGGTCAATGGCGGTCCCGTCCTTGGCGTGATGTGCGACGACTGGTTTCACGGCGGCTTGCCGGGCCAGACCTGGCAGGCGAACTACACCAATCTCGGCACCAGCAATTTGAGCACGTTGCGCTTCAACCAGTTGCCCGGGGCACTTACACTGTATGACGAGGCTGGCTGGCTCCTGCTGCAGACGCAGGTTACGTCTCAGTCTCAGTGGACCGACATCAATTACGCGGTGTGGCACATCTTCGACTCAAGTGCTCCGATGCCTGGAAATGCTCCGTACTGGTTAGATCAAGCGCAACTGGAAGCCTCCCTCGGCTTCCCCGGCGTCAACTTCTACCAGATCGGTATCTACACACCGGTCAACCAGTACGATCGCAGTGCGAACGATCCTCAAGAGTTGCTTACCATTGTCCCGGAACCGGGCACATTAGTTCTTCTGGGATCGGGGCTGGCAGGTTTATTGGCACGCAAACGGCTGAGCTAGACATGTTGGCCCTTCGGGCAGCATGAAATCAGAAGGAGACTGCTGGCTACGGTCAGGAGTTCTCGTTGGTATGCTCTTTGTTCATTCCCACGTCGCTCCCAGGAGTGCTGAACGATTCGGGGATGCCCGCTGTTGCGGGTCCGCAAAGCGGACACGTGTGGATGTATGCTTACGCCTGTAATAGAGGAGGCTCGCCGTGTCATCGCGTCTTGCAGTGGCAGGAGTGCGCAGTGTTCTGATGGCAATTGCCCTGGGCTTCGCGGTAGGTTGCCTCGGGATTTATTCCTTCCCACAGAACGCCTGCCGGCCGGAAGATGAGATCTTTGGCGGATACGCCTTTCTGGTTCCGAATGGATGGGGCGATCTGGATTACAAGATCAACAACATTCCCAACGCCTTTGACGTTTCTAATACCTACTATTTTCGCAACAAGCCTAATTTTGGCATTCTTCTTGATGGCAGCGCCCACTTTCACGGTGGTACCACGCCCCCGAATCTTCAAAATGGATCGAATGACTCAACCGGCGTGGGATACGCGCTGGGAGGTTTGCAGTACAAGTACCACACAGACAAGTTATCGCCCTTCGTGCGCGCTTTCGTTGGTGCCGCCAATATTTCGCCCGACTGTTGCCACGGAACTGAGTGGAGTTTTGCCGCCGGAGGCGGTGGCGGTCTGGATTTAAGCGTCACTCCGCGGTTTTCCATTCGCCTCGCACAAGCGGACTACATCTACTCCAACTACAGTCACGTTTTCTTCAGTAACCACCCGACGCAATGGAACAGTGTCCGCTTAGCCGCAGGTGTCGTGTTCAGTCTGGGCAACAGAGATTGCTCGGCGCCTCTGTCGTGCAGCGTCACCGCAACCCCATCGCCGACGGAAGTGTGGGCAGGAGAACCGGTAAAACTCACCACCACTGGCGCCAATTTCAATTCGAAACATCCTGTGACTTACGGATGGACCACGAATGGCGGAAAACTGTCGGGCGCTACGACGCAAACGACCGAGATAGACACCACCGGCGTCACACCAGGGACCTATACCGTTAACGCCACCGTCACCGATCCCAAAATAAAGAACATGAACTCGGCGACGTGCTCGACGAGTTTCATCGTCAAACAGCCGCCTACTCCAATTCCGCCGATCGTAAGCTGCGTGGTCAGCCCTTCCATGATCGCGGTCGGCGAGTCGTCGACTGTCACCCTCACGGCGAGCAGTCCCGATCACCGTCCCTTAACTTACAGTTGGTCCACTACTGGCGGCCAGTTGAAAGAACAAGGCGCGTCGGCCACCGTCACGGCTTACGCGGCAGATGGGGGTAAGACTATTTCGGTGACGGGGACTGCGACCGATGACCGTTCGCTTAGGATGAGCAGTATTTGTACGTTGCAAGTGAAGCCGCCTCAGACCGAGCCTTGCGTCAAGATCGAAAAATGGCCCGAAGAATGCGTCTTCCAGTCGAATCCCAAGCGGCCTTGGCGTGTCGACAACGACTGCAAAGACATCCTCGACAAACTGGCCACCCGTCTGCAGCAGAATCCCAATGAAACGTTGGCCATCGTTGGCTATACGGACCAGAAGGAAGCCACGATCGATCCAACCTTGGGAGCGCGGCGAGCTGTGAACGTGAAGTACTACCTTTACAAGGAGGGTTCGACGAAGATCGATCCGGCCCGCGTTCAGCCGCGAGAGGGCGGGAGGAAGGGTGCGGTCACTGAATTTTACTTCATACCAGAAGGCAAACTCTGTGCTGGAGAGATGGACACGCTGGGTACTGTGGTTGACGAATCCAAGGTGCACGGCCAATCCCGGAAATTGCCGCCTCGAAAGAAGGCACCCCCGACGGCCAAGTCGACGGGTACACCATCCCAGTAACTGGAATCTGCAAGTCATCGAGGCGGGCGAACCGTGCGTTGCGCCCGCCTCCTCACGAATGGCGTGACATCATTACCGACGTCCGTTCACTCCCGCCAGCGTCCACCCGGTAGTTGGCCACTCGGGTGCGATCGACCGCTCACGCACCAGCGAAATCGGAAAAACCAAGCAGGTGTGATGCTCGCACTTTCGCTCTGGGCTAATCGTTTTAAGCTATATCTATGGCGCACCATACCGTCAGGGAGGGCTACCGCAAGCTGTCGGAGCGGATCAACCGCTTCCCGCAAGGGGCACCGCCGACCGACCTGCTGTTCCAGATCCTCGAAGTGCTGTTTACCCCGGCTGAGGCCGAACTCGTCGCGCTGCTTCCCATCAAGCCCTTCACCGCGGAAACCGCAGCGCGCCTCTGGAAGAAACCAGAGACTGAAGCACGCAACATCCTCGAAGGACTCGCCTCTCGTGGCATGATGCTCGACATCAATTCGCACCGTGGCCAAAGATTCGTATTGCCACCGCCGATGGCCGGATTCTTTGAATTCTCCATGATGCGCATCGGCAGCCAGTACGACCAGAAGCTCCTGGCCGAACTTTTCTACCAGTACCTCAATGTAGAGGAAGATTTCGTGAAAGCCCTGTTCGCGAACGGCGAGACCCAAGTCGGGCGAGTATTCGTGAGCGAGCCTGCGTTGAGCGGGGAGAACATGCTGCATGTGCTCGATTACGAACGCGCCTCGCAGGTGGTGGAGACGGCGTCGCACATCGGCATCGGCACCTGCTATTGCCGTCACAAGCTGTCGCATCTGGGTCGCGCCTGCGATGCGCCGATGGACATCTGCATGACGTTTAACTCCACGGCCGGCTCGCTGATCAAGCACGGGATTGCCCGACACGTCGACAAAGCGGAATGTCACGACCTGCTGGCGCAAGCCCGCGAACGCAACCTGGTGCAATTCGGAGAGAACGTGCGCGAGCGCGTGGCCTTCATCTGCAATTGCTGTGGATGCTGTTGCGAGGCCATGTTGGCAGCCAAACGTTTCGCCGTACTTAATCCCATCAGCACAACCAACTTTCTGCCCGCCATCGCGGACGAAAAGTGTTCGGGCTGCATGAAGTGCGCCGACGTCTGTCCCGTGGAAGCAATGGGCATGGTTTCCGCGGGAGACCCGCTCCACCATAAACGCAAGAAGGCCAAGGTCAATGAGGATCTCTGTCTAGGTTGCGGTGTGTGCGCCAGGGTATGCACCAAACAGGCCATAGGACTGAAGCGAAGATCGCAGCGCGTCGTTACTCCGGTCACAACTGCTCATCGCGCAGTGGTCATGGCCATCGAACGCGGCGGGTTGCAGGACCTCATCTTCGACAATCAAGCTCTTGCCAGCCATCGCGCCATGGCCGCCATTCTGGGTGTGATTCTCAAACTGCCCCCGCTGAAACAGGCTCTAGCGAGCCAGCAGATGAAGTCACGCTACCTGGACAACTTGTTGTCGCCCCGGCAGTCTACAACTGCAAAAGCCCACTCCGCGTAAGCCGCAATTTGATCGCTGGGGCAGGGAGCAGGATTTCCTGTGTCAGGGGCGTGGTTGCGCGACATAGAACAACACCGCGAAGTAGTGACAGGAGCTTCCGGCCAGCACAAAGAGATGCCAGAACGCATGGAAGTACGACATGCGGTCGAGGGTGTAGAAGATGATGCCCACGGTATAAAACAGGCCACCCAGCGCGATCCATGCTATGCCATGCCAGGTGAGTGCGTGGAGTAAGGGGCGGGTCGCGAACACACCCAGCCAACCCATTCCCAGATAAACGACGACCGACGCGATCTCGAATCGTCCGATGGCGAAACTCTTGAACACAATTCCGAGGACCGCCAGTCCCCATACGATGGCAAACAGAAACCATCCCAATCGCCCGTGCAGCGACACGAGAGCGAATGGGGTATAGGTTCCTGCAATCAGGAGGTAGATGGCCGAATGATCGATGATTCGAAATACCTGGCGAGCGCGGGTGCGGACGAGGGAGTGATAAAGGGTGGAACAGACATAAACCAGCACCAGCGTACCGCCAAAGAGCGAGCAACTGACAACTTGCCAGGCGGTCCCACCCACGGCGGAGACCACCAATACAATCGCCCCCGCAAGAGCAATCAGCGCCCCCATACCGTGGGTTACGGAGTTGGCAATGATGTCTCCCAGCTTGGGCTCGGTGACCATATCACGATGATAAACAGTATCCGTCCAGCCGGCAGACGAAAGCGCCGGCATCGGCGAGCGACGCAGGCGGTAACCTGGCTAGAACATTGAGAAACACAGGAACTGAGAACGCAGGGATTGCACGAATGATGGGGGCGGAAATGGTGGACCTGAGCGGGATCGAACCGCTGGCCTCCTCGTTGCGAACGAGGCGCTCTCCCAGCTGAGCTACAGGCCCATCTATGGCTGGATGCGAGGCGTCGCCCAGTCACACAGGGCAGACCAACCTCACATCGTTCATTATACAAACAATCATCGCCGCATGAAAATCCGGCGATCACGCATTGCGACCGTGTTCGTCCAGCGCTTCACCAAGTCTCTCCAGGCCCACGCGCGTCATCTCCGGATCGCCGCCGATGCCGATGCGAAAGTGTTGCGGCATGTCGAAGTAAACGCCCGGCACCACGCTGGTCTCGTATTTGTCGCGCAGCAGATCCACGAACTGTTCCACATTGCCGGAACGGAGCCTGGGAAAGACGATAGTTCCCTGTTCCGGACGATAGAAATCGAGATCCGTTCTCGAATCCAGGAAATCGCCGAGCGATCTGCGATTCTCCGCCAGCAACTTTTTCGCACGTGCCGCGACCCTGTCCAGATGATCGAGCGCGATCACGCTAATCAGTTCCGCTGGATGCGCGGGTGTTGCCGCGTACAGGTCATTGATGCGCCACATTCTGTCCACAAGTTCCGCGCCGGCGAGGACCCATCCGCAGCGCAGGCCGCTTAGACCAAACGCCTTGGTCAGGCTGCTGGTTACTAGGAACTGTTCCCCCATAAGAAACGCCGAGCGGGGGCGCTTTCCGTAAAACGTCTCCAGATATACTTCGTCCACGAGCACCCGCGCGCCGCGAGACTTTGCGATATCCCCGACAGCCCTCACGGTTTCTTCATCGGCATAATTGCCGGTGGGATTGTGCAGGTTAGTCACGACGATCAGCTTGGTCAGCGGCGACATCTGACGCTCGACTTCCGCAGGATCAATTCGGAATCCGTCTTCCAAACGCCGCTCGAAATGCCGGATCTTCGCACCCAGGTAGACCGCCGTCGATTCCAGTAGTTCGTAAGTGGGATGCTCGATCAGCACCTCATCGCCCGGATTAAAACATGCCGCCATCGCCATGTGATTGGCAAAGGAGGTGCCGGCCGCGGCAAATATGCACTCCGGCGGCGCCCCGGTGTAGCGCGCCAGCCGCTCCTGCAGCGGAGCGTAGCCATAAACCGTTGGACCGTTGATCTCCAAGTCCTCGATGCGCACCGGCAACCCGGCGAGGGGATAGCTCATGATCCCGCTGGTAGCCAGGTTGTACTTTGCGCCAGAGCGGAGCTTGGCAAATTCCATGTAGGGCGAATGCATGTGCGTACGTGACGGCATTTGAGTCCCTTAGTTCTGCGCTTTCTTGCGCCGCGCCCAAAACGCGTACACCGGCAACCCGAGCGCGAGAATTGTCATTCCCAACAGGGTGTTTGCGGGATATTTATAAATTGTGTTGATCACCACCAACCAGCAGATCAAAACAAAGAGTCCGGTGGTATAGGGATGGCCCGGCACTCGATAGCTACCCATAGCTGCGTCCGGCGAAGCAGTCAACCTGGCTTCTCTACGGCGGAATACAAACAGGCTCGCGCCGGTCAGCCCGAAAAAGATGAAATCCATGGAGACAACATAGTTGAGGATCTTCTCGTAGCTGCCGGACAGCGCGATCACCAGGGTCAGGACACTCTGCATCACGATGGCGAGCACCGGCACATGGGATTTCTTGTTGACGCGCGCGACCGCCTCGAAGAACAGTCCGTCGCTCGCCATGGCGAAATAAACGCGTGGCGCCGTGAGAATCGACTGGCTCAAAAAGCCAAGCGTTGACACCGCGATTCCCAAGGCGATCAAACGCGCGCCCGTGTTTCCCATGGCCATGTGCATGACCGCAGATGCCGGGACCGTGCTGGCCGCCAGCCCCTCTGCGCCCAGCGCGCGCACGCAGACGAAATTCACTCCGAGATAGAGCACAATCACGCCGGTCACGCCCATTACTAATGCCCGCGAGAGATTGCGTTGCGGGTCTTTAATCTCGGTTGCGATGAAGTTCGCGGTCTGCCAGCCTCCGAAGGCGAAAAGCACTGGAACCATCGCCGCACCGATCGCCGTGACCAGATCGACAGAAGGCGCGCGATCCAGGACAGGATGCAGCAGCGGATAGGGCGAGCGGATGAGGAACAGTCCCGCCAGTATCAGCGTCGCAATGGCTCCGATCTTCAGCAGCATCAGGATGCTCTGCACCCGGCTTCCGGCGCGTACGCCGAGGCAGTTGATGGTCGTCAGCAGCACAATTGTCGTTACCGCAACCAGCCGCTCCGATACCGGCCAGTTCGTGAGCTCGAGTAGATAGCGGGCAAAGGTGACGGTCACCGCAGCCATGCCTCCGGTTTGAATAACCAGCAGCAGCACCCATCCATACAAGAACCCCGCGATGGGATGGAAGGCTTCTCGCAGATAAGCGTATTGGCCGCCGACATCGGGCATGCGCGCCGCCAGTTCGGCATAGATGAATGCCCCCAGGATGGCCACGATTCCACCCGCGACCCACACGGCGAGGATCAGCATGGGGGTGTGCACCTGGCGCGCGACCACGTAGGGGTTAATGAAAATGCCCGCACCCACGATGCCGCCCATCACAATCATGGTGGCGTCGAACAGGCCAATCTGACGCAGCAGTTGGGCTGGAGCTTGGCTTGCCGAGGCAGTGCTATGGGTGGCTTGCGAGGTCATCAGTTTTGTCGGGCTGTGCGAATGTAACACGTGTGAAATGCGTGGCAGCTCATCCTGGCGTCACGCCTCTGAATTAGCGGCGCGTCTCAGCCGATCGAGAATGGCTTCCCACTCCGGGCCGGGCCCCGGAGTCTCAACTGCTATCCAGTCGTAGGCCCGCGCATCGAGAATGTGCAGGACATTATAGAGTCGCGCAGCATAGGCAGCGACGTTGTTTGGCATCATTACAACCTCAGACACACTGGCGAGAGGGCGGAGACTGATCTGCAGATATGCTCCGCGACCCTGGATTGGCACATGACCATCGCACACCAGATATAGCGAGGTGCGTGGGCTGTAGTGACGCGGATGCATTCCCGGCGAGGGGTGCGCTGCTTGTGGCGATTGCTCGAGGCTTGTGATCAGTCCTACGAACTCTTCGATCTGCTGTCGTGAGACGCCGCCCGGACGAAGCAGGACGGGAATTTCGTTGACTAGCGACAAGACGGTTGACTCGATGCCCACTTGGCAAGGACCTCCATCGAGAATATAGTCCACGCGATCTCCGAGAGATCGCTGCACGTGCTCCGCAGTGGTGGGTGAAATCTCGGTGAAGCGGTTCGCACTGGGTGCTGCAACCGGAACCTGCGCTGCCTCGATCAGCGCCAAGGCTACAGGATGCGCGGGCATGCGAACGCCTACGTTCGGTAATCCAGCGGTGACGACGTCGGGCACTTCGGACCTCTTGAGAACCACCAGCGTCAGTGGCCCAGGCCAGAATCTTTCGGCGAGGATGCGTGCCTTTTCTGGCCATGACAAGGCAACCCGCTCGACCATCTCCCGATTGCTGACATGCACGATGATCGGACTGGTGCTCGGCCTTCCCTTGGCTTCGAACACACGCGTTACCGCCGCGGGGTCGAGGGCGTTCGCGCCTAGTCCGTAAACCGTCTCGGTCGGAAATGCGACCAGCTTTCCACAACGAAGCAATTCGGCGGCGTGCCTGATCTCGTCTCTGGATACACCGAATTGTTCAATGGAGTTCAACCGAGGCCACCATCCTTAGCATTACGATTACCGAGTCCGTCCGCGTGACGGATCAGCCGAGTCGGCCGAATCGACGTCGATATGCAGTCCGGAACTCGGCGCAATTCCCGGCGGATAGCAATTGTTGTCCACTGCATAGGTTTGGCGACAAGCGGAGGTCATCTCCGGACGCCGCGGCGATTGCGCGTACTGCCATATTTCGGCGTACGAAACTCCGCTCTTCGCGGGAACGGGAGAGACGCTGGGAAACACGCACCCCGGCGCTGGCCCGCACTGATCGTTGCTGATAAAGAAATGAATATCGCGGCCTCCGGCGTTGTCGCGGATGTCATTGGCGGTCACGACCGATACTTTGTTTGACTCGCGAAAAGCGATTCCTGAGCAGTACACACCGGCACCGTAGCCAGCTTTGACCACGCCATCGATCCAGGCATGAATGTAGGCGCGCTGCTCGGGGAGCATGCGCCCTCCCTGCTCCTGATCGAGAAATATGATCGCGCGCTTCGGGAACCCTTCCGACGCTGCCGCTTGCAAGGCTGCCGCCGCATCGCGAGCGCCCATGCCGGCAGCATCCCCGGAGGTTTTGAGCGTCTGGTATTCACGACCATTAAAAAGCAACAAGAACCCATAGCCCATCGCCTGTAATTGAGCGCGCTTCCCCTTCCATGAATTGCGGTCCGCCCCCGGGGGATTGCTCAGCCAATAGCCGGTGAACACAAATGTCTTTCGCAGCGCCTGCATGGCGGCATCGCCGGGATAGTCGTTGCGGTCCATGCCCAGGTACGCAGTGTGCTGTTGCGCTAGCGCGCGACGTGGGGCCACCATTGGCCACACAGCCGCGGCGCACAACAAAATGGCTAGCAATCTGAGTGGGAAGCCCATCAACTGAATATCGCACGTCCGAGCGCCGAGATGACAAGCTGAGTTGGCGCTTTCTCAGTAGGGCCCAATGATGCCGCCGATATTCCGCGACGCGGGCAACTTGATTGCGCCGGCGGATTGGGTCACGCCCCAATAGTCAGCAAAGGTGTCGAGGTACTTATAACCGGAACCTGTGTTGAACAGCACGACCTTGTCGCTCTTCCTGAGGAAGCCTCCATGCAACAGCGATTGGTACGCGGCCAGCGCCGCGCCACCTTCAGGACACGCGAAGATGCCCTCGGTCGCTGCCAGTTCCTTGACTCCTTGCATGATGGCGTCGTCGCTGACAGCGACCGCCGTGCCGCCGCTCTTGCGAATGATGTCTAGAATGATGAAGTCGCCATAGGCCTTTGGGACACGCAATCCTGCCGCCAATGTATGAGCATCGGGCCACATTTCCGAAGCGGTGTTGCCTTCATGTAATGCTTTAATAATAGGAGCGCAGCCGCTGGCCTGAATAGAGATCATCTTTGGTCGCTTCCCGGCCTCAATCCAGCCCAGCGCCTCCATTTCCTCGAACGCCTTCCACATTCCGATCAGCCCGACGCCGCCTCCCGTGGGATAGAGAATCGCGTTTGGCAAACTCCAGCCCATCTGCTCTGCCACCTCGTACCCCATGGTCTTTTTGCCTTCAACGCGAAAAGGTTCCTTGAGCGTGGAAACGTCGAACCAGCCTTCCTGGTCTTTGCGCTCGGCCACCATTCGTCCGCAATCGCTGATCAACCCGTCCACCAAGGTGAGATGAGCGCCGCTGGCCTCGACCTCCAGTCGATTGGCGAGGGGAACATCCTTTGGCATGAAGACAAAGGCTTCAATTCCGGCGACCGCAGCATAAGCGGCCAGCGCTCCGCCAGCATTCCCCGCGGACGGAGCAGCGAGTTTCTTCAGTCCGTAGTGGCGCGCCATGGTGAGGGCGGCGCTCATGCCGCGTGCCTTGAATGACCCGGTTGGATTCAGCCCCTCGTCCTTAATCAGCAGGTTCTGATATTTACGACTGGGCAACATGGGAGTCATGCCCTCGCCCAAGGTCACCGGCTCGGCGTCAGGGAGCACTGCCGAATAGCGCCACATGGTGCTCGGGCCGTTTCTGACCGTTTCGCGTGACGCATGCAGACGAATGGCAGACAAGTCGTATCGGACGTAGAGCGGGCCACCGTCCTTGGTACAGACATTGCGAGCGATATCGGCAGTCAGCCACTCGCCACATTTGGAACATTCAAAGCAGAGTATTTTGGCCAATGGAGTGCAGCCTCGGAAACATCGCAGTGTAGCATCTCGATTCCGCCATCGCGAACCTGTAGCAACGGGCCTGGCTGGTATAGACTTTTGCTTCGATGAGCGAGCCCTCCACTCCGCTGATGCGGCAATATGCCGCGATCAAGAAAGACCACCCCACTGCGCTGCTGTTCTTCCGTTTGGGGGACTTCTACGAGCTGTTCTTTGAGGACGCGCAGGTTGCTGCCCGCGAACTTCAGATCACGCTGACCTCGCGCAACAAGGAAAAAGGCATCGCAATCCCCATGTGCGGAGTTCCGTACCACGCGGCCGAAGGCTACATCGCGAAGCTGATCCGCAAGGGATTTAAGGTCGCCATCTGCGAGCAGATGGAAGATCCCCGAATTGCCAAGAAGCTGGTCAAGCGCGAAGTCACTCGCGTCGTTACTCCCGGGACCGCAGCTGACTCGCAACTCGGGGCCGAGGAAAACAACTTCCTCGCCTGCGTCGCCGGATCCAAAGACATAATCGGCCTGGCTGCACTCGATCTCTCTACCGGAGAGTTTCGCGCCACGGAATTCCGCGGCAGTGACGCGGACCGGCGGATTCGCGAAGAGTTGCTGGTACTGAGGCCGCGGGAGGTGCTATTTGCATCTTCGCTTCCCTTGTTCGAACAGCCAAAGCAACCCACGGGTTCGTCGCAGACAAAGGGGTCCTTCGACTCCGCTCCCTTCGGTCGCTTCGCTCAGGATGACAGCACAAAGGGCTTAAGTAAGAGCGAAATGCTATCGAGCGCGATTCCGCGGATGGCGAGCGTGGAGAATGCGACCTGGGCGGAGACTCCGCTGGAAGACTGGGTGTTCGCACCGGACTATGCGATTCCGCTGGTCGAAAACCACTTCAGCGTTCTTTCGCTCGAAGGCTTCGGGTTGGCTGACCGGTCGGCGGCAGCCACGGCTGCAGGGGCAATCCTGCATTACATTCGCTCCACCCAGCGGGGATCGCTCGACCACGTCGATCGCGTCGGATATTACGAGCGTCAGGACTGCCTGGTCCTCGACGCGGTCACGGTTCGCAATCTTGAACTTCTCGAACCGCTTTTTTCCGGAGGCGGCGACAACATCACTCTCTTCCGCTCGCTCGATCGCACGGTGACTCCGATGGGCAAGCGTTTGCTCCGCGCCTGGATGCTTCGCCCATCGATCGACAGCAGCGTGATCGAACAGCGCTTGGATGCGGTTGAGCTCATGGTGAAAGACCTGGTCGCTCGCGAGGAATTGCGACGCGCGATGGACGGCATCCTCGATCTCGAGCGCTTGCTGAGCCGTGTGACCCTGGAAACGGCAAATCCCCGCGACATGCTCACGCTTGCGGCGTCATTCTCGAAGCTGCGCGGGGTTCGTGCGACGCTCTCGGGATTCCCTGCGGCGAGACTGCAAGAGTTGCACGCGCAATGCGACGAACTGGCCGATCTGCGCGAGCGCATCGCCTCCACGTTGGAAGACGAGCCTCCGGTCACGCTGAACGATGGCGGGGTAATTCGCGCCGGAGTCGATCCCGCATTGGACGAACTGCGCAACCTCAGCCGCAACGGCAAGCAGTACATTGCGCAGATCGAGCAACGTGAGCGCCAGCGCACGGGAATCGGTTCTCTGAGAGTCAAGTTCAACAGCGTCTTTGGCTACTATCTCGAAATCTCCAAGGCCAATCTCCAGCACGCACCTGCCGATTACGAACGCAAGCAGACCCTGGTCAACGCCGAGCGTTTCACTACCCCTGAGTTGAAGGAGTACGAAACCAAGGTGCTGGATGCGCAGGAGAAGATGGTTGAGATCGAGCGCCGCCTGTTTGCCGAATTGCGGGCCGCGATTGCCTCAGAGGCACGGCGCATCCGGCAGACTGCATTGGCGCTGGCCGAGATCGACATACTCGCCAGCTTCGCCGCGCAGGCCGCCAACTGCAACTACTGCCGTCCGCGCTTTGACGACTCCAGCGACCTTGAAATCGTGGATGGCCGCCACCCTGTCATCGAGCAGCAGGACTTGTCCGGTGTGGCCGACCGTTTCGTCCCCAATGATCTCTACCTCAACGGGACCACGCATTCCGTGCTGGTCATCACCGGGCCGAACATGGGAGGCAAGTCCACTTACCTTCGCCAGGTTGCTCTCATCGTACTGATGGCGCAGATGGGATCTTACGTTCCGGCACGGTCGGCGCGGCTTGGACTGGTGGATCGCATCTTCACCCGCATTGGCGCGTCCGACAATCTGGCGCGAGGCCGCTCGACTTTCATGGTCGAGATGACTGAGACTGCCGCCATACTTAATACTGCAACGCCCCGTTCGCTGATCCTGCTCGATGAGGTTGGGCGCGGTACCTCGACCTACGACGGACTGGCAATTGCATGGGCCGCCATCGAGTACATCCACGCCAACACCCGCGCCAAGACACTCTTCGCCACGCACTACCATGAGTTGACGGAGCTGGCCGATCGACTCAGTGGCGTCAAGAACTTCCATGTCACGGTGAAAGAGAGTGGAGGCGGAATCGTCTTTCTGCGAAAGGTGACTGAGGGCGCGGCGGACAAAAGCTATGGCATTGAAGTAGCGAAACTGGCAGGCCTGCCCGTCGATGTGATTCATCGCGCACGCGAAGTGCTGGCCGAGCACGAAGCCGCTGAGCAGAGCGCCGTAACGCATCTTGCGAAAGATGAGACGAGGGGCTCCGGACCCATGCAGTTAACCATCTTCACGCCGCTCTCGCAAAAGGTCGTGGACCGCATCAAGGAGACCGATCTGAACTCTATCAGCCCGCTCGAAGCGCTGAATTTACTGCACGAACTAAAGCGGCAAATCGACTAACGCGTACCCGACTTCGTACTGAATTGCTTCCGGATTAAGCGATACACTTCCAGTGTCTCTATGCCCTCGACATCCAGCCTCGATCTTCGCCAACAGGTCGGCCAGTTGCTCATCATGGGCTTCGACGGCACCGGCATGTCGGCCCGTTTACGCTCGATGCTGGGTACGCTTTATCCCGGCGGCGTTATTCTGTTCAAGCGAAATATTGTGGAAGCTGCGCAGACCCACGCGCTGTTGCATGAGGCGCAGAAGACGGTGACAACCACGATGTTTCGCTGTGTGGATATGGAGGGTGGCACCGTCGATCGTTTTCGCGACGTCATAGCGCCGATTCCATCCGTAGCAGATGTAGCCGCATGTGGATCGCCGAAGCTGTTTCGCAAGCAAGGGAAGCTGATCGGCCAACAGCTTCGGGCGCTCGGATTCAACACCGACTTTGCTCCGTGTGTCGACCTGCGATTCGCGGAGTCGAAGGGCGCCTTGGGCTCCCGCACGGCTTCGGCTGATCCACGCGAGACCGTTCGATATGCGCGGGAGTTTCTGCGCGGACTGGGTGACGCCGGAATCCTGGGTTGCGGCAAGCATTTTCCTGGGCTTGGAGGTGCCAGTCTCGACAGCCATCACGGGTTGCCGTCGACCGACAAGTCCTGGGAGCGGCTCTGGAGCGAGGACCTCGTTCCATATCGTGAGATGCGCAAGGAATTTCCGTTCGTAATGGTCGCCCACATTTCGTATCCCAGAATCACAGGCGACAATATCCCATCGTCGCTTTCGAAGAAGTGGATTAGTGAGATCTTGCGAAGAAAGATCGGCTATCGCGGTTTAGTTATCTCGGACGACCTCGACATGGGAGGCGTGCTGAATTCCGCATCTATCGAAGATGCTGCAGTTGAGACCCTGCGCGCCGGGTCAGACTTGTTCCTCGTGTGCCAGAAAGAGGAGCACGTCTGGCGGGCCTACGAGGCTGTCTTCAAGCGTGCCGAGAGCGACAAGGCTTTCGCCAAGTTGATTGCGTTGAAGGCGAAGCGGGTGTCGCGTTTCAAAACTAAATCCAGCGAACTGAGCTCCAGGATGAGTCCGCCGCCGTCGCAGGGCAAGGTCGATATCCTGCGTCGTCGGGTGTGGGAGTTTACGGAAGAGTTGCGGGCACACTCGATCGTTGCGCCGGAGGATCGCGCCCTGTGAGCTCAGAGCAACAACCCAACCCGGAGTTTGCGCGATGATCGTGGCCGGAGTGATGAGCGGCACGTCGGCTGACGGTATTAATGTCGCGCTGGTGCGAATTCAAGGGCGGGGATTTCGTTCGCGGATCGAGTTGCTGGCGCATTACGAGTTCCCTTACCCGTCTGAAGTTCGACGCGCGGTATTGCAAGCGATGAATGCGCCGGCCGCAAAGGTCGCCGATCTCGCCCGCCTCAACTTCACGCTGGGCAACCTCTATGCCAAGGCCGTGCGCGCGGCGCAGCGTCGAGCGAAGTTGGAATGTGAACTCGTCGGTTGCCACGGTCAGACGCTCTATCACCAGGGAACTCCCAGCCCGTATCTGGGACACCCAGTGACGTGCACCTGGCAGACCGGAGAGAGTGCCATCATCGCGGCCGCGCTCAGCGTGCCGGTGGTCTCTGATTTCCGACCCGCTGACATGGCGGCCGGTGGCAAGGGTGCCCCGCTGGTTCCCTTTCTTGATTATGTGCTTTTCCGCCATCGCCGTTTCGGCCGGATCGTGCAGAACATCGGAGGCATCGGAAACCTGACTGCCATTCCGCCTCGCGCCACACCTGAGGACGTGGTGGCCTTCGACACCGGTCCTGGCAACATGGTGATTGACACCATTGCCGAGCGCCTGTTTGATTGCCCGTACGATCGCAACGGACGGTTGGCTGCCAAGGGCGAACCCATCGAAGGGGTTGTACGACAACTCTTGAGGCGCGCATTCTTTCGACAGAAACCGCCCAAGACCGCTGGCCGCGAAGAGTTCGGCAGAGACTATGTCCTGAACTTGCTGCGGCTGTGCAAACGTGCCGACCCTCACGATGTCATCGCCACGGCAACCGCGATTACGGCCCGCTCGATTGGCATGACCCTCCGCGAGATCGTGTTACCCATGGATGCGGCAAACTTACCTCCTACCTCGCGTTGGCCATCACGCTATCGCCAATTCGTTGTCTCCGGCGGTGGGACCAGGAATGCCACCCTGATGCGTATGATCCGCGAAGAACTTGCTCCGCTGAAAATACAGGTTCGAACCACCGACGATTTTGGAATGCCTTCGGCTGCCAAAGAAGCGGTCGCTTTCGCGCTACTGGCGTATCAGACGTGGCGACACTTGCCTTCCAACATTCCATCGGCCACGGGAGCGAATCGCCCCGCCATCCTGGGCAAGATCAGTTATGCCTAGCGCGCTGCGTTCTCAAGGTTTCTTCTGTCGCCCTGAGCGAAGCGAGTCCGCCACTGTGAGCAAACGCAGTCGAAGGACCTCTTTTCCCGCCAAAGTGCTACTGGCCGCTTTCTTCATCCTGCTCTCTACCTCATGCGCTAAGAAGCCCGATTCCAATACGCTGGTCATGGTGATCGAGAGCAGTCCGACCAACCTCGACCCGCGCGTCGGGATTGACGCACAGTCGGAACGAATTGGCGAACTGATCTTTGATTCGCTGGTGCGGCGCGACGAGCATTTTCAGTTGAAACCCTGGCTGGCGGAATCGTGGGAGATTCCCGATCCGCAAACTTACGTATTTCACTTGCGTAAGGGTGTGCAGTTTCACAATGGCCAGCCCCTGACGTCGCGCGACGTGAAGTGGACGCTGGACTCGCTTCTGACCGGCAAGATCCGTAGCTCTAAGGTCGCTGCGTATAACAAGGTCGACCGCATCGACGCACCTGACGAATATACCGTCATCTTCCATCTGAAAGAACCCATGGCTTCCCTGCTATGGAACCTTTCGGATGGCGCAATTGGGATCGTGCCTTACGGCAGTAGCGAAGAGTTCAACAAGAACCCCATCGGATCCGGCCCTTTTCGTTTTGTCGGCGCGCAGCAGGACAAGGAAGTCGTGATTGAGCGCAACCCTAATTATTGGGACACCCCAGCCAAACTTCAGCAGGTGGAATTCAAAGTGATTCCCGATGCCACCACCCGTGCGCTAGAGTTGCGGAAACACAGCGCTGATATCGCGATCAACTCGCTCACCGCCGACACCGTTCTGGCACTCCGCAATGATCCTGACCTGGCCGTCATGCAGGCTCCGGGTACCATCTACGCTTACATCGCGTTGAACTTGCGGGACCCAATCTTGAAGGATATCCAGGTTCGTCGCGCTATCGCGCATGCGATTGACGTGCACCGTATCATTCAGTACCTTTTGCGCAATCAGGCCCAACCCGCCTGCAGCATCCTTCCTCCAGAACACTGGGCCTTCGATGGCGATGTTCAGCAATATCCCTACGATCCTCGCCAAGCCCGTCAGATCCTGGACGACGCCGGATACCAGGCACGAAACGGCATCCGTTTTCACATCGTTATGAAGTCCTCGACCGACGAGTCGACGCGGCTCATGGCGGCAGTCCTGCAACAACAACTCCGCGAGGTGGGAATCGCTCTAGATCTTCGAACGTATGAATTTGCAACTTTCTTTAGCGACATCACCAAGGGCGCCTACCAGATGTATTCCATGCGCTGGATTGGCGGCAACCAGGATCCCGACATCTTCGAATACGTCTTCGATTCCAGTAGCTTCCCTCCCAAACGTGCTAACCGCACCTTCTACGCAAATGCGCGAGTCGATGAATTAATCCGCGAAGGCCGCAGTACGCTCGACCAGCAGAAGCGCAAGGCCATTTATGACGAAATTCAGCGGATTGTCGCCGCGGACCTTCCGTACATCAATCTCTGGTACCTCGACAATGTGCTGGTGCACACCAATCGGGTGCGCGGTATCGCACTGAATCCCGCTGGCAACTACGACTTTCTGCGCACGGCCGAACTCGTCCATTGAACTTCCTGTGACCCAGCAATCGCCCCTTAGGCGCGTGTTACCATCAAAATTCGGAATGATTTTCCGTATATTCAGGAGTTCCATCCGCATTGCGCATCTTATTTATCGGTGACATCTTCGGGCGACCCGGCCGCACTATCGTCCACGAGCGGCTCCCCGAATTGCAGAACCAGTACAACGTGGAGCTGACCGTGGCCAATGGTGAAAACGCTGCCGGCGGATTCGGTATCACGCCGCAGATCGCAGAAGAACTTTTCGAATTGGGCACCGACGTCATCACCACCGGCAACCATATCTGGGACAAGCGCGAGATCATCGACTACCTGAATTCGGCAAAGGGCAATGAGGCCTCACTGGCGCGGCGAGTATTGCGTCCGGCAAACTATCCCGCCGGCAGCCCCGGCTTCGGCTGGTATCAGGGACGCACCCGCAGCGGCGTTGACTATGCCGTCATCAACGTACAGGGCCGGGTGTTCATGGCCAACAATGACGATCCGTTCCGCGTCGTCGACGAATTGCTGAAGCGCATCACCACTAAAGTGATTGTGGTCGATCTGCATGCGGAAGCGACTTCAGAGAAGGTGGCATTGGGATGGTATCTCGACGGCCGCGTAACTGCGGTGCTGGGCACCCACACTCATGTTCCGACTGCCGATGAGAAAGTCTTGCCGGGTGGCACTGCCGTGCAAACTGACGTTGGGATGACGGGGCCTTATGACGGCGTGATTGGTGTGCAGAAGGAACTCATCGTGCAAAAGTTCCTCACCAACATGCCATCGCGCTTTGAGCCGGCAGTCGAGGACGTCCGCCTGTGCGCAGCTGTTATTGATTGTGATCCTGTCACTGGCCGCGCCAGCAGCATTGAACGAATCATGCTGAAACAACAATAGCGGGAAACCGTCGCACTCTAAGAATTGCTTTACCAGGGTCCAGCTAAATGTCCCGCCCCGACGAACTCTTCATGGAAGAAGCGCTGCGCGACGCGCAACGTGCTCTCGCGCTTGGCGAGGTGCCGGTTGGTGCGATCGTAGTGCGTGATGGCCATGTTGTTGGACGCGGCTGCAATCGACCGGTTACGGATCACGATCCCACGGCGCACGCGGAAGTTCAGGCGCTACGTGAAGCGGGGCATGTCGTCGGCAATTACCGCCTGTCGGACTGCGATCTATACGTTACGGTGGAACCCTGCGCCATGTGTGCCGGGGCCATTACCCACGCAAGAATTCGTCGCTTGGTCTACGGCGCCGAGGACCCCAAGGCGGGCGCCGTCCACTCCATGTTTCAAGTGCTCAATCATCCCAAAATGAATCACCAGGTCGAAGTCACTAGCGGAGTTCTGGCCGCGCGATGCATGGACCTGGTTCAGGCGTTCTTTCTCACGAAGCGCCAATCCCAGTCCGGTTAATGTTGCGCGCGTCGCCGCCAGGCGAAATGACGCACCCCACTGCATTTGTTAAACTGGAATCGCTGGTAACTTCGCCAGTTTAATCCGTGCGGAGAGGTGCGTGAGCGGTTGAAACGATCCGCCTCGAAAGCGGACATACCTTAACGGGTATCGGGGGTTCAAATCCCTCCCTCTCCGCCATTACTTCTTCTGCAATCTCCACCGACAAAAACAGGCGAGTTCCGGCTCCAGTCCACCTAACTTCCGCTTGATCCAAATCCTTTCACGCCCCGAGCTGCGTCGCTCAATTCGTCCTCAACAACCTCGCCCGCCAGAAAAGGATGCTCCAGCAACTGCGCGATCTTGTCACCTTTGCGGATGTCATATGCGTCGTCACCCAGGTTCTCCATGAGGACGATCAATTCGCCACGGTAGCCCGCATCAATGACCCCGGCGTTACACATCAGACGCTTTTTCGCCATGCCAGAGCGGGTCTTGACGATCCCCCCCGCCGTCGGCACAAATTCGATGGCGATGCCGGTGTGGACACCAGCAGCGCTTCGGGCCGCGAGCGTGACATCCTCTGCGGCATACAGGTCGTAGCCGATGTCTTCTCCAGGATGTGCTACTGTGGGCAGCATGGCATCAGGTGAGAGTGTTTTGACTTTGAGCATGCCATTCATTCTGCCAGATGAGCCATCCACCAGGTAGTGAGCCGCAGCTCGATCCGCAAGTCCCGTACTTCAGCGAGGCAGCCGTCCGCGAGGTCTTGCATTACGAAGACTTAGTTCCAGCCATGGAAAGGGCCCTGATTGATTTCTCGACGGGGAAGGTATTGCAGCCGGTGCGCAGCATCCTGCCGGTCAGCCAATATCACGGCTTCTTTGGAATTATGCCCGCGGTGTACGGCGACATCATGGGAGCTAAGCTGGTCACGTTGTTTCCTGAAAATGGAAGCATCGGACTGCCTACTCACCAGGGCATCATCGTGCTTTTGCGTGCCACTAGTGGTGAACCGTTGGCCGTTCTCGACGGACGACTGATCACCGAAATGCGCACTGCTGCGGTCACCGCCGCCGCCACAAAGTTGCTGGCAGATCCGAATGCGAGCGTGCTGGCGATTCTGGGCAGCGGCGTGCAAGCCCGCGCGCATTGGAAGGCCCTTCAATTAGTGCGGCAATTTCGCGAAGTTCGCATCTGGAGCCGCAATCCCGGAAACGCTCAGACGTTGGCGGAGGAAATTGGCGGAACGGCAATGTCCCGCGAGGACGCGGTGCGCGGCGCCGATGTCGTGGTTACTGTCGCCAACGTCTCCGATCCGATCTTGTTCGGCCGCTGGCTGAAGCCGGGTGCCCTGGTCAATGCGGTCGGCGCGGTAGGAGCCACCAAACGCGAACTGGATGACGCTGCCATGCAAGGCTCTGTGGTGGTTGATTCTCGCGAGGCCGCTCTAGTTGAATCCGGCGACGTTCTTCTCTCGGGCGCAAACATTTATGCGGAGTTGGGAGAGCTACTCGCCGGGACGAAACCCCGACCGGCAGCGGGGACGACCGTATTCAAATCACTGGGTCTGGCTGTAGAAGACCTAGCGGCCGCAAAGCTGGTAATCGATTCGACCAAGTCCGAGCGGTGATCAGGTGCCCTTAATAAGTCGTTCTCCCTCAGTTGATCACCGAGCTGATGTCGAAAAACTGGTCAGTACCACCCATCCGACTCCAAGAATGATTCCGACCATGACGAAAAATGCCACTACCCAAATCACCGCTACCGCCTTTTCCTGCTCGGGGGTGGGTAGCGTAATGCCGATCGCCAGCATGATTCCCTTGGTGAACGAAACTAGCATTCTCATGATCATGGCATTCGACAGCAGTGCGGGCAATCGATCCCGCCGCTTCGTAGATTGAATTATGACCTGATTGGCGGAACTTTGATAGACGCGGGACGCTGGTCACGGCACTCGAGGACTAAAGCTCGCGGATTCCGTGAGACGTTAAGGAATTGGGGACAGATCACGAAGATTCCGCGAACAACTCGGGAGGTGCCGGTGCAGAAAATAGCCTATTCACAGTCTTTTCACTAGCCGCTGACTTCCCGGGGCGGTATCCTGTTTGGCGTAGCCGTTTCAATTGCGTCCCCAGAACTCAAAGAGGATGGAGAACATGGATCAGGTTGTGAGTAGGAGAAATCCTTCGGTTGTGGTGCTGGCAAGCGTTTTGCTTGCTGTCGTGCTGGTTTGCTCCGCCTATCCGGCGGTGGGACAGTCGGCCTCCGCACAGACACAGGCGTTTAATCAGAGTGTGAAGGAAGTTTACTTCCCGTTCAACATCTACAACAAAATCGTGGATAAGGCTGTTCTAGATGCCAACGCTGAGTGGTTGAAGCAAAATCCCGATGCAAAGATGTGGATCCAGGGGTATGCAGACCCACGTGGCGACATCGTGTACAACCTTGTGCTCTCGTACCGTCGCGCCCAGTGGGTCAAGGCGCAGTTGGTGCAGCGTGGAGTTGACGAGTCGCGTATCGGTTACGCTACAGGATGGGGCAAGCTGTACCAGAACTGCCAGCAGCAGGACGACAAGTGCTTCCAGCAGAACCGCCGGGTTGACACTCTGCCGCCGGAGGATCTGCTCTTTCATTTCAACGGTGTATAAGCAGTCGTAGGCAGGATTGATTTCAGGCAGATCAGCACTCCGCGACACGGAGTTGATCTGCCTGAGTTATTTGCGGCGTTTGTGCGTCATGCCATTGCTGCATAACGTACGTGCCTTCGCGGCGAGAGCGGCAGCAGGTGGCGCGACCCGAGACGGGTTGTTATAATTCGATTACCGCAGCACCCTTCACCGCGCGTTAGCGTACGTGGCCAGGTAGCTCAGCTGGTAGAGCGCAGCCCTGAAAAGGCTGGCGTCGGCGGTTCAACTCCGTCCCTGGCCACCATCATTCCAAAGCATTTAGGTCCGATTCCGATTTTCCATATTACCGGCAGTTTACCGGCAGTTACTGGTCTTGCCCGACCAGAGCGCTTCCGATCAGCTCCGTCCTCCTGTGGCTGAACAAAAGCTCAAGGAACATTCCCTGGGCATTCAGCCTGTCTGCCGGCATCGACTTGGCATAGATTTCGAGAGTCGTTTTCAAGTTTTGGTGCCGCAGAATCTCCTGCACCGTCTTGACATCCACTCTCATTTTCACCAGCACCGATGCCAGCGTTCTCCGGAAGGTGTGAAAGCCGAAGGTACGGGGTGGCGCGACCACCCCGGCCTTTCTCGCCGCTACTCTCAAGTAATCCGCCACCAGCATGTTCGCTGCAGGTGGCTTGGTCCCTTTCAAACGAAGACTGGGAAACACCAAGTCTTCATCGTTGGGGTAGAGCGTCTCCTTTCTCCAGGCCAGAAGATGCGCCGCCAGCAGCGGATGCATTGGCACAGGAGCTTTGGATGCCTTCGACTTGGGCGGGCCGAAACGGCGTTCGACGTAAGCCCGCCGTACCCGGATAAGCTGGTCCGTGAAATCCAAATCGCACCACTGGAGGGCCAGGACTTCAGAGACGCGTAGCGCTGTGGCCGCATCGGTGATGACCATCGTGCGGTGCATCAGATCCAGCGTGTCGAGGATGTCAAGAACCTGGGGCAGTGTGAGGATCACCGGTTCGAAGTCACTCACCAGCGACTGGCGCACGAAGCCGATGGGATTCCCGTCTGGCGTGCGTGGTAGAAATCCCTGTCGTTGTCCGTGCACGTAAACATTGTTCATGGCTTTGCGGATCTCGCCCAGGGTTGGATTCCTGAGCGCGAACTTATTCTTGAGTTCCCTCAGCCAGTCTTCGACCTCAGGCGGTTGGATTGCCAAAGCTGGAGTGGCGCCCCAGCGAGGCAGGGCCCAGCGACTGAGATAGCGTTTGTATTTGCGGATCGTCGAGTAGGCCTTCTCGATCGTGGCCTGGCGCTGATCCTCAGGCAGTTCTCTCTGTATGTAGTGGGCCGCAAGTTCCCCAAACAGCAACTGTGCCCCGACTTCGAAAGGTGATTGGTTAGGATTGAGATGGAGTTCTTCCACTCGCCGCCAGGCTGCTTCTTCGCTTGGATATTCCCTGACTTTGCCGACCTTAATTGACGTGGCTTGCACCCACGCCCCATCTTCCGGTCGCTGCCGACGGTAGCAGAACACCCAAATATCCCCTGATTTGCGTGGCTTCTTCTGAAGCCATCCGTTCTGAAATCGTGCCATCACTTCTCCTTTGGAGAGGTGGCACTCCCGGTTGCTGGGGAGTTTCGCTGAGAACGAGCCCACTGGTCAAGTTCGCTGAGCTTGTAACGCCAGGTTCTTCGGCGATTCCTGGGTCCACTGAGGACAGGGTGTGCTGGAATTTTGCCCTCCCGAGCCAGCTTTTGCACTTGCTTCCAGTCAAAAGCCAGAAATGCGGCCGCTTGTTTGCTGTCAACGTAAGGTTCAAGGCTTGGCGGGCTGGCCGGGGTAATCGGACTAAGCTGGGTTGACATAGGTTCCTCGTAAACTCGTGCATTCTCGATGCGTCGTGCCGGGTTAAGCCCATGCATGCTTGAGCTTTGCTCAACGCGGACAGACGCATGGGACGGCTTCTCCAGCGCTCTTGTTAACTTCAAATCGGGTGGTAGTCAAACGGACTGATCAGGCGATCGCTGGGCAGATGTCATGCGGTCCGTATGGACTTGCTTGTAATTTGGCAGCTCTGGCAGGGGTTTCGTGCTAAAACCGTTCTCAATCCAACGCGACGGTACTCCGGATGCGAAAGATCGCGGCTCGTCATGGAATCACGGTCGTCAATAGATTTATTTCACCAATCACACTTTGACTGGACAAAAGTAGCAAGTACACACGAAACCGCCGTCAAATCGAATGCCACAAAAGTGTGCGCGCATTGGTCCTCGATTCACTCCGCCATGTCCGCCGCAAAGTCGATTCCCTCCCCTACGCGCTGTCTGACTTCCTTGAGCCAGGCTCGAGGGTTGGTACCGTGAATCACGCGGCCGAGAAAGCCCAGCCGTTCGGCGGAATTGTTGCGGTTTCGCCGGATGTCGTCCTTCGTGATCTCGCTGTACAGGGCGAGAAAGGCATCCATATTCAGGGGCTTGGCAAACACGTAAGTCGCGTGGCCAAGCTGAGGGGTTTCGACGACTACGGCTTTCTCAACGTCGAAGATGTATTCCTCCCGAAACAGATAGATCCGGCGTGCCCGGCGTGCGAGCTGGCGATAGAAGAACGGGTCATAATCAGGGCGCCAGCTGATCTGGGCGACATCAAAGTCACCGGGAACATGAAGCTCGGAACACATTCGCTGCAGCTCCGCTCGCTCGACCGCCCGATGTTCCAGGCACAGCCGGATCTGATCCAGAGCCCGCGAATAGTGGCCGAAGCGGTGATAGGTAGTTTTGGCAGATTCCATTTGCAGATGGAAATCGGACGGCAGTTTGACCTCCAACCGGCTCGGCAATGCAGTTTCCCAGGTAACGAGCTCCCACTCCTCACGGCGTTTGCGGTACTTGCCGCTCTGTACGAACGTGCCCTCGACTTCGATCTTGCTTCCCAACAGATGCTTCCACTGATTCCAAGTGCGATCCCAGAGTGTATGCAGGACGGCTGGATCGAGCCACAACTCCAGCTTGCGACGCATGTCGCGGCAGAGTGCCCGGTCATCGTAGAAATCACATCTGCGCAGCGGCACATGGAACCGCCGTCGCCGGAGATCGGGTGAAAACGCGAGGATGCGGCGGGCAAAGAACGTCTCGCCATCGCGGGAAGGTTCGCCGGCAACCAAAAGAGAGCCAAACCCACCATACGGAAATAAAGCAGGGGCTTCTGGATCGGCCAGCAGCGCGTCATAGCAAGCGCGCAGTTCGGGCTGACCGACGATGTTAAATGCCCGCTCCAGCGCCACTCGCTCGCGCTGCCGCACGCCCGCCGTCCTTAGCTCCAGATCGCGCAGCTTGAAAGCGACGCGAAGCTCGGAGGGCGAAGCGCCGGCCGGGATACGCAAGACCTCGTACAGAGTGGGATGATCGACGCTGTCGGCCTTACGCGGCAGGCTATAGAAGTACTCGCGGAGGACCTCGCAAGGCAGGAAAATCTTGCCGATGCCAAGGCTTCCCCGTTGAACCTCGGCAGAAACGAAGTACTGGTTTCGTTTGTCCTGCTTGGGCTGGCTGACGTATCCGATCGGCACGTGGTAGAGAGAACGGTTCGGACCGGAACCTGAGTTCTTGGTGATCAAGATTTCTGCGCGAATCGTGTCCTTGGCGGGGACGGGGAAGGCGATCTCGTCGCCAATGCCGATGTAACTTGTCAGAAAGGTGCGTTTGGCAAGTTGGTTTGGCCCACTTCGGCGGTTTAATCTGGCCCACCCATGGACGTTGAAGGTTAGGAGGCTAGAGTTCCGTTCTGCTGGAGCGTAGCCCGGAGGGCGAAGCGGAA
>Ga0097691_1000342_pt1 | contig 42401 bp, 38 predicted proteins | sample NGESurdeep072012_8_FD_72858 | JGI IMG/M metagenome (GOLD analysis project Ga0097691, IMG submission 72858) | Arctic peat soil microbial communities from Barrow, Alaska - NGEE Surface sample 210-1 deep-072012 | ecosystem: Environmental > Terrestrial > Soil > Wetlands > Peat ... | reverse complement strand
CGCGGGCATCTTCCGCTACGCCCGCTCGCTCTTTGCCGAGACGCGGCTGCGCGATGGCCTGAAATTCGTAGCTCGGATGATTGCGGGGCCCTCGGCGGAGCAGGGATTGTTGATCGCAAGGGATCATTACGACCGGCTCGGCGGCTACGCGCCGGACGCTCGCCGTTCCGAGGCCAGGCTGCTGCGGCGGCTCGGCCGCTCCTCGCGCACGCTGCTGCGCAGCCGGATCATGGTCGCCTGAGGCCTGCCGGGATACTTGCCAAAGTCAAATAATTATTTGACAATGGCAACTATCGGGGTGAGCGATGTCTCATGATTTCGGGGACCAGATCGCGGCGGTCCGTGCTTTCAACCGCTTCTATACGCGCAAGCTCGGCGTTCTCGACCAGCAGCTTTTGAAAAGTCCGTTCTCGCTGAGCGAGGCGCGGGTGCTGTACGAACTCGCGCAGCGGGACAATCCGGCGGCGAAAGAGATCGGTATCGAGCTTGGACTCGATCCGGGCTACCTCAGCCGGATCATCAGAATTTCGATGAGAACGGGCTGATCACCCGCAAGCCGCTGCCCTCGGACCGGCGGCAATACCGGCTCAGCCTGACCGCCAAGGGGCGCCAGGCCTTCGCCAGAATCGATCGCAGTTCACACGACGAGGTCGGGACGATGCTCGCCACGCTGTCACGCGGCGATGGCCGGCGCCTGATCGAAGCGATGGCCACGATCGAACGGCTGCTCGGCGCCTCGCCCGCCTCACCGCAACCCGCGATCCTGCGCGGCCCGCGGCCGGGCGACATGGGATGGGTGGTGCAGAGCCATGGTTGGCTTTATGCCGGCGAATACGGCTTCGATTTCGCGTTCGAAGGCCTGGTCGCGGAGATCGCGGCAAAATTCCTTGCCTCGTTCGACGCCTCGCGGGAACGCTGCTGGATCGCCGAGATCGATGGCGCCCCGGTCGGCTCGGTGTTTCTGGTCAGGCATACCGACGACGTCGCCAAGCTGCGGTTGCTGCTGGTCGATCCGGCCGGGCGTGGACAGGGGCTGGGCCGGCGGCTGGTCGCCGAGTGCATTTCGTTTGCGAAGGCCTGCGGCTATCGCAAGATCACGCTGTGGACCCAGAGCATTCTGGTCGCCGCGCGCAAGATCTACCAGGAGGCCGGCTTCGTGCTGGTCGCCACCGAGCCGCACCGCAGTTTCGGCCAGAACCTGATCGGCGAGACCTGGGAGCTGGAGCTCTAGTCGATCCCGGTCATTCCGGGGCGACGCGAAGCGGCGAGCCCGGAATCCAAGGATTCCCCGATGTGCAATTGCACATCTGCGGTCTGGTCCTTCGGACCATCCCGGAATGACGATGCGGATTACGCCGACGCGCCCTGCGCCTTCGGGCGCCGCAGATGTTCGTCCAGCCGCGGCATGATCTCGACGAAATTGCAGGGCCGCGTCCGGTAATCGAGCTGGGCGGCGAGAATGCCGTCCCATGCATCGCGGCAGGCGCCGGGCGATCCCGGCAGGCAGAAGATGAAGGTGGCGCCGGCGACGCCCGCGGTGGCGCGGCTCTGGATCGTCGAGGTGCCGATCTTGGCGTGGCTCAGCATGTGAAACGCGATGGAGAAGCCATCCATCCGCTTTTCGAACAGCGGCTCGATCGCCTCCGGCGTCACGTCGCGGCCGGTGAAGCCGGTGCCGCCGGTCGTGATGATGACATCGACGCCCGGATCGGCGATCCATCTCTTGATGATGACGCGGATCGCGTCGACGTCGTCGACGATGATCTCGCGCGCCGCGAGCGTATGACCGGCGGCGATGAGCCGTTCCGACAGCGTCGTCCCGGATTTGTCGTCCTCGAGCGAACGCGTGTCGGAAATCGTCAGCACCGCGATGTTGAGCGGCACGAATTTTTTCGTCTCGTCGATGGAAGACATTGCGAACCCTCGTTCCGTCATTCCGGACAGGCCGCGAAGCGGGCTGATCCGGAATCTCATGAGTGCGGCAGCAAGATTCTGGGTTCGCGCTTTCAGCGCGCCCCGGAATAACGCCGATCCGCTACAACGTCCCCGCGCCAAACGTGTTGCAGGCCTGCACCGTGCCCTGCTGATAGCCGGTCATGAACCATTGCTTTCTTTGCGCGGCGGAACCGTGCGTAAATGAGTCCGGCACCACCCGCCCGGTCGCTTGCCGCTGCAGCGTATCGTCACCGATCGCGGATGCCGTCGTCAGCGCAGCGTCGATGTCACCGGCTTCAAGGAAGCCCGGACGCTTCTTCGCCTCGCGGTTGACCCAGACGCCCGACAGACAATCCGCCTGCAACTCGATCTTCACCTGCAGCGCGTTGGATTCCGTCTTGCTGCCGGCCTGCTGCTGCAGCCGCGTCACCCGCGGCAGGACGCCGAGCAGGTTTTGTATGTGATGGCCTGCTTCATGGGCGATGATATAGGCCGCGGTGAACTTGCAGGCATTGCCCGAACAGCCGCGAAACCGGGTCTCGACCTCGCGGAAAAATCCGGTATCGAGAAAAATCCGCTTTTCCGGCGGACAGTAGAACGGTCCCATCGCCGACTGCGCCATGCCGCAGCGCCCGCCATTGGTGGCGTTGCGAAACAGCACGATTTTCGGCCCCGTGTAGGATTGCCCGCTGGCCTGGAAGATTTCGCTCCAGCGATCGTCGATCTCGCCGAGGATGCCGGAGATCATGCTGCCCATCTCGTCGGTCGGCGCGCCGGTCTTGGCGGGCCTGCGATCGGTTTGATAGCTCGGCGCCTGGCTGCCGCCGGTGAGAATTTCCGCGCCGCCGATCAGGACGCGCGGGTCGATGCCAAACACGTAGCTGACGAGGCCAAGCACGATGATGGTGCCGATGCCGAGCCCACCGCCGCCCATCGGAAGGCCCAGGCCGCCGCCTCCCATGCCGCCGCCGCTATCATCGCGACGGTCCTCAATATCGTCGCTGCGGCGAAAGTCATCGTAACGCATGGCGGTTTTTCCCTCATTCCAGCCTGCTGGCAATGCATTCGCTGATACCCAACGCGGCGAGTACGTAAAATTTCCATTCCATTAATCAATAGCCCGCCCGGCAAAAATTGCCTAGCGCGAAGAACCGCCTAATCTCGTTCGATGGCAATTTCGATTAAGTCGATTTTTACTTTGCCCGGTCAATGTATCGCCAGTCGGTTGTTTAGTCCCGCGTCGCCGACAGCGTCGCCTGAGTCAGAGTATTTGAGTCATGGTTGTGTCGCGTCGCGGGGCGTCTGCAAGGGCGCCCCGCACTAAATTTGAGTCCCATCCGAGCACCCGTGTCGTCGTAGGCGATTGCGTCGCCGAGATGTCGAAATTGCCGGCCGGTTCGGTCGACCTGGTGTTCGCAGATCCGCCGTACAATTTGCAGCTCAAGGGCGATCTCAAGCGCCCCGACGAATCCCACGTCGACGCCGTCAACAATGACTGGGACAAGTTTTCATCCTTCGCCGCGTACGACGATTTCACCCGCGCCTGGCTGCTCGCCTGCCGCCGCGTCATGAAACCCTCGGCGACGCTGTGGGTCATCGGTTCCTACCACAACATTTTCCGCGTCGGCTCGATCATGCAGGACCTCGGCTTCTGGGTTCTCAACGATATCGTCTGGCGCAAGACCAATCCGATGCCGAATTTCCGCGGCCGCCGCTTTACCAACGCCCACGAAACCATGATCTGGGCCGCGCGCGACGAGAAAGCCAAGGGCTATACCTTCAACTACGAAGCCCTGAAGGCCGCCAACGAGGACGTGCAGGCGCGTTCCGACTGGCTGATCCCGCTGTGCACTGGCGACGAACGGCTCAAGGGCAAGGACGGCAAGAAGGTCCATCCGACCCAGAAACCCGAAGGCCTGCTGGCGCGCGTGCTGCTGTCGTCGTCGAAGCCCGGTGACCTCGTGATCGATCCGTTCAACGGCACCGGCACCACAGGCGCCGTCGCCAAACGTCTCGGCCGCCGCTACATCGGCTTCGAACGCGATCAGACCTATGCGACCGCGGCGGAAGCCCGCATCGCCGCCATCGAGCCGCTGCCGGAGGCCACGCTGGCGCCGTTCATGACCGCGCGCGATGCGCCGCGGGTGGCGTTCTCCGAACTGATCGAGCGCGGCATGATTTCGCCCGGCACCAGACTGGTCGATTACAGGAAGCGCCACGGCGCCCTGGTGCGCGCCGACGGCGCCATCATGCTCGGCGACAAGGTCGGCTCGATCCACCGCATCGGCGCGGTGGCGCAGGGCTCCGAGGCCTGCAACGGCTGGACCTTCTGGCACATCGAGACCAAGAAGGGCCTGCGGCTGATCGACGAGCTACGCGCCGAAATCCGCTCCGAGATGGCGGCGGGCTAAGCGGGATGCGCCGACCGAACTCGGGTTTACCCGAGTTCGGCAATATCATTGTCCAAGTCGGCAACAGCCGACCTGGATGCGCAGGCCCGGAATCCATACCCCCGATCGTGGTTATGGATTCCGGGCTCGCGACTTCGTCGCGCCCCGGAATGACGTGCACCAATAATCACCCTCCCCTTCACCAACTCGTCGCTTGCACTTTTTGCCAAAATTTGCGCATGGACATGCCGCCTGCGGTCGTGTCGCCGCGTCCGTATTTTTCTTGCCAACAAAGCAAACAAGGGAGAATTTTGATGCTCAAATTTTACTTCAACGGAGCGCCGAACCCCAACAAGGTCGCGCTGTTTCTGGAAGAGTCCGGCCTGCCCTATGAGCTGGTGCCGGTCGATACCCGCAAGGGAGATCAGTTCAAGCCGGAATTTCTCGCCGTCAACCCGAATGGCAAGGTGCCGGCGATCGACGATGACGGCGTGTTCGTTTTCGACAGCAATGCGATCCTGCTTTACCTGGCCGAGAAGACCGGCAAATTCCTGCCGCCCAATACGCCCAAGAACCGCGCGCAGTTGCTGTCATGGCTGATGTTCGTCGCGAGCGGGATCGGCCCGTATTCGGGACAGGCGGTGCATTTCAAGCACTACGCGCCCAAGGATCTGGAATACGCCCACAACCGATACCAGTTCGAAGCGCAGCGTCATTACGGCATCCTCAACGATCATCTCGCCAAAAACCGCTACATGGTCGGCGATACCTATACCATCGTGGATATGGCGCTGTGGGGCTGGGCACGGCTGGCGCCATTCGTGCTCGGCGATGACGTATTCGCAAAATTTCCCAACGTGAAACGCCTGGTCGATGAGATCTCGGCAAGGCCGGCCGCAACGCGGGCGATCGCGCTGAAAGACAAGTTTGTCTTCAAGACCGAAATGGACGACGAGGCGCGCGGCATCATGTTCCGCCATCTCAAGACGAAGGCTGCCTGATCGCAACACCCTTCCTCATTCCGGGACACGCATCTTCGCGTGGACCCGGAATCCCGATGTTATCGTGCGAGATTCCGGGTTCGCGCTAACGCGCGCCCCGGAATGACAGCGGGCTTTCAGCGTGCCCGCCCTACGTGTTTCCCTTCGCAGTTGCCCCCTGCCGCCTCTCATGCCATGACGCGCGCCGGGTAACAGGGGCGTATCATGACCGTACTTATCGCCGGCGGCGGCATCGGCGGACTGACGCTGGCGCTCAGCCTGCACCAGATCGGCGTTCCCGCCAAAGTATTCGAGAGCGTGTCCGAGCTGAAGCCGCTCGGCGTCGGCATCAACGTGCTGCCGCACGCCGTGCGCGAGCTGATCGAACTCGGCCTGCTCGACCAGCTCGACGCGTCGGGCGTGCGCACCAGGGAACTCGCGTACTTTTCCAAGCACGGCAAGCCGATCTGGAGCGAGCCGCGCGGCATCGAGGCCGGCTACAAGTGGCCGCAATTCTCGATCCATCGCGGCACGCTGCAGCAGATCCTGCTCGACGCCGCGACCGAACGGTTAGGCGCCGCGAATATTCTCACCAGCCATCATTTCAGCGACTGGACCGAAACCTCTGACGGCGTGCGCGCCAATTTCATCGACAAGGCGACCGGCAAGTCCGCAGGCAGCCATGACGGCGCGCTGCTGATCGCGGCGGACGGCATCCATTCCGCCATCCGCGAAAAGCTTTATCCGCAGGAAGGCCCGCCGATCTGGAACGGGCGCATCCTCTGGCGTGGCATCACCGCGTCAGACGCGTTCCTCTCCGGCCGCACCATGATCATGGCCGGCCACGAAATCCTGAAATTCGTCTGCTATCCGATTTCGAAGGAACCTGACGCGTCAGGCAAATTTTGGATCAATTGGGTCGCCGAGCGGCATATGCCGCCGACCTACCAGTGGCGCCGCGAGGATTATAACCGTACCGCCAAGCTGGAAGAATTCCTGCAGTGGTTCGAGGATTGGCGGTTCGACTGGCTCGACGTGCCCGGCCTGATCCGCAACTGCCCGCGGGCTTACGAATATCCGCTGGTCGACCGCGATCCGATTCCGCAATGGACGTTCGGCCTGACCACCCTGCTGGGCGACGCCGCGCACCCGATGTACCCGATCGGCTCCAATGGCGCGTCGCAGGCGATCCTCGACGCCCGCGTCATCACCCGCGAAATTCTGGCGCATGGCGCGACCAATGCCGCGCTGGCGGCATACGAGGCGGAACGCCGTCCCGCCACCACCGATCTCGTCATGCTCAACCGGCGCAACGGGCCGGAGCAGGTGATGCAACTGGTCGAGGAACGCGCGCCCGACGGTTACAACGTCGTCACCGACGTGCTGTCGCTCAAGGAGCTGGAAGACATCGCCGCCAATTACAAGCGCGTCGCCGGCTTTCAGGTCGAAGGCCTCAACGCCAAGCCGCCGATCGTGACAATGCCTGCACCAGGCCAGCTTTCCAGCGCGGGGTGATTTCAACCTCTCCCCGCTCTTTGCGGGGAGAGGTTGCGAGCCCTTTGCGAGCGGGTGAGGGGCGAGGCAGTGCGTTCAACTTATCTTCGGCGTTCGTAGACTGCGGCCCCTCACCCCAACCCTCTCCCCGCAAGAGCGGGGCGAGGGAGAAGAAAATGCGCCGCCGGCTCACATTCGCCACGCTCACTTGGCCGGGACGACGTGGGGACGCTTCTCCCCGAGCCCATGCGCGATCACCTTGCGCATCACATTCGGCAACGCTTCATCCCTGAGCGTCGCAACCGGCACCCAGCGCATTCCCTCCGGCGCGCGCGCGCGCGGGGGGGCATTTGCGGTGTAGACGACAAGCTGCAGCGGAAAATGCGTGAAGACGTGGGAAACGACGCCTGCCTTGCGATGCCAGCGCGCCATGCCCTTCAACATAGGCGCCTGCTTCAGCGCCGTTTTGTCATCCTGCGCAGCGAGCCAGCGTGAGGTCGGCACCTCGGTCATGCCGCCGAGCAGGCCTTTTTCGGGGCGCGTGCGGACCAAGAGCTCATCGCCGCGCGTGATCACGAACGCCGCGCCGCGGCGCAACGCCCCGGTTTTCTTCAGCGCTTTACGCGGGAAGGTCTCCTGATCGCCGCGCGCATGGCCCAGACAATCGCCGTTCAGCGGACACAGCGCGCAGGCTGGCCTCTTCGGGGTGCAGATCGAGGAGCCGAGATCCATCAGCGCCTGCGCGCTATCGCCGGCGCGCGACTTCGCGTCGCCGGCGGGGGTCGCGCCGAGCAGCGTCGTCGCCAATCGTTGAATCAGCGGCTTGGCTTGCGGCAGCGGCTCCTCGACCGCGAACAGCCGCGACACCACGCGCTCGATGTTGCCGTCCACCGGCATGGTCCGGTGACCGAATGCGATCGCGGCAATTGCGGCTGCGGTGTAGGGCCCAATCCCCGGCAGCGCGCGCAAACCTTGCTCGGTATCCGGAAACGCGCCGCCATAGTCGCGGCGCACCGCCCCCGCGCAGGCGTGCAAATTACGCGCGCGCGAATAATAGCCGAGCCCGGCCCACATCCGCAGCACATCGTCGAGCGAGGCGCGGCCCAGCGCATCGACATCAGGCCAGCGCGCCAGAAACTTCTCGAAATACGGTCCGACCGTCTTGACGCCGGTCTGCTGCAGCATGATTTCCGACAGCCAGACAGAATATGGATCGGCGGGTTCGCCTGCCAGCGGCCGCCACGGCAGCGCCCGACGGTGGCGGTCGTACCAGTCGAGCAACAGCGCCGGGCGAGCAGTTGTATCGCAATCTAAGGGCGATACTTTCTTTCGTCTGACTGCGGCGCCTGATAGACCCATGCAGATATGTACGCAAAGCGCCCCCAAATGTCCAAACCCGGTCCGATCAGCGCCAAGCCGCTTTCCGTCCTGCTCAGCGACGTGTTTTCCGACGCCTATGCGAAGCAGGGGTTTGCAGCGCGCGAACTGGTCACGCGCTGGGCTGACATCGCCGGCCCCGAAGTCGCCGCCCATTCCGAGCCCCTGAAAATCCAGTGGCCGCGGCCGGTGGAGGGGCAGCCGCAGGAACCGGCCACGCTGGTGTTGCGGGTGGAAGGCCCGATGGCGCTGGAAATCCAGCACGCATCCGACGTCATCCTGCAGCGCGTCAACCGCTTCTTCGGCTGGAGCGCGGTGGGACGGCTGGCGCTGCGGCAGGCGCCGCTGTCGCGCCGGAATCCGCTGACCGCCTCCCGCGCGCCGGACCCGGAATCGGTGGCGAAAGTCGCCGAAACCCTGTCTTCGGTGGAGGACGAGGAATTGCGGGCCGCGCTGGCGCGGCTCGGCGCCTCAATCAAGCGAAATTGAGACTGCTGTCAGGTCCGGGAGTCGCGGCCTGCCATTGCCACAATTGTCGTTTCAAGCTAGCCAACAATCTTCTTTAGGTCCTTTGGGCGTGAACGCGCCAATCCGGGAGCAAAACGTTGATCATCACGCGCCGCGCCTTCACCGCCGCCCTGTCACTGACCGGGCTTGCCGCTCTCGCCGGGTTCTCGCCGCTACGCCTGATCGCGGACGCGATGGCGCAAAGCGCGTCCGATGTCGCCAAGCCGGTATCGCTGCCGGACATGGCGCTCGGTCCCGCCACCGCCTCGGTGACGATCACCGAATTCGCGTCGATGACCTGTCCGCATTGCTCGGCCTTCAATGAAACCGTGTTTCCGAAGATCAAGTCGGAATATATCGACACCGGCAAGGTACGTTACGTGTTTCGCGAATTCCCGCTCGACATCAAGGCCGCGGCGGGCTCGATGCTGTCGCGCTGCATCGCTAAGGACGATTCGGGGAAATATTTCGCGGTCATCGACATGCTGTTCAAGCAGCAGAACGACTGGGTGATGAAGAACACCACTGAAACCCTGATCCGGATCGGCAAGCAGGCCGGTCTCAGCCAGCAGGCTGTCGAGGATTGCCTCAAGGATCAGTCGCTGCTCGATAAGATCGCCGCCGATCAAAAGTATGCCGCCGAGGTCCTGAAGGTCGATTCGACGCCGACCTTTTTCGTCAATGGCGAGAAGATCAAGGGCGAAACCTCGTTCGAGGAATTTGACAAGAAGATCAAATCGCTGCTGAAGAGCTGATTGATTTCGTCTCAGCGGGTGGTTTTCGTCCGGTTGTTTTGAATCTCCAAGCGTGACGGGTCCGAAGATTAGCCCCTAAACCGACGCACAGCGCCAATCCCGGAGCAAGCCGTTGATGATGATCACGCGCCGCGCCTTCACCGCCGCTCTGTCGCTGACCGGGCTTGCCGCACTCGCCGGGTTCTCGCCGCTGCGCCTGATCGCAGACGCGATGGCGCAAAGCGCGTCCGATGTCGCCAAGCCGGTGTCGCTGCCGGACATGGCGCTCGGTCCCGCCAACGCCTCGGTGACGATCACTGAATATGGGTCAATGACCTGCCCGCATTGCGCGAAATTCAACGAAACCGTGTTCCCGAGAATCAAGTCGGAATATATCGACACCGGCAAGGTACGTTACGTATTCCGCGAATTTCCGCGCGACGTTAAGGACGCGGCGGCCTCGATGCTGGCGCGCGGCATCGCCAGGGACGATGCAGGAAAATACTTCGCCGTCATCGACATCCTGTTCAAGCAGCAGAACCAGTTCTTGGAGAAGTCCACCGAAACGCTGACGCGGATCGGCAAACAGGCCGGCCTCAGCCCGCAGGCTGTCAAAGATTGCATCAAGGACCAGGCCCTGCTCGACAAGCTCGCGGCTGACCGGAAGTTTGCCATCGAGGTGCTGAAGGTCGATGGGACGCCGACCTTTTTCATCAACGGCCAGATGCTTAAAGGCGCACGTTCGTTCGAGGCATTCGACAAGCGGATCAAATCGCTGCTGAAGAGCTGATTCTTGGGTTCCGGCAGGCCGGGACGCATATACCTCGCATAACCCCCGCAAAAGCCTTGGGAAAAGCCCCCCGCGGCGGTTGCCCTCCGGCCCCGGCCTCGCCATTGTCACCCCATCAGAGCCGCAAAATGCGACTCGCCCACACACCGACATTGCCTTCTATGGTATTGTCCCGGCAGGGAGATTCGCGCCCTGCCAACCGAGCAACGTGTCCATGAAACTCACCCGCCTTCGCCTCCACGGTTTCAAGTCGTTCGTTGAACCCACTGACTTCGTGATCGAACCCGGACTCACCGGCGTGGTCGGACCGAACGGCTGTGGCAAATCGAATCTGGTTGAGGCGTTGCGCTGGGCGATGGGCGAGACCTCGCACAAATCGCTGCGCGCCGCCGACATGGATGCGGTGATTTTCGCCGGCTCCGGCAACCGGCCGTCGCGCAACCACGCCGAAGTTGTGATGACGATCGACAATTCCGACCGCACCGCGCCGTCGGCCGTGAACGATCGGGAGACGCTGGAAATCTCGCGCCGGATCGAGCGCGATGCGGGCTCGGTCTATCGGATCAACGGCCGCGACGTGCGCGCCCGCGACGTGCAGATCCTGTTTGCCGACGCCGCCACCGGCGCGCGTTCGCCGGCGCTGGTTCACCAGGGCAAGATCGGCGAGATCATTCAGGCCAAACCGGAACAGCGCCGCCGTGTGCTGGAGGATGCCGCCGGCGTCGCTGGCCTTCACGCCCGCCGCCACGAGGCCGAATTGCGCCTCAAGGCCGCGGAAACCAACCTCACCCGGGTCGAGGACGTGATCGGGCAACTGGCCGGACAGATCGACGGCTTGAAGAAGCAGGCGCGGCAGGCGATTCGCTACCGCGAAGTCGCGAGCCGGGTGCGCAAGGCCGAGGCCATGCTGTTTCACCTGCGCTGGCTGGGGGCCAATGCCGACGTGGCGGAAGCCGCCCATACCCACGACCTCAGCGTCCGCGACATGGCCGAACGCACCCGCGAACAGGCCGAGGCGGCCCGTATCCAGGCGGTGCGCGCCTCCGAACTGCCGGCCCTGCGTGAGGCCGAAGCCCGCGCCGCGGCCGGACTGCAGCGGCTCACCAATGCGCGCGAAACGCTCGACCGCGAGGAAGAGCGCGCCAGGGAGCGCGCCGCCGAACTGGACCGCCGGCTGACGCAGTTTTCCGCCGATATCGCCCGCGAGCAGCAGCAGACCTCCGACGCGGAGGTGGCGCTGCTGCGGCTCGATGCCGAAGACTCGGAATTGAGAGACGAGATCAAATCGCGCGTCGAAAAACGCAGCGGCGTCGATGGACGCGTTTCGGAAGCCGAGGCGACCCTGGCCGCCGCCGAACGGCTGTTCGCCGAACTCACCACCGTTCTCGCCGACCTCACCGCCAAGCGCAATCAGCTGGAGTCCAGCGTGCGTGCCCACCGCGATCGGCTGGCGCGGCTCGATCAGGATATCGCCAATGTCCAGACCGAAGAGCAGAAGCTGGCGCAGGACACCAGCGGTCTAGGCGACCTTGCCGCACTCGACGGTGCCATGCAGACCGCGCAGCAGAATCTTGCGCAGTCCGAAACCGCGGCGCAAGCCAGCGAAGCCGGCCACATCGCCGCGCGGCAGAAGCTGGAAGCCGCCCGCGCGCCGCTTGCGGAAGCCGACAAGCGCGTGCAGCGGCTCGAGACCGAAGCGCGCACCATCTCCAAACTCGTCAATGGCGAAACCAAGAACCTCTGGCCGCCGATCATCGACGGTGTCACCGTCGCCAAGGGATATGAGAAAGCGCTTGGCGCCGCGCTTGGCGACGATCTCGATGCCCCGGTCGATCCGTCGGCGCCGATGCGCTGGACCAATATCGGCGTCACCGAGGGCGATCCTGCTTTACCCGAGGGGGTCGAGGCACTCGCGGCGCACGTCGATGCGCCCTCCGAACTGGCGCGTCGCCTCGCGCAGATCGGCGTCGTCGCCAGGGAGCGCGGCGCTCAGCTGGTGTCGCGGCTGAAGACCGGCCAGCGGCTGGTGTCGCCGGAAGGCGACGTCTGGCGCTGGGATGGATTCGTCGCCGCTGCGCACGCGCCAACCGGCGCGGCGCGGCGTCTCGCCGAGCGCGCGCGGCTGGTCGATATCGAAAACGAGCTTGAGCAGGCCCGCATCGACGCCACCGCAAGGCGTCAGGCCCTGGAAGCCGCCGAGGCCGAACTGAAGGCCGCATCCGCCTCGGAAGCTTCCGCGCGCGATGCGTGGCGCACCGCGCAGCGCGAGGCCGATGCCGCGCGCGAACGCCATGCCAATACCGAGCGCGAGATCAATCGGCACGCCGCGCGGAAATCGGCGCTGACCGAAGCTCACACCCGCCTCAACGCCGACCGCGCTGAGGCCCAGGGCGCGCATGAGAGCGCCGCCGCGGCGCTGGCCGAATTGCCGCCGAGCCTCGACACCGAAACCAGGCTCACCGCGGTTCGCACCGACATCGACGGCCATCGCCGCCTCGCGGCGCAGGTGCGCGCCGAAGCGCAGGCGCTGGCGCGCGAGGCCGAACTGGCGGATCGCCGGCTTCAGGCTATTTTGGCCGAGCGGAGCGAGTGGCAAAACCGCAAACAGAGCGCGGCCTCGCAGATATCAACCATCGAAGCCCGCGTCACCGAGGTCAAAGCCGAGCGCGCCGACCTCGACAATGCGCCCGCATTGTTCGCGGAAAAGCGCCGCGCGCTGATCAGCGAGATCGAATCGGCTGAAAACGCCCGCCGCGTTGCCGCCGATGCGCTGGCGACCGCCGAGAACGTGATGGCGGAAACCGACCGCGCCGCGAAAATTTCGCTCGAGGCGCTCGGAAGCGCGCGCGAAACCTGCGCCCGCGCCGAAGAGCGCATGGATGGCGCCAAGCGCCGCCTCATCGACATCGAGCGCGAAATCCGCGACATGCTGGAAGTCGAGCCGCAAGGGGTGGCCAATCTCGCCGAGATCAAGCCCGGCGCGGAGTTGCCGCCGCTCGCGGAGATCGAGGAAAACCTGGAAAAGCTGCGCCGCGACCGCGAGCGGCTGGGTGCCGTCAATCTTCGCGCCGAGGAAGAACTGCGCGAGGTCGAAGCCCAGCACACCTCGCTCACCACAGAACGCGACGATCTGGTGGAAGCCATCAAGCGGTTGCGCCAGGGCATCCAAAGCCTCAACCGCGAGGCGCGCGAGCGGCTGCTGACCTCCTTCGAAATCGTCAACGGCCATTTCAAGCGGCTGTTCGTGGAACTGTTCGGCGGCGGCGAAGCAGCCCTGCATCTGATCGAGAGCGACGATCCGCTGGAGGCCGGACTTGAGATCATCGCCAAGCCGCCCGGCAAGAAACCGCAGACGCTGTCGCTATTGTCCGGCGGCGAGCAGGCGCTGACCGCGCTGGCGCTGATCTTCGCGGTGTTCCTCACCAACCCGTCGCCGATCTGCGTGCTGGACGAAGTCGACGCTCCGCTCGACGATCACAACGTCGAGCGGTTCTGTAACCTGCTGCACGAGATGACCGCTGCGACCGAGACGCGCTTCATCATCATCACCCACAACCCGATCACCATGGCGCGGATGAACCGGCTGTTCGGCGTCACCATGGCCGAACGCGGCGTGTCGCAACTGGTCTCGGTCGATCTCGAAAACGCGGTGAAGATTCTCGATCAGCACGTGGCGTGAGGTTTTTCGTCTGATTGTCATTCCGGGGCGGCGGATTGCGCCGAGCCCGGAATCCCATTTGTTGACGTCATCATCCGCCACCGGGTCGGCGCAGGGGCGCCGCCCGATGACAGGCTCCAGCGGATGATCCAGTACGCCGCGCCGTTTATGTCGCTCTCCGCCATCCCGGAATACTGGATGCCCCGCTTTCGCGGGGCATGACAACAGACAGATGACCGCTCCCGACCTTCCGGCCGAACTGAAAACTGCACTCGACGCCAGGCTGCAAGGCCTGTCGCGCAACGACGCTGCCGGGCGCGCCGCGCTGATTTCGCGGACCTACCGCGATGGCGGCGGTTCCGGCACGATCAGGTCTGATGCCGATGCGCTCGCCTATGCGCTGGCGCGGATGCCCGCGACCTACGCCGCGGTGGCTGCAGGTCTCAACGCGCTCTGCGAGGTCAGGCCGGGGCTTGCGCCAACAAGCCTGCTCGATGTCGGCGCCGGGCCGGGAACGGCGACATGGGCCGCGACTGAGGCATTTTCGTCGCTGCAAACCTTTACGCTACTGGATGCCAACAGCGCCCTGCGCGCGCTGGCGCTGGATCTTTGCAGCGGCAGCATGCGCCTGCGCGATATGAAATACCGGCGCGGCGAAGCCCGCGCCGCGCTGGCTGATGCAGAGGCGGCCGACCTTGTCGTGGCGAGCTACATGATCGGCGAAACAAGCGACGCGGAACGAAGAGTGCTTGCCGACCTGATGTGGGCAAAAACCCGCGACACGCTGCTGATCGTCGAACCCGGCACATCAGCGGGTTACGGCAGGATCATCGCGCTGCGGGAGCAACTGATCGCGTCGGGCGCGCATGTCGCAGCCCCCTGCCCGCACGACGGCAAGTGCCCGCTCAGCGCGCCGGACTGGTGTCATTTCACGCAACGCCTGCCCCGCTCGCGCGCGCACCGGCAAATCAAGCGAGCGGAACTTGCCTTCGAGGACGAAAAATTCAGCTATGTCGCGCTGACGCGCACGCCGGTCGCGCTGCATCCCGCCCGCGTGCTGGCGCAGCCCATTGTCACCAAGGTCGAAGTCACAGCGAAACTCTGTACCCCCGACGGTCTCGTCATCGCAAAGGTGCCCCGCCGCGCCAAATCGGACTATGCCCCCGCCAGGCGCTGGCGATGGGGCGACGCGGTGACGGAGGAAGGTTAGCTCTCATTGAACTAAACCCGCCTTGCGCCCGACCAAGGGGATACCCACGTCGTGGCGGCCTGCCGCGCGCGGGTCGTTTTTCGTCTAGGGTTACCCTTTTTCGTCTAGGGTTGCCTGCATTCGTTGTCTCATCAGGAGTTCTCTGCCATGTCGACCGGCTGGATCGTTATCGGCGTCCTCGTTATTCTCGTTCTCTTCGCGCTCGGCGCGTATAACCGGCTGGTGGCGCTCAGCCAGCGCGTGGGCCAGGCCTTTGCCGACATCGACGTGCAGCTCAAACAGCGCCACGATTTGATCCCGAATCTGCTCGAGACCGTGAAGGGCTACGCCGCGCACGAGCGCGGCACGCTCGACGACGTGGTGAAGGCCCGCAACGCCGCGATGTCCGCGCAGGGACCTGGACAGGTCGCCGCCGCCGAAAACCAGTTGAGCGGCGCGCTCGGCAAGCTGATCGCGCTGTCCGAGGCCTATCCGGACCTCAAGGCCAACGCCAACTTCCAGCAACTGGCGAGCGAGCTGTCAGACCTCGAGAACAAGATCGCCGCCAGCCGCCGCTTCTTCAACAGCGCGGTTCAGGAATACAACACCGGCATCCAGCAGATGCCCGCGGCACTGTTCGCCGGCATGTTCGGCTTCACCCGCAAGGATTTCTTCGACCTCGGCGCTACACGCACCGACGTCGAGGCGGTACCGACCGTCAAATTCTGACTTCCAGGACATCCCGGCAGAGCAGCGCATCATGGCCGCCTATGGTCTTTACACGCACATCGCATCGAACAAATTTCGTTCGATGCTGCTGCTCGCCGGACTGTTCGTTCTGGTCTACGTCATGGTCTACGCCGGCGCGCTGATCGCGGAAGTCGTGATCGATAGCGACAGATCGGTCGACGACTACCTGGCGGCGGCGGCGCGCGACCTGGTCACGGCCTTTCCCTATGCGACCGGAGCCGCGGCGCTGTGGATCGTGATCGCCTATTTCTTCCATCAATCGATCGTCGACGCCGTTACCGGCGGCGAGGACGTGACGCGACAGCAGCAGCCCCGGCTCTACAATCTCCTGGAAAACCTCTGCATCTCGCGCGGCATCCCGATGCCGAAACTGAAGGTCATGGAAAGCGACGCACTGAACGCGTTCGCGACGGGACTTAACCAGCGGCAATATGCCGTCACCGTCACGTCGGGCCTGTTGAAGGCGCTCAATGATCAGGAAATCGAGGCGGTGCTGGGCCACGAGCTTACCCATATCCGCAACGGCGACGTGCAGATGATGGTGATCGCGGTGATCATCGCCGGCGCGGTCGGCTTCTTCGCCGAGCTGTTTTTCCGGATGTTCACCAACTTTGGCTGGAGTTCCAGCGGCGGCGGATCGTCGTGGTCATCTTCATCGTCGTCCTCGTCATCTTCTTCGGACAGCGACCGGAAGAGCTCCGGCGGCGGCGGCGCAGTCGTTGTCATCATCATCGCGGTCGCGCTGATCGCGCTGGCCTGGCTTTTGTCGCAGCTGGTGCGGCTGGCGCTGTCGCGGTCGCGCGAACTGCTCGCCGACGCCGGATCGGTCGAGTTGACGAAGAACCCGGATGCCATGATCTCGGCACTGCGCAAGATCGAAAACCGCGGCGAGCTTCCCGGTGCGACCTCCGCGGTGATGGAATTGTGCGTCGACAACCCGCGCGAGGGTTTTGCCGACCTGTTTGCGACCCATCCTTCGGTGGATTCCCGGGTCCAGGCGCTGGTGAAATTCGCAGGCGGACACGACCCCGGGCGGCTGGCGCTGCCGTCGGATACAGCGGATGAGCCGGACGATCAGCCGCGAGAGCCGGCAAACGGTCAGACCCCGCCGCCATTGCCATCTGGTCCCTGGAGCGATGCCAGGGATCCCGCCGGCGCTTCGCAGGGCCCTTGGGTCAATCCCGCCGGCCCCCTGGGGCCGCCATTAATCACCCCCTTAGGACGTCTTCCTCGCCCGAACCAGGCCTCCGTGCGTTAACGAAATCGGCAGGATTGACCCTAACGGCCGTCTAATGAATTGAATTCTCCCTTGTTTCTGCCATGTTCGCGCCCAAAGCAGGCATGGGGACGTTCCGATCGCTCTCGCGATCGGAAATCGAGGGCATGATTCGGAGCCGATGGCGGTTTTCCCGAACAGACCGCTTGGTTTGTTCTAGGATCAGCCTTCAGTCGAAAATGGCGCGTAAGGGAAGTTCATGGCGAAGCCGGTAGTGATCGTGGTGGGCGCTGATAAGGGCGGGGTCGGCAAGACCACCGTCTCGCGAACCCTGCTTGATTATTTCAGCGCCAACAACGTGCCGACCCGCGCCTTCGATACCGAATCCCCGCGCGGCACGCTGAAGCGCTTTCATCCCGATCTCACCGAGATCGTCGATATGACGACGACTTCGGACCAAATGAAGATTTTCGATACCCTGAATTCGGCAAGCCCCTCCGTCACCGTGATCGATGTCCGCGCCGGCCTGTTGTCGCCGTCGCTGGCCTCGCTGCGCGATATTGGCTTTCTCGATGCCGCGAAGTCCGGCCAGATCACCTTTGCCGTGTTCCACATCCTCGGCCCGTCGATCGCCTCATTGGACGAAATCGCGGAGACCGCGAATTTCATGCAGGGCGCGAAATATTTCCTGGTGAAGAACTTTATCAACAACACCAGCTTCTTCGAATGGGACCAGGCGACCTACAATTCCTATTTCCACCGCATCAAGGACGCCACCGAGCTCACCATCCCCAAGCTCAACGAAATGGCCTACGAGCAGGTCGAAGTCGCCTCGGTGCCGTTCCTCAAATTCGTCGCCAACAAGGGCGTGCATGACGAGGCCGCGAACTATTCGTTCGTGCTGCGCGGCTATGTCCGCCACTGGCTGGCCAACGTCTGGAGCGAATTCGACCGCATCAAGCTGACCGATCTGGTCGGCTCGGGTAAACCGGGCGCGCGCATCTCAGGCGAAAAATAATTGCCCGCTGAATGCTATTTGGCTGGATTAGGCGCGGAATTCGCCTGATATAGCGCCGATGCCCAACACGCCCGTCTACATCATCTGCTCGCCCCGCCCGTTGGTCGGCAAGACGCTGATCGCGCGGCTGTTGAGCGAATTCCTGCTGCTGAAGCGCGGCACGGTGGCCGCATTCGACATCAACCTGAAAGAGCCGTCGCTGCTCGAATATCTCCCTGACATAACCGAGACCGCCGAAGTCGATGACACCTTCGGAAAAATGGCGCTGATGGACCGCCTGATCGTCAATGACGGGATCGCCAAGGTGATCGATCTCGGCTTTCACGCGTTCGACGAGTTCTTCAAGATGTCGGAGGAAATCGGATTCATGAAGGAGGCGGCGCGGCGCGGCGTCTCGCCGGTCATCCTGTTCGTGGCGGATACCGACCGAGCCTCGGCGCGCGGCTATGCCATGCTGCAGCAGCAGATTCCCGCAACCGCCATGGTTACCATCGACAACGAATATGTGCTGCGCGGCGAGTTGCCCTTGGCCTTTGCCAATGGCCGGATACTTCGCATCGCCGCACTGCCGGTGTTTCTGAAGACCTATATCGACCGGCTGACGTTCTCCTTCACCGACTATCTGCGTAGCGAAAAGGATTCATCGACCGAACTGCATCAATGGATCCGCAAAAATTACTTCAGCTTTCGCGAGCTCGAGCTGAATTTGATCCTGTCGTAGCTCGTCGTCCCGGCAAGCGAGTGTAACGAGCGCAAGCCGGGACCCATACGCCGCAGCCCCTCGTTTGAGCACGCTGGGGCGGAGACCTTCATAACAACGAAAGCCTGGTGGTTGGGTCCCGGCGTTCGCCGGAACGACAAACAAGCCTCAATGTCCCTCGAACGCCATCAGCGTTCGGACCGGCACATCCATCGCCCGCAATTTCGCCGCACCCCCGAGGTCCGGCAGGTCGATGATGAAGCAGGCCGCAACCACATTGGCGCCGATCTGGCGCAGCAGCTTCACCGCTCCCTCCGCGGTGCCGCCGGTGGCGATCAGGTCGTCGACCAGGATCACGCGCTCGCCGGGATGAATGGCGTCGGCGTGCATTTCCATTTCATCGAGGCCGTATTCCAGCGAGTAGGCGATGCGCACGGTGGTATGCGGCAGCTTGCCCCGCTTGCGGATCGGCACGAAGCCGGCGGAGACCTGATGCGCCACCGCGCCGCCGAGAATGAAGCCGCGCGCCTCGATGCCCGCAACCTTGTCGATCTTGTTGCCCGCCCATGGTTGCACCAGTTCATCGACCGCGCGGCGGAAGGCGCGCGCGTCGCCGAGCAGCGTCGTGATGTCGCGAAAAAGTATCCCAGGCTTCGGATAATCCGGAATGGTGCGGACGGTGGCCTTCAAATCGTGTTCAAAAGTCATCGGTGTCTCTTTCAAGTCTCGGTTCGCAAACTTCAATTGACCGGCACGCCAAGCCGGAACGCGTTCTCCACGATGCGCAGGCCCACTTCGCCGCCGAGCGACATCAGCGATTCCGGGTGGAACTGAACGCCGCCGACCGGCAAGGTCTTGTGCTCGATCGCCATGGCGACGCCGTCCTCGGTACTCGCCGTCACCTGGAGCACGTCGGGCATGCTGTCGCGCTCGACATAGAGCGAATGATAGCGGCCGATCACGATTTCATCGGGCAGGTTCTGCATCAGCCGCCCGCCCCGCACCTGGATGGCCGACGGCCGTCCATGCGCCGGCTGGCCGAGCTGGCCGAGGTGCCCGCCGAAATATTCTCCGATCGCCTGCACGCCGAGGCAGACGCCGAAGATCGGCAGCTTCTTGTCGAGCGCCGCCGCAATCGTTTTGGCAATCCCGAAATCTTGCGGCCGGCCCGGACCCGGCGACAGCACCAGCAGATCCCATTTTCTCTGCTTCAGCATATCCAGCGCGTGAACGTGCCTGACGACGGTAACGGTCGCACCGACCTGCCGGAAGTAATCCGCCAGCATATGGACAAAACTGTCGTCATGATCGATCAGCAGCACCTGCTTGCCCGAGCCCGTGGCATCCGGCGCGAACGCCGACAGCGGCTTCGGCGGATCGCCGCGCAGCGCCTGAAACAGCGCCGCCGCCTTGACCTGGCATTCGCGGTCCTCGGCGGCGGGATCTGAATCGAACAGGCAGGTCGCGCCGACCCGCACTTCGGCAAGGCCGTCCTTCATCCGGATGGTGCGGATCGTCAGCCCGGTGTTGATGCTGCCGTCGAAATTCACGGCGCCGATCGCGCCGGCATACCAGCGCCGCGACGAACGCTCGTTATCCTCGACGAACTGCATCGCCCACAATTTCGGCGCGCCGGTCACCGTCACCGCCCAGGCGTGGGTGAGGAATGCATCGAGCGAGTCGAAGCCCGGCCGCAGGATGCCTTCGACATGATCGACGGTGTGGAACAGTTTCGAGTAGGTCTCGATCTGACGCCGAGCGAGAACTTTAATAGTTCCTGGCACACAGACCCGCGCCTTGTCGTTGCGGTCGACGTCGGTGCACATGTTGAGCTCGAATTCGTCTTTCTCGGAATTCAGCAATTGCCGGATCTGCTCGGCGTCACCGATCGCATCGACGCCGCGCGCGATCGTGCCGGAGATCGGGCAGGTCTCGACCCGCCGGCCGTCGGAGCGCACGAACATTTCCGGCGACGCCGCCACCAGGAATTCACCGTCGCCGAGATTCATCAGTGCGCCGTAGGGCGACGGGTTGATCCGGCACAGCCGCTGGAAAACTTCCGCCGGCGAGCGCTCGCAGGGTTCGGCGAACAACTGGCCTGGCACCGCCTCGAACAGATCGCCGCGCGCGAACGCGGCGCGCGCGGTTTCGACCGTGGCCTGGTATTCGCCGGGCGCGTGATCGGAAAATCCCTGCCGCGGGGTCTTGGCGTAGACGCTTTCGGCTGATACGCGCGGCAGGCCCTCGGTCGACTTGCCCTTCCAGGCGAAGTCGTAGCTCAGCACCACGCCGCGCCCGGTAGCGCGGTCATAGGCCAAAAGGCGATCCGGCACGTAAAGCACGATGTCGCGCTGGTCGGCGTCGCGCGCGCGCTTCTGCACGAGGTCCTCGATCTGGAACACCAGATCGTAGGCGAATGCGCCGAACAGGCCGAGCATCGGATCGTCGTTGGCGCCGAGCGCCGCCACGAGATCGCGCACCAGCGACATCACGCTGGCGCGGCGGGTGCGCTGGTCTTCGTCGACCGGTGCGGCGCCGCGCACGATATGACCGGCGAGACGGGAGGCGTTTTTCGCCGTGATGACGACGCAGGGCTCGCGCAGCGCATCGCCGAGAAAGGCGATCAGCACTTCCCCGCGCGCGTTCAGCGCTTGCAGCGAAAAATCGGGTCCGGTGGTTTCCAGCCGCAGCGGCGGATCGGAGAAGCCGAGATCGAAACTCTCGTAGCGGCCCGGCACCGTGGTGCCCGACGACAGCACCACGCCGCGGCGACGATCGAGCAGGTCGATCAGGTCATCGAGCCGGTTGGCGCCGCCAGAGAATTGCTCCACCGACCGCGATACCTCGAGGCCGCCGCGGGTGCGATATTCGCTGTGGGCCGGCAGTGAGAAGACTGTCCTGTTCATGTGATCCTCTTACGAAACTTGCCGAGGGAACGCCACACAGGACAAACGAAAGGCCGTCGCACTGCGATGACGGCCTTCGACGATTGGAGAAAATGAAATCGCACCGGCCACCTTTAGAAGGTGGGCCACCAAAGACGGGTTTTGCGGACGGCGGTGCTCATGGGGGATAGACACCATGGCGCGGCGGGTTCGTCAAGGACGGTTTCGCCGCGGACGCGCCCGACGGGTTGCCGGCTTCGGACCCATCTTTTGGTATTGAAAGGCGAAAAATATGCGTAGGATTCAGCCCAAGACTTGAAGAAGCGGAGGCGATCGATGGCTGTGCAGGCTCTGGGATATGCCGGGTTCGGATCGGCCGCGCTCGACGATTGGCGGCAGTTCGGGACGGGACTAGTCGGCCTGCAGGCGGTGGAGCGCGGCCCGTCGCTGCTGGCCTTCCGGATGGACGACCGCAAGCAGCGCATCGTCATCAACCGCTCGATGCCGGACGGCGCGCGTTTTTTCGGCTGGGAGGTTGCCGACGCGGCGGCGCTGGAGGCGCTCGCGGCCCGGCTGGAAAAAGCCGAGGTCGATGTAACAGCTGAGCCGCAGACGCTGGTAGATTCTAGGCGCGTTCGCGACCTGATTTCGTTTAGGGATCCAGCGGGCAATCGCCCGGAGGCGTTTTACGGCGCCGAGATCGACGAGACGCCGTTCAGTCCCGGCCGTTCGATTTCCGGTTTCCGCACCGGTCCGCTCGGCCTCGGCCACGCCGTGCTGACGGTCGAAAACATCGACACGGTGATGCCGTTCTACGTCGACCTGCTTGGCTTCGGGCTCAGTGACTACATGCGGAAGCCGTTTCGCGCCTACTTCTTTCACATCAACGCGCGGCATCACAGCCTCGCTTTGATCGAGACCGGCCGCAACGGCATGCATCATTTGATGGTCGAACTGTTCTCGCTCGACGATGTCGGCCAGTCCTATGATGTCGCCTTGAGCCAGCCGGAGCGCGTCGGCGTCACGCTGGGCCGTCACACCAACGACCTGATGACTTCGTTCTACGCCAAGACGCCGTCGTCGTTCATGGTCGAGTGCGGCTGGGGCGGCCGCGAGATCGATCCCGCGACGTGGCGCCCGTTCGAAATGCAGGACGGCCCCAGCCTGTGGGGACATGAACGCGTCTGGCTGCCGCCCGCCGACCGCGAAGTGGCGCGCGAGATGCGGATACGCGCAGCGGCGGCCGGCCTGCGCGCACCGGTTCAGGTCATGGACGGCAATTACAAACTGCTGTCGGGCACATGTCCGTGGTGGGATAGCGTCAAGTGAGGAGGTTGGCGATGCGCCTGCTTTATCCCTCCCGCACATAGAGCAGATCGATCGCGCCCTCCTCCGTGTTCATCCATCGATCGCGCTCCTGAAAGGCGTGCCTCTCATAGAACGCGTACGCGGGCGCATTCTCTTCGAAGACGTGCAATGTGACCGGGCCGGCGGTGCGCTTCAGGGCTTTGTCGAGCAGTGCCGATCCGATGCCGGATCGCTGAAATAACGGATCGACGTAGAGCTGGTCGATATGCTGATCCCTGAGCGTGATGAAGCCGGCCATGGCATCGGCTTCAAACGCGGCCAGCCTCCAGGTCCATTCGGCGAATTTCCGGGAATACCAGGTCTCGACCTCCTGCAGGAAATACGACCAGTTCATGAACCGGTACGCGATCAGGCAGGCGCGGTAGTGCACCAGGCTGATGGCCTTGAGGTCTGTTGTTTCGAGCGGCCGGAACGTCAGTTGCGGCTTGCCCGTGGCGCTCATCCCAGATGCTTTTTGAAAAACTCCGTGGCGCGGCCCCAGGCCAGTTCGGCCGCCTCGCGATCGTGCACCGACATGCGCTGCTCGTTGACGAAGGCGTGCTCGGCGTCATAGCGGAACAGTTCGATCGACTTGCCGGCCGCCTTCATCCCTTTCTCGAAGGCATCGACCACCTGCGGCGTGCACCAGTCGTCCTTGTTGGCGAAATGCGCCTGCAGCGGAATTTTCACGTCGGCGGGTTTCGCAGCCGCCTCCGGCGGAATGCCGTAGAACACCACGCCCGCGGTCAGCTCGGGAATCTTGGTGGCGCCGATGATGGTGACCGCGCCGCCGAGGCAGAAGCCGGTCAGGCCGACATTGGCGCCGTTCTTGCCAAGATATTGCGCGGCGCCGCGCACGGTCTGCGTGGTGGCGTCCATGAAATCCAGCGAGTTCATCTGCTTGTTGGCGGCGTCGGTGTCGTGATACGGCACCACCACGCCGGCATAGAGATCGGGGGCCAGCGCGTCGAAGCCGGCCACCGCGAAGCGGTCGCACAGTCCCTTGATCTGCTCCGAAAGCCCCCACCATTCCTGGATCACGACCACGCCCGGCGCGTTACCGCGCGCGGCGTTGGCGAGATAGCCGCTGGCGTCCTTGCCGTCCGGACGCCTGAACGAGATGCTGGTACCCATGGGTTCCTCCGGGTGATTATCTTGGGGGTGGCCGATTGGTAACTATTTTGTCCGCTGTGCGGTCACAACGCAATCGGTTGGTCGCGGAGTTCGTGCCGCGGATACTGCGCAGCGCGCCGCTCTTGCGGCGTGTGCGCTGCTGATCCGGGGCCCATTGAGTGGGAGGCGCTCATGGGTCCCGGCTCTGCGAAGCGGTGCTGCGCAGCGCATCGCGTCCGGGACATGCACCCAGCCCAACAAAAAGCCCCCGCCGGGGCTTTTTCGAATTCACATCGTCGCTGCCAAGATCAATGTGCGTCGGCCCAGACCTTCTTCTTGGTAAAGTACAGCAAGCCCGTGAACAGGATCAGGAAAACGAACACCTGCAGCCCCATCTTCTTGCGGGCCTCCATGTGCGGCTCCGCGGTCCACGTCAGGAAGGTGGTTACATCCCTGGCGTATTGCGCCACCGTCCCTGGCGACCCATCGTCAAACGTGACCTGGCCGTCGCTCAGCGGCTTCGGCATCTTGATGGCGTGGCCGGGGAAATATTTATTGTAGTAGGAGCCCTCGGGAAGGGTGACACCGGCCGGCGGCTTTTCTTCAAAACCCTGCAGCATCGCGTCGACGTAGTTCGGGCCCTGTTCCTGGAATTGCGTGAAGAAGTCGAACACGAATTTCGGGAAGCCGCGCTCATAGGAGCGTGCCTTGGTGATCAGGGACAGGTCGGGAGGCAATGCGCCGCCATTGGCAGCGCGGGCGGCCTGCTCGTTGGGGAACGGCGAGGGGAAGTAATCGGCGGGCCGGCCGGGCCGGTCGAACATTTCGCCCTGATCGTTCGGGCCGTCCTTGATCTTGTATTCGGCGGCGAAGGCCGAAGCCTGCCCTTCCGAATATCCGGGACCGCCGGGATCGGCGAGATTGCGGAACGCGACATATGACAGCGCGTGGCAGGCGGAGCAGACTTCCTTGTAGACCTTCAGCCCGCGCTGCAACGAGCCGCGATCGAACTTGCCGACGGGGCCCGCGAACGACCATTTCTGCGATGGCGGCGTTTCCTGCTCCTCGGCGCGGGCATTTTGCGTACTGCCGGCGAACAGCGCGCCCGCGACCGCGAGCATGATCACCGCGGACACCATCGGCGCCGTCTTGCTTGCGGTTTTCGCCAGCACGTCGTCGGCGATCGAATTCGGAATTGGCCTCGGTTTTTCGATCCGGCTCAACAGCGGCAACAGGATCAGGAAATAGGCGAAGTAGCAGAAGGTCAGGATGCGCCCGGCAATCACATAGATGCCTTCAGGCGGTTGCGCACCGAGATAGCCCAGCAGCACGCAGACGACGACGAAGATCCAGAAGAACTGCTTTGCCAGCGGACGGTATTTGGACGATTTCGTTTTCGCGGTATCGAGCCACGGCAGGAACGCCAGCACCAGGATCGCCGCGAACATCGCGGTCACGCCGGCGAGCTTGTTCGGGATACTGCGCAGGATCGCGTAGAACGGCAGATAATACCACTCCGGCACGATATGCGCCGGGGTCACGCCGGGATTGGCGGGGATGTAGTTGTCGGCGTCGCCGAGATAGTTCGGCATGTAGAAGATGAACCACGCGAAGAACAGCATGAAGCAGGAGACGCCGAACGCATCCTTGATGGTCGCATAGGGCGTGAACGGCACGGTGTCCTTTTCCGTCTTGGGCTCGACGCCGGCCGGATTGTTCTGACCCGATACATGCAGCGCCCACACGTGCAGCACCACGACACCGGTGATCAGGAACGGCAGCAGATAGTGCAGCGAGAAGAAGCGGTTCAGCATCGGATTGCCGACGGAATAGCCGCCCCACAGCAAGGTCACGATGCTCTCGCCGAAATAGGGAACGGCGGAGAACAGGTTGGTGATGACGGTGGCGCCCCAGAAGCTCATCTGGCCCCACGGCAGCACGTAGCCCATGAAGCCCGTCGCCATCATCAGTAGGTAGATGATGACGCCGAGAATCCAGAGGATTTCGCGCGGCTCCTTGTACGACCCGTAATACACGCCGCGGAACATGTGGATGTAAACGGCGACAAAGAACATCGACGCGCCGCTGGCGTGCAGGTTGCGCAGCAGCCAGCCATAGTTCACGTCGCGCATAATGCTTTCGACCGACCTGAAGGCCGTGTCGGCATTCGGCGTGTAATGCATCGCCAGGATCACGCCGGTGAGGATCTGCACCCCGAGCATCATCGAAAGGATGGCGCCGAAGGTCCACCAGTAGTTCAGGTTGCGCGGCGTCGGATAGGCCACGAACGAGGAGTGCATGAGGCCCATAATCGGCAGACGCCGTTCAATCCACTTCAAGGCGGGATTGGTCGGCTGGTAGTCGGATGGTCCGCTCATGATGCAATCCTGAGGAAATAAAACGACGCGATGGGCCCAAGTCTCGGATATCAGATCCGAGGCTCAGCCAATCTGGATTTTGCTATCGGAAACGAATTGATAGGGCGGCACCGTCAGGTTGGCGGGTGCAGGTCCCTGGCGAATGCGACCTGAGGAGTCGTATTGCGAACCGTGGCAGGGGCAGAAGAAGCCGTCGTAGGTGCCCTCATGGGCGATCGGGATGCAGCCGAGATGGGTGCAGATGCCGATCACGACCAGCCACTGGTCGTGGCCTTCCTTGACCCGGGCCTCGTCGCTTTGCGGATCGGGCAGGCTCGAGACCGGCACCTCGCGGGCCTCGTCGATCTGCTTCTTGGTGCGGTGGCTGATGTAGATCGGTTTGCCGCGCCAGAACACCTTGATGTCCTGCCCTTCGGCAATCGGCGCCAGATCGACTTCGATCGGCGCGCCGGCCGCAATCGTCGAAGCGTCCGGATTCATCTGGGAAATGAACGGCCAGAGCACGGCCACTCCGCCGACCGCAGCGGCGGCTCCCGTTGCAACAAAGAGGAAATCACGGCGTGTCGGATCCGCCGAAGACGCTGTCGTCACGATTCCAAACCCTTTCTCAGCTGCAGCCGGTGGAACCGCCCCAGGCAACGCACATACGAACCGGGGAGGCTGCCGGCGCCCGCGACCCCCGCGGCGGCAGAAAGACCACTTTTCCCAGCCAATCGGGCGGAACAAGCAGTCCAGAATCGTTCTATTGGCACCCTTGCCGGAAGAGCGCAAGCCCGCTATCGGCTGGCCAGCGTGCAATGCACTAATTCCGCGCGCAGTGATGATTTATTCAGACATTTCATGGGGAGCCGAAGGGCCGTCACCAAATGCAGATTGCGCTTTTCCAGCCCGACATCCCCCAGAACACCGGCACGATTCTTCGTCTCTGCGCCTGCCTGGATGTGGCAGCCCACATCATCGAACCCGCCGGTTTTCCGGTGTCCGACCGGCACTTCCGCCGGGCCGGAATGGATTATCTCGACCAAGTGACCATCATGCGCCACGACTCGTGGCCAAAATTCGAGCAATGGCGTAACGACAAGGGCTATCGGCTGGTCCTGTTCACGACCAGAGGCGTCAGCTCCTATCTTGATTATCGCTATGGCGCGGCCGACATCCTGCTGTTCGGGCGCGAATCCGCTGGCGTACCCGACGACGTCCTAGCGGCGGCCGACGCGCGGCTGGTGATTCCGATCCAGCCGGGCTTGCGCTCGCTCAATGTCGCGATGGCGGCAGCGATGGCATTAGGTGAGGCGCTGCGGCAAACCAGTTCCGCAATGTAAGGAGACGGCGCGGTGAGTTACGCGGTCAAGGAAATCTTTCTGACCTTGCAGGGTGAAGGCGCACATGCCGGCCGCGCGGCGGTGTTTTGCCGTTTCTCGGGCTGCAATCTCTGGAGCGGCCGCGAGCAGGACCGCGCCACGGCGACGTGCCGGTTTTGCGACACCGATTTTGTCGGAACCGACGGAACGCTGGGCGGCCGCTATGCTTCGGCCGGGGAGCTTGCGGATACCATTGCCGCGCAATGGGCGGGCGCGGACGCAAACCGCTATGTGGTATTGACCGGCGGTGAACCGTTGCTGCAAGTCGATACGGCGCTCATCGATGCGCTGCATCGGCACGGCTTCAGCATCGGCGTGGAGACCAATGGCACGATCGATCCACCCGAGGGCATGGACTGGATTTGCGTCAGCCCGAAAGCCGGCGCGGAGCTCGTGATACGGCGAGGCCACGAACTCAAGCTGATCTACCCGCAGGCGGATGCGGCGCCGGAGGCCTTTGTCGATCTCGATTTTGAACGGTTCTCGCTGCAGCCGATGGACGGACCGGACATTATCGAGAACACCGCGCGCGCGGTCGACTATTGTCTGCGCCATCCGCAATGGCGGCTCAGCCTGCAGACGCACAAAACACTCGGTATCAGATAGGATTTGGATCTTTAAGATGTGGGAATTGACGAAATCGTTCCGGTTCGAGGCCGCGCATGCGCTGCCGGGAACGACGCTGGGAGCGGCGAGCCTGGAAATCCACGGCCACTCGTTCCGGGCCGAGGTGACCGTGCGTGGCACGCCCGATCCCGCGACCGGAATGGTGCTGGACCTTGGCCTGCTCGAACGCGGCATGGCGGAGGTGCAGAAAATGCTCGACCACAAGCTGCTCAACAAGGTCGAGGCGCTCGGGTCGCCGACGCTGGAGAACCTTTCACGCTTCATCTGGGAGCGGGTTCAGCACGCCGGCCGGATCACGCGGGTGAGCGTTCACCGCGACAGCTGCAACGAGAGCTGCACCTATTTTGGCCCGCAGAGTTAGGTTTGTATTGTCGCCGTTGCGAGGAGCGCTAGCGACGAAACAATCCAGCACTGTTACAATATTTCTGGATTGCTTCGCGGGGCCTGTCATCGGGCGGCGCATTGCGCCGACCCGTTGGCTCGCAATGACGGGAAAATATGGTTCAACCTTTTTCTCCGCTCACGTTAGGAATTCTGCATGGACATGTCCGTGATCGAAGATCGCAAGGCGCGCGCGCGGAGCTGGTTCGAAAGCCTGCGTAACGATATTTGCGCTACCTTCGAGAAGCTGGAAGACGAGGCGCCGGCAAAACTTTATCCCGGCGACGCCGGACGCTTCGTGCGCACCCCCTGGGACCGCACCGACCATACCGGCCGGCCCGGCGGCGGCGGCGTGATGTCGGTGATGCGCGGACGGCTGTTCGAAAAGGTCGGCGTGCATTGCTCGACCGTGCACGGCGAATTCGCCCCGGAATTCCGCGCGCAGATTCCCGGCGCCGCCGACGATCCCGCCTTCTGGGCATCGGGCATTTCGCTGATCGCGCATCTGCGCAATCCGAACATACCGGCGGTGCATATGAACACCCGTTTCGTCGTCACCACCAAGGCGTGGTTCGGCGGCGGCGCGGATCTGACGCCAGTGCTCGACCGGCGCCGCACCCAGGATGACCCCGATACGGTTGCTTTCCATTCCGCTATGCAGGCCGCCTGCGATGCTCACGCCGCCATCGCGCCGTATCAAAAATACAAGAAATGGTGCAACGAATATTTCTACCTTCCGCACCGAAAGGAGGCGCGCGGCGTCGGCGGCATCTTTTACGACTGGCACGACAGCGGTGATTGGGACGCCGACCTCGCCTTCACCCAGGACGTCGGCCGCGCATTCCTGAAAATCTATCCCGAACTTGTCCGGCGCAATTTCAACACACCGTGGAACGCGGCTGACCGCGAAGAACAGTTGATCCGGCGCGGACGCTACGTCGAATTCAACCTGCTCTACGACCGCGGCACCATCTTCGGGCTGAAAACCGGCGGCGATGTGGATTCCATCCTGTCATCGATGCCGCCGGAAGTGAAATGGCCTTAGGTTTTTGAGTCATGTCCGGGCATGACCAGAAAATCACGACAACTGCCGTACCGCTGCTGAAATCATCACCACACCGCCGGCGATGACCGCGACGTCGAGAATCGCGGTGTGGATATGCAGCGGCATGCGCTCGACGAATGCTCTGGCGAAAAATGCCCCGAGCAGCGCTATCATGCCGATCAGAACGGCAAAGGCGAGCACCTGCGCGGTGACGACGCCGGCCAATCCGAACACGGAAATCTTGATAATGCTGGTGACGACCGAGATCACGGCATCGGTTGCGATCACGGCCGCGCCTTCGAGGCCCGCCGCCATCAGCAGTGACAGCAGGATCACGCCCGAGCCCGAGGTGCCGCCCACCACGACGCCGTAGCTCACCGCGCCAACGGCGAGCCCAGTATCGCCGATCCGGATGTCGCGGCGTCTGAGCAAGCGGCGCAGCGGCACACTCGATATCAGCATGGCGCCGATCACCAGCGCGGCGCCGGCATTTGTGAGCCGGGTATAGCCATAAGCGCTGAGCGCTGTCGTTAGCGCGGCCGCCGAGATCACGATCAGCGCGCGGCGGCGGTCGGCATAACGCAGATAGGCGGCGGTGCGGCTGAGGTTGGTGAATACCGCGGAGATCGCGATGATCGGCACCACCGGTTCGGCGCCGATCAAGGGCACCAGGACCAGCGGCATCAACGCGCCGGTGCCGTAGCCGGCCAGGCCGCCGACGACAGAGGCAAACAGCGCGACGCTGGCCACCAGCACGAGTTGAACTAAGGAGATATCTGCGAAGCCGGAAATGATGCTCACAGCCGATGGTCGCGGGTGAAACGGGTTACGGTTTGGTCGGCAATGGCCGTCAGGGCGGCTTCATCCAGAGGGAAATTCGCCGCGAGCCACGCGTCTTCGGCCAACGCCAGCACATGCCCGAGCGCCGGACCTTCGGCAATTCCGCGCCCGATGAAATCGGCCGCCTTCAGCGGAAATTTCGGCGCACTCCAGCGCTTTGGCAAAGTGGCAAGCTCCTGCCAGGGCGCGGAATCGGTATCCCCTCCCGCCCGCGCCCAGGCCAGCATCAGCCGGTCGCGGTAGCGATCCTCGCCGAGCCGATAGAGCCGTCGCCGCGCGGTCGCCTCGTCCATGCCGGCGAGCCGCCACCAGCGATGGCCCATGGAGTCGAGCGCCTTGGTTTCGGCATTGGTTAGCCGCAGGCGCGTCGCAACCCGCCGTGCGTCCTCGGTCACGGCGACCGCGAGCGCGCCGAGCCGGCGCACCGCGTCCGGCTTCAGTCCAAGCAGGCGCTCCGCTGATATCATCGCTGTAAACGGTCCAGTGTAGGCGACACCGCCGAAAATCGGCAGCAGCAACCCGCCATCCACCATCGCTGCGATCGCGACGGCCGCGCCTTCCGCGACCATCAGCTTCAGCATTTCCATCCGCACGCGTTCGGCGGAGAGGGCTGCAAGGCCTGCGCGCGCGCCGATGCAGGCGAGGTATCCCGCGCGATCGGGCTCGCCGGCGCCGTAGGCGGCGTGAATACGGAAAAACCTGAGGATGCGCAGATAGTCTTCGGCAATACGCTGGTTCGGATCGCCGATGAAGCGCACGCGTTTTGCGAGGATATCGTCAAGTCCGCCGACGTGATCGTGCACGACACCATCGGCGTCAACAGACAGGCCATTGATGGTGAAGTCGCGGCGCTCCGCATCACCGACCCAATCGCGGCCGAACGCGACCTTCGCCTTGCGGCCGAATGTCTCGGTATCTTCGCGCAATGTGGTGACCTCGAACGGGTGCGCATCGATCACCAGCGTCACGGTGCCGTGTTCGATGCCTGTCGGCACGCTCTTGATGCCGGCTGCCTTGGCGCGGCGGATCACTTCAGCGGGCAAGGCGGTGGTCGCGATATCGATGTCGCCGGTCGGAATCCTCAGCAGCGCATTGCGGACCGCGCCGCCGACCACGCGCGCTTCCTCGCCGTTGCCGTTCAGCAGTTCAAGCACGCGGGCGGTTGGACCGGATTTGAGCCACGGCGCGTCGTCGAGCACGCGCGCATCGCTCATTTTTCCACTCCGGGAACGAATTTGCCGTTCTCGATGTGCGCGGGAATGTAGGTCGAATTCGGCGATGCGCCGGAAAAATGCGCGAGCAAGATGAAACTGACGATCACCAGCAGCAACGAACCGATCACCAGTTTGGCGATGACATGCACCGGCCATGACGACTGCACCAGCAGTCCGGAGCGCGTCGCGAGCAAAAACAGCGCATAGACCGCGAACGGGATCAGGAAAATCATGATTTCGGTGAAAGCCGGACGGATCATGGCTGATAGATCCGCTCGTACAGCACGCGCAGAATTCCCGCGGTCGCGCCCCAGATATAACGTTCCTCGAACGGCATGGCGTAGTACGAGCGCTCCATGCCGCGGAATTCCTTGCTGTGCAGTTGATGGTTCGCCGGATCCATCAGGAACGCCAGCGGCACCTCGAACGCATCGTCCACCTCGGATTTGTTGATGCGCAGTTTGAAGCCGGGCCTGACCCGCGCGACCGTCGGCAGGATGCGAAATCCGAAGCCGGTGGCGTACAGATCGAGATAGCCGATCGGATCGACGAATTCCCGCGCCAAGCCGATCTCTTCCTCGGCCTCGCGTAACGCGGCGTCGAGCGGTGACGCGTCGGTCGCATCGATCTTGCCGCCGGGAAAGGAAATCTGGCCGGCGTGATCGTTGAGGTGCGCGGCGCGCTGCGTCAGCAGCACGGTCGGCTGCGCATGGTCCACCACCGGGATCAACACCGCCGCCGGCCGAACCGGCTGCTCACGTGCGATGATCTCCAGCATGCGATCGGTGCCGTGATCGCCACTCCGCGGGATGATGTTAGGGTCAATCAGGCCCGGCGGAACGTCGAAGTGCAGCCGCGCGCGGGTCCGATCGAAAAACTCCGCCGAACCGACCGCAGCGGGGTCCGTCTTCAGCATCGGCTCGTTCAAAGTGCGCCCCTCACCTGCTCCGCATCAGCCATCGCAAAAAATTCGCCGGACGATGCAATCCCGAACATCGGACGACCATCGACCACTCGCTCCTCGCCCATGTCAACCAGATCGTAGTAGAGCGCGCGGGTGACCTTGGCCCACAGGTCGGCACGGACGTGAAGATAGGGCGTGAGGCCCCCGTCGGCGGCTGCCTCGAATCGCAGCCGGTGTCCGGAATCGCACGCTACCCAGTCGTCGACATTGGTTCGGAAACGCAGCAGCCGGCCTCGACTATCCGTTTCCTTGAGCATCTCGACCGCGAGAAACGGCGCATCGTCGACGCGGATGCCGACCTTCTCCACCGGTGTCACGAGAAAGTGCTTGCCGTCCTCGCGCTTGAGTATCGTCGAAAACAGCCGGACCAGTGCGGGCCGCCCGATTGGCGTCCCCATGTAGAACCAAGTACCATCGCTGGCGATTCGCATGTCGAGATCGCCGCAGAACGGCGGATTCCACAAATGCACCGGGGGCAGCCCCTTTGCGGCGGGGCTGGCGTTCGCAGCGTCCCTGACGGCAGCAGTCAGTCCTTCGAGGCCTTGATTGCCGATCTGCCCTTGCTTCGCCATTGTTTGCCCTGACTCTGACCGCCTCGATTTGGCACGATTGGTGCACGTCTTCCGGTGTGTCCTGGACGAGTTCCTCGGGTGAAATCCCCGGGTCTGGTCGCCACATCGTGATGCAGTTCATACCCCGAAATGCCGATAATGTGGGGATAGTTTAATTCAACGAATACATGGCCTTCGCATAAGTTTAGCATGGGGTTCATGGCATGACGCAATCGGCGGCGTTTCAGGCAAGGAGTGACCAATGGCTGGCGCAGACAGTGTCGAAAAACTCGAGGACGTGATCGTCCGCTCGGCCGAACAGGTCGCCGGTCAGATCCGCGCGGCAAAAGATGCGATCTCCACCGTCATCTTCGGTCAGGACCGGGTGGTTGAAAATACCCTGGTGACGATCCTGTCGGGCGGTCACGCGCTTCTGATCGGCGTGCCCGGCCTCGCCAAGACCAAGCTGGTCGAAACCCTGGGTATTACGCTGGGGCTCGACGCCAAGCGCATCCAGTTCACGCCGGACCTGATGCCATCGGATATTCTGGGCGCCGAGGTGCTGGACGAGAGCAGTTCCGGGAAGCGGTCGTTCCGTTTCATCTCCGGACCGGTGTTCGCGCAGCTTTTGATGGCCGACGAAATCAATCGCGCCAGCCCGCGCACCCAGTCCGCGCTGTTGCAGGCGATGCAGGAGCAACACATCACGGTTGCTGGCGCGCGCCACGATTTGCCGAAGCCGTTTCATGTGCTCGCGACGCAGAATCCGCTGGAGCAGGAAGGCACCTACCCGCTGCCGGAGGCGCAGCTCGATCGCTTTCTGATGGAGATCGACGTCGACTATCCGGATCGCGACGCCGAGCGGCGCATCCTGTTCGAAACCACCGGCGCGGAAGAGACGCTCGCCAAGGCCGCAATGAACGCCGACATCCTTATCGCCGCGCAACGGCTGGTGCGGCGCCTGCCTGTCGGAGATTCCGTCGTGGAGGCGATCCTCACGTTGGTACGCTCGGCGCGTCCCGGTCCGGAAGGCGGCGAGGCCGGCAAGCTGATCGCCTGGGGACCCGGTCCCCGCGCCAGCCAGTCGCTGATGCTCGCGGTTCGCGCACGCGCGTTGCTCGACGGTCGTCTGGCGCCCTCGGTCGACGATGTGCTCGACCTGGCCGAACCGGTCCTCAAGCACCGCATGGCGCTGACGTTTTCCGCCCGCGCCGAAGGCCGCACCATTCCCGACGTGATCAGGCAATTGAAGACGCGGATCGGTTGATGGCCGCAGAAACCAAGCACGCAACCGGGGAGATCACAGCAATCCGACGTGCCGATGGCGAAAGCCGAACGCTCGCCGCATCGCTGCCGCGTCTTGTGCTTGAAGCTCGCCGCATCGCCGCCAACGTGATTCACGGCCTGCATGGACGGCGGCGCGCCGGCGCGGGTGAAAGTTTTTGGCAATACCGCCGCTTCGTTTCGGGCGAGCCGTCACAGAACGTCGACTGGCGGCGCTCGGCGCGCGACGACCATCTCTATGTCCGCGAGCAGGAATGGGAGGCCGCGCACACCGTTTGGCTGTGGCCGGATCGCTCGCCGTCGATGGCGTTCGCATCCAAACAGGCGCGCGACAGCAAGCTGGAACGCGGGCTGATCGTGACGTTCGCGCTCGCCGAACTGCTGGTCTCCGGCGGCGAACGCGTCGGCATCCCGGGCCTGATGAGCCCGACCGCAAGCGGCAGCGTTATCGACAAGATGGCGCAGGCGATGCTGCATGACGACGCCACCCGCCTGAGCCTGCCGCCGTCGTTTGTACCGTCGGCGCTGGCGGAAATCGTGGTGTTGTCGGATTTCTGGTCGCCGATCGGCGAAATCAGAAGCATGCTTGCCGGATTGTCGGCATCCGGGGCGCACGGCACGCTGGTCCAGATCGTCGACCCGGCTGAAGAAAGTTTCCCCTATTCCGGCCGTATCGAGTTCGTCGAACCGGAAGACGGCAGCGTTATTACCGCGGGCCGTGCGGAAAAATGGGCCGGCGACTACGTTGCGCGCGTGGCGCTTCACCGCGACGAGATTCGCAGCGAAACCAACAAGCTCGACTGGCTGTTCTCGACCCACACCACCAGCCGCTCGGCCGCCGAACTGCTGCTGTTCCTGCACGGCGGCATGATGGTGAGCAAGGGAAGCGCGCGCACCGCGACCGTCAAAGCGGGGCGAAGCGCATGATCGCCGGGCTCCCCCTCTCTTTCGCCGAACCATTTTTGCTGCTGGGTCTGTTGAGCCTGCCCGTGTTATGGTGGCTGTTGCGGGTGATGCCGCCGCGGCCGCGGCGCATTGAGTTCCCGCCGACGCGGCTATTGTTCGACATCGCGCCGAAGGAAGAAACCCCGTCGCGTACACCATGGTGGCTGACAGCCTTGCGCCTGTTGGCCGCTGCGCTCGTTATTTTGGCGGCCGCGGGGCCGATCTGGAATCCCCAAGCCGGTCTTGCCGGCTCCAGCGCTCCGCTTGTGATTCTGCTCGATGACGGCTGGAGCGCAGCTGCGAGCTGGGACGCCCGGGTCAAGGCCGCTGACGAATTGATTGCGAATGCCGACAGCGACCGGCGCGGCGTTGCTCTGGTTCCACTGTCCGAGCCAGCACGTGACGTCACGATAATGCCGGGCGGCGCCGCGCGTGTGGCCCTGCGGCAACTCGCGCCCAAGCCTTATTCGATCGAGCGGGTCGAAACCCTCCCCGCTATCGAGCGTTTCCTGAAGGCGAAAGGCGACTGCGAGATCGCCTGGCTGTCGGATGGCGTCGATACCGGGCGCGGACCGGAGTTTCTCGAAGGACTGAGCAAGACGATCGGGGATCGTGCGCTGACGATTTTTGAAGGCGGCACCCCACCCCCGCTCGCTCTCGTCGCAGCCGAAAATGCCGCGGCGAAAATGACCGTGAAGGTGCTGCGCGCCAATGGCGGCATTGCTGCAGGGATTGTGCGCGCGATCGACCCAAAGGGTTCACCGATCGGCGAAGCCCGCTATACCTTTGCGCCGCAGGATCGCGAGACCGAAGCCGCGTTCGATCTTCCGGTCGAGTTGCGCAACGACATCACGCGGCTTGAGATATCAGGCGAACGATCCGCCGGCGCGGTACAACTGCTCGACAAACGATGGCGCCGGCGCGCGATCGGCGTCGTCAGTGGATCGACCAACGATACCGCGCAGCCCCTGCTGGCATCGACCTTCTATCTCACCCGCGCCCTGGCGCCATTCGCCGATGTGCGGCTGGGCGATCGTGGCGCGCCACAACAGGCGATCACGCAATTTCTCGACCAGAAGCTGCCGATGATCGTGCTCGCGGATGTCGGCACGCTGTCACCGGAAATTCGCGAGCGCATCGGCGCGTGGATCGAGCAAGGCGGGGTGCTGGTGCGTTTTGCCGGACCGCGTCTGGCGCAGGCGGATGACGACCTGGTGCCGGTGAAGCTGCGCCGCGGCGGCCGCACCCTCGGCGGCAGTCTCACTTGGGAAAAGCCGCAGCACCTCGCGTCGTTCACTGCCGACGGACCATTCGCCGGTCTTCCAGTGCCGAAGGACATCACGGTCAGCCGGCAGGTGCTTGCCGAACCGGATGCAGTGCTGGCGACCAAGAGCTGGGCCTCGCTGGAGGATGGAACGCCACTGGTGACGGGCGAGCGTCGCGGCAAGGGCGTGGTGAGCCTGTTTCATGTCAGTGCCGATATGCGTTGGTCCGATCTGCCGATGTCCGGCACCTTCGTCGAGATGCTCAGGCGGATCGTCGATATGTCCGGCTACACGTCCAGTCCGGGCGCGGGGGTCGCAAGCGAATCGAATGCCGAAACGGTGGCGCCGCTGCGTACCCTCGATGGTTTCGGCGCGTTCGGTCCGCCCCCCTCGACCGCAAAGCCGATGCCCGCCGGCTTTCGGGATCGGGCGAGCATCGATCATCCGCCCGGATTCTATGGTCCGGCCGACGGTCCGCTCGCGGTGAACGCGCTGGCGGCGGCGGACCGCATCGCGCCGCTCGACACCTCGGCGTTGCGCGCGCGGCATGCCAGCTACACCAATGCCGAACCGCGCGATCTGCGCGGCATCCTGCTGTCGTCGGCGTTGGCCCTGTTCCTGATCGATGCGATCATCGTCGCCCTGCTTGGCGCCGGCATCGCCGCATTGCTGAGGCGGCGCGCGGCGCCAGCTGCAGTGGCGTTCGCCCTCATCTTGTCCACGATGTTGGCCGCGCCGTCGCCGGCCCGTGCCGACAGCGGCGACGATTTCGCAATGAAGGCTACCTCACAAACCCGGCTGGCTTATGTCGTCACCGGCAATGCCGACGTCGATTCCATCGTCAAGGCGGGCATGGCCGGATTGACCTTGTTTCTGGCGCAGCGCACGGCGCTGGAGGCCGGCGACCCTGTCGGCGTCGATCCCGCGCACGACGAACTGGCGTTCTTCCCGCTGATCTACTGGCCCGTTGTGCCCGGAGCGGCAAAGCCGCCGCAGGACGCCATCAACCGTATCGACGCCTACATGAAACAGGGCGGCACCATGCTGTTCGATACACGTGATGCCATTGAAGCGCCGCCGGGAGATGCAGGCGCATCGCAGACCCAGGGCATGCTGGCATTGCGCAATATTCTCTCTTCGCTTGAAGTTCCCGAGCTTGAACCGGTGCCGCGCGATCACGTATTGACCAAGACGTTCTATCTGTTGCGCGATTTTCCCGGCCGATTTAACTCGGGTCAGACCTGGGTCGAAGCTTTGCCGCGCGATGACGACGACGAAGCAGCAGCATCCCGGCCGGCCCGAGGCGGAGACGGCGTCTCGCCGATTATCATCACCTCCAACGATCTTGCCGGCGCCTGGGCGATACGCCCCGACGGCCAGCCTATGCTGCCGCTTACTCCGGGCGAGCCCCGGCAGCGTGAATTCGCCTTCCGCGCCGGCGTCAACATCGTGATGTATACGCTGACCGGCAACTACAAGGCCGACCAGGTGCATGCGCCGGCTCTTATCGAGCGCCTGGGACAATAGGGTCGCGATATGCAGTATGGCATCGCGTTTACGCCGCTCGTTCCCTCGCTGGTGCTTTGGCTCGCGGTCGCTGCCATCGTTGTGATCGCGGGATTGCTGCTGCTAGGGCGGGCACGCGGCGCGGCGGTGCGTGTGACGGCGCTGGCGCTTATCCTGCTGGCGCTCGCCAATCCGTCCTTTACCCGCGAGGACCGCGAGCTGTTGTCATCGGTGGCCGCGGTCGTGATCGACAAGAGCCCCAGCCAGAATTTCGGCGACCGAACCCGCGAAACCGCCGAGGCGCGGGAGGCGCTGGTCGACAGCCTCAAGAAGATCAAGGGGCTGGAGGTGCGGGTGGTCGAGGCGGGCCAGGCCGACGGCGAAACCGATGGCACCAGACTGTTCGGCGCGCTGTCGTCGGCGCTGTCAGACGTTCCCATCGATCGTGTCGCCGGCGCCTTCCTGATCACCGACGGGCGGGTGCATGACATTCCCGCGAACGCAGCGGCGCTTGGATTTCAGGCTCCGGTGCATGCACTGATCACCGGACGCAAGGACGAACGCGATCGTCGCATTGCGATTTCCGCCGCACCCCGTTTCGGCATCGTCGGACAGGTCCAGACCATCACCTACCGGCTGGACGATCAAGGCGTCAGCGGTGACCGCGCAAAGGTCGTGGTGCGCCGCGACGGCGAAGTGATCAACGAACGCACTGTTCTCAGCGGTCAGACGGTCAACGTCGACATCGATATCAAGCATGCCGGGCCGAACATCATCGAGATCGAGGCTTCTCCGCTCGAAAATGAACTGACGCTGGTTAACAACCGCGCGGTGGTCGCGATCGACGGGGTACGCGACAAATTGCGGGTGCTGCTGGTCTCGGGCGAGCCGCATTCCGGAGAACGCACGTGGCGCAACCTTCTGAAATCCGACCCCAGCGTCGATCTCGTGCATTTCACGATTTTGCGTCCCCCCGAAAAGCAGGATGGAACGCCGATCAACGAATTGTCGCTGATCGCATTTCCGACCCGCGAGCTGTTTCAGCAGAAGATCAACGAATTCCAGTTGATCATCTTCGACCGCTATGCGCGCCAGGGCGTGCTGCCGATCGCATATTTCGACAACATCGCGCGCTACGTGCGCGCCGGTGGCGCCGTGCTGGTGTCGGCAGGTCCCGACTACGCGTCGACCACGAGTATCTGGCGCACGCCGCTGGATTCGGTTCTGCCGGCTGAGCCGGTCGGCGTCACCGAGAAACCGTACTACGCGCACCTGAGCGACGCCGGCAAGCGCCATCCGGTGACGCGCGGACTGGAAGGCTCAGGCACCGAGCCGCCGCACTGGAGCCGGTTCTTTCGCACCGTCGAGACGCGCAATGCAACGAGCCCTCCTGTCATGACCGGCGCCGACGGAAAACCGCTGCTGCTGCTGTCGCGATTTGGCGAGGGCCGCGTCGCATTGCTTCTGTCTGACCATATCTGGCTGTGGGCGCGCGGCTATGAGGGCGGCGGGCCGCATCTCGACCTGCTGCGGCGAATGTCGCATTGGCTGATGAAGCAGCCCGACCTCGACGAAGAAGCGTTGCGTCTGCAGGTCCAGGGCCACGATCTCGTGGTGCTGCGCCAGACCATGGCGGACAGCATCGCGCCGGTGACGGTGACTTCGCCATCAGGGGCAACGCGCGAGCTGACGCTGAGCGCCGGCGAACCCGGGACATGGCGCTCGACGATTCCCGCGAATGAACTCGGTCTGTGGCAGGCGACCGATGGCACGCTGAAAGCCCTGATCAATGTCGGCCCGACCAACCCAAAGGAATTTTCGGAAGTTACGTCCACCACCGAAATGCTGAAATCGCTGACGCAAGCCACTGGCGGCGACGCACGGCGCGTCGTGGATGGCTCGAGCATCGAGCTTCCGCGCATCGTACCGGTGCGGGCATCCGGCGTGTTCCGCGGCGACGGCTGGATGGGCGTGAAGATGCGCGACGCGAGCGTCGTCAGAGGCGTCGGCGTGCTGTCATTGTTTGCCGGCCTGATCGGCTTGCTGCTGCTGCTTGGCGCGTTTGCCGCCACCTGGCTGCGCGAGGGACGCTGATCGCAATTCACGTCGCCTTGGCGTTGCGTGAATTCCAAAGGGCTTCCACAGCGAAAGCGTGGCTCCGACTATCGCGCCATGCTCCAGTCCGGACGGATCGTGCCGGAAACATCTGAAAACGCGCCATCGACCAGCTCCGCCACCAGCAGGCGACTATAGTCCACCGGTCCCGGCATGATCGCCCGTCCCTTCGGAATGGCCTTGAAGCCGACGCGGCTGTAATAGGCCTCATCGCCGACCAGCAGCACGAGGCGATGCCCCCTGGCTTTCGCGTCCTTCAGCGCGCGATCCAGCAGCGCGCGGCCGACGCCGCGGCTGCGAAACGGCGGCTCGACCGTCAGCGGCCCCAGCAGCAGCGCCTTCGTATCGCCGATGCATACAGGCAATTGGCGTACCGAACCTACCAGCAGCGTGCCGATCCGGGCCGTGAACGACAGATCGAGCAGGTGATCCACGTGCTCGCGAAGCCGATAGGCGCTCAGCACGAAGCGGCCGGGCCCGAACGTGCGCTCGTGCAAGCGTTCGATCGTCTGCGCGTCGTTGGTGGTCTCGGCCAATATTGTGAGAGAGAGCTCGCTCATGATCAAGCGCGGGATAGCATCTGGCGGAGGCGCGGTCCATCGTCCCGGCCCCGCCAAATTTCGCGCCGCATCAGTTCTTGTTCATGGGGGCTTGAGACAAATAGGCCAGCAGCTTCATCTCGCGGCGTCCGCGTGTCACCGTATCGAGCACCAGCCCCGATGAAACCGACAGCACCGCCAAAATCATCAGGCCCATCGACAGAACCGCAGTCGGCAGACGCGGAACGATGCCTTGCTCGAGATAGGTGACAATGACGGGGATCGCGAGGCCGATCGAAACCAGCGTCAGAAAAATTCCGATTGCCGTGAAAAAACGCAACGGCTTTTCCGACCGGTAGAGTTTCAGGATGGTGCCGAGAATCCGGAACCCGTCGCGCCAGGTGTTGAGCTTGCTGAACGATCCCTCCGGCCGGGCGTAATAGGGCGTTTCGATCTCAGTGACCGGCAGCGCCAGCTCGAGCGCATGGACGCTCAACTCGGTCTCGATCTCGAAACTGTCGGAGAGCACCGGAAAGGATTTGACGAAGCGCCGCGAGAACACACGATAGCCGGAAAGAATATCCTTGAAGGCCTGACCGAAAACCGACGAGAGAAAGCTGGTCAGCATCCAGTTGCCGGCGCGATGGCCGGACCGATAGGCGGCTTCAGACTGATCGACGCGGAAGCCCACCACCATATCGAGATGGTCAGTCAACAGCGTTTCAATCATGCGCGGCGCGCTGGCGGCGTCGTAGGTAGCATCACCGTCGACCAGCACGTAGATATCGGCGTCGACATCGGCGAACATCCGCCGGACCACGTGACCCTTGCCCTGGCGGCGCTCGCTGCGCACCTCGGCGCCGGCCTCGCGCGCCACCGCGAGGGTGCGATCCGACGAATTGTTGTCGTAGACGAAGATTTGGGCCGATGGCAGCGCTTTGCGAAAATCGGCGACCACGGTGGCGACCGCAGCTTCCTCATTGAAGCACGGTACCAGAACCGCGACTCGCGGCTGTACTGGCTCCACTTGCAGGAATTCCTGCTGCGCAAATTGCGCGAGCTCCGCCATGCCGGCCAGATCGCCGCGAAGATTCGGCGGGCGTTTTGAGTCCGGCGCGGCGCTCATCGGGGAATCCTTAACAACAATTAGGTTTTGGCCGGTAATCATAAGGATCGATCGCTAATACCAGACTGCGTATGGACTGACTCTCGGGATTAGCGGCGGGTTGTGATTCATTATGAGCTTCACGATTTGATTCGGGGGCACGAAATGAGCGCAGCGATTGGTCTTCGGGATGATTTT
>Ga0097691_1000341_pt1 | contig 42474 bp, 33 predicted proteins | sample NGESurdeep072012_8_FD_72858 | JGI IMG/M metagenome (GOLD analysis project Ga0097691, IMG submission 72858) | Arctic peat soil microbial communities from Barrow, Alaska - NGEE Surface sample 210-1 deep-072012 | ecosystem: Environmental > Terrestrial > Soil > Wetlands > Peat ... | reverse complement strand
ACCGGCCCCGTGCTGGACCGCCTCACCCCCACCCAACGCCAGATCCTGGCGCTACTCGACATCCCGTTACCGTGGATCGAGCAAACCGACTAGACACCCTACGGTGCGGAAAACGCGGCTAGCGTCTGGGCCTGCTCGTCGATGGCGGCCACGAGGCGCTCCAAGACTGGGAGCGCCTTGTTCAGAATGTGTCGATCTTGGGGGTCCAAGGCCGTTATGGCGGACAGCAGCAGAGCGGTGTTCGTGGTTCGCCATTGCCCGACGAGCTGGGCGCCTCGGGGAGTCAGGGTGAACTCCACGGTCCGCTTGTCTGTGGTGCCGGGGGAGCGGTCCAGCATCCCGGCGCTGACCATGGCGTTTGCCAGGGTGCTCACCGAGTTCGCAGCAAGATGAAGCAGTCCGGCCAGGTCACCGAGCCTGGCCCCGGGGTGCTCCTGCAACAGGCTCAACAACTCCAGCCGTGCCACGCTCAGGGGCATGGCGGGCGCCCGGACCCGGGCCGCCTTGCGCATAGCCCGACGCAACCTGGCGACGAGGTCGGCGACGGCTTCGGGTAGTACGGGCTCGGCTGGGACGGTGTTCATCCACGTCACCTTGCCATCGTCCTACCCTGCGTCGGTGGCCGGCTCAGAGTGGTTGCGGCCAAGGCGATCGAGCACACTCCCAGGGCGCTGAGTACTACCTGTGGTCCCACCCAGTTGTGCAGCTCAGCGACGTGCAGGCCCATGGCCGCTACCGCGACGCCCAGGGCGGTGCCCAGTGCGCGTGCCACGTTGACCATGCCGCCGGTCACGGCGGAGGCACGTGCCGGGACCGCTGCCATTACGGTGGCGTTGTTCGCCGGGATCACCAGGCCCAGGAAGGCCCCCATGAGCAGCAGCAGCGCGGCGACCAGACCCGGCGAGCGCCACAGCGCAATGTTGGCCACCAGGCAGGCGAGCACCCCGACCGAGCCCACCGCGACCCGTTGCCGGTTGGACGCTCGCAGGTGCGCCGCGCTTGCACCGACAGCAGCCAGCGCGAAACCGGCCGGCAGGCAGGACAGCACCAGCCCGCCGGCGGCCACGCTCATGCCCCAGGTGTCAAAGACGCTCGGATACAGGACCAAGGGGGCGAACAGCAGCAGGTATGCCAGTAGTGCCCCCGTCAACGAGGCACCGAGCCCGCCGCGCCGAAGCAGGTTGATGTCCACCAACGGGGCCACCGCATTTGTCTCGGCGCGCCAGAAGAGCATCGCAGCCACGACCGCCGCCACGCACAGCCCCACCACCACAGCTGACGGCAGGGGCATACCGGACAGGCCGCTCAGTACCAACAGGCTCGACACGATCGTGCCCGCCAACAGGACGAACCCGGCCATGTCCCTGCCCCGCCCTGGGTTAAGGTCCCGGCTACGCGGCAGAAGAACATACCCGGCCAAGATCGCCACGACGCCCACGGGGACGTTCACCCAAAACACAGACCGCCACCCGTATGCGTCCACCAGCAACCCACCGAGGGTGGGACCCAGGGCCAGGCCCAGCGCTTGGGCGGCGCCCTGCAAACCGAGCGCGGTCCGCACCCGGGAAGCCGGGACGCTGAGCACTACCAGTGCCACGCTGTTGGCCTGTAACAGCGCAGCCCCAACAGCCTGCAACCCGCGCCCGACCACGAGCCAGCCCAGGGTCGGTGCCAGGGCACACGCGGCGGACGCAAGGGAGAACAGCCCGAACCCATACAGGTACAACAGCTTGCGTCCTCGGGTGTCCGCCCAACGACCCACCGGTACCAACAGCACCGCCAGAACCACAAGGTAGGACAACGAGACCCACGCGACGCTGCCCAGCCCTGTGGCGAACTCCGACTGCAGTCGCGGGTATGTCAGGGTCACGATGCTCGCGTCCAGCTGCCCCATGAAGGCGCCCAGACACACGGCGGTGACCGCGGCCCAAGGGGCGTGTGGGTGATCCCGTATCCACTGCGGGCGCGGCGCCTCACGCGTCAACAGTCCAGGTCGAAGTCACTGATAGCCACGAATTAATTCTGTCACAGACAGAAACTAAGTTGGGAACCGTTGGCCAGTGTCCCGACGCCGTGACCCATGAGTTCGTGACACCAAGCTGTGGCTAGAGGGTATGTAGGTGTAGCCAACCGTGTAACCGGGAGACACCGAGACGGACGAGACTCCCCGGTATCGGTGGGTACCTCGGCGCGGGATGGCGAGCGCCAACGGAGACCCGGGTCAGATCCTCGGGCTCGAGACGAGTCGAGCGCATAGTGTTGGTTCATGGCGCATTCACCCAAGTCAGCTCAGGAGGTCTCGACGCGGCTGCGGGCGACCGGTTATCTGCCGGACGAGGGCTTGTCCACGATCACATATCTCGCGCTGGCGATGCAACGGCCGCTGTTGCTGGAGGGCGAGCCGGGCACGGGTAAGACCGCCCTGGCCGAGGCGCTCGCCTTGCTGTTGGACGGCCCGCTGATCCGGCTCCAGTGCTACGAGGGCATCGACGCCAGCCAAGCTCTCTATGATTGGGACTTCCCGCGTCAGATCCTGCACCTACGGGCGGTCGAGGCGACAAGCCAGTTGACGAGCAGCGTGGACACCGAGGCGCTGGAGGCCTCACTCTTTGCCGACCGGTTCTTGCTCGACCGGCCAATCCTGCGGGCGCTGCGCGAGCAGAACGCGGTGCTGCTCATCGACGAGATCGATCGTGCCGACGACGAGTTCGAGGCGTTTCTGCTCGAGGTGCTCTCTACGAACCAGGTGACAATCCCGGAGTATGGCGTGGTTCGTGCAGAGAAGCCGCCGGTGGTTGTCCTGACCTCGAACCGCACGCGTGAGCTCCACGACGCCCTCAAACGGCGCTGCCTCTATCACTGGATCGAGCACCCGGGCCTGGCACGCGAGGTCGAGATCGTGCGCAGCCGACTGCCAGAGGTGTCCGAGCGGCTCGCCGAACAGGTGGCCAGGGCGGTACAGCGGATGCGCGCCTCCGGCGACCTGCTGAAGCCGCCGGGCGTGTCCGAAACACTGGACTGGGCACGGGCACTGCGCCAGCTTGGGCGCGACCACCTCGACCTCGAGACCGCAAGCGCCACACTGGGTGCCGTGCTGAAGTATCGCGAGGACGCGGACCGTGTGCGGGACTCCTTGGACCTGATCCTGGCGGGATGAGCACCATGGCGAGCTCCGGGGCTGCTCCTGTGGGGCGCTCCGGTGGCTTGGCGCCCGACGAGATGCTGGTGGCTTTCACCCGCACCGTACGGCACGCCGGTGTCACCGTCACCGCCGACCGCACCCACGCGTTCCTGCGTGCGACCTCGCTCGCCGGCGCCGGCGACCGTCAAGGGGTGTTCTGGTCAGGCCGCTCGACCCTCTGTTCGTCGCCGGAGGACCTCGAACGCTACGACGCGGCGTTTCGTGCCTGGTTCTCCGGCGAGGGTTCACCGCGTCGGCAGGCAGAGCCCGTGACGCGAACGGTCCAGCGGGCACCGTTGGTGCCAGGGACGTCGGCCGAAGATGAGAACGAGGACCAAGGGGTGCGCGCGCTCACCAGTGCGACCGAGGTGCTGCGTCACCGCGACATCGCGCAGCTGTCCGAAGCCGAACGCCGTTCGCTGACGAGTTTGTTCGCGGAACTCCAGGTTGATCCTCCGCGCCGCCGCAGCCCGCGGCGAGGCCCTTCTCATCGCGGTGAAATCGACCCTCGGCGCACGCTGCGCGAACAGCTGCAGCGGGCCGGGGAGCCCGGACCGCTGCGTTTCCGCCGTCCTCGGACAAGGGCTCGCCGGATCGTGCTGCTGGTGGACGTATCCGGGTCGATGGAGCCGTATGCCGACTCGCTGTTGCGGCTGGGCCACCGGATGTCCCACGAGGTTCCGGGTCGGGTCGAGGTTTTCACGATTGGCACGCGACTGACCCGGGTGACGACGGCGCTGCGGCATCTTGATCCCGAGGAGGCGCTCAAGGCCGCGGGCCAGAGCGTCCCGGACTGGTCCGGCGGCACTCGCCTGGGGGAGTCGATTCGAGCCTTCATCGTCCGTTGGGGACAACGCGGTGTGGCGCGTGGATCGGTCGTTGTCATCGCTTCCGACGGGTGGGAGCGTGGCGACCCGCGACTGCTTGGCGAGCAGGTCGCCCGGTTGCAGCGGCTCGCGCATGCCGTCGTGTGGATGAACCCGCACCGGGGAAAGGTCGGGTACCAGCCGGTTCAGGGCGGGATCGCTGCGGTGCTGCCATACGTCGACAAGCTAGTGGCAGGGCACTCGCTGGCGTCCTTCGCGGAACTGTTGAAGGTGGTGGCGCATGCGTGAGGTTCTGCCTGAGCTGACGGTTTGGTGGCGCGCCGGCTTGACGATCGGTGTTGCGACCGTCGTCGGGACGGCAGCGCCCGGCTCCCCGCTCTGCCGGTGCGTCCATGCTGGTGGGCCCGGACCCAGTAGGTGGTGGCCGGCCGGCCAGCCGGTGCCGGTGCGCTGCGCCATCAGCCACGACGATGCTTTCACCGCTGGCCTGACCGGGCGGCGTCCTGGACGTGTCTGTGGAGAGGGTGTCCCAGGGGAACCTTCCACCAGCTCGGGGCGGTGGCTAAAGACAATGAAGCGGGGCGCACGCTCGCTCTGGCCACTGTGATCGAGCACTCGGATCTCGCCTGGTTCGGCAGGCGACTGGTCGTGCGGCCCGAAAGGGATGGCACACCGCCGGCGTGAGAACTGGAGTCCGACCGGGCGCACGTCGCGATCGCCGACGACGCGCGGGCTGCTGGCAAGCGACCATAGCTGGCTGCTCTCACCGACGGTGCGGTCGGTCAACGCAAAGGCGTGGGCACGCGCGACTTGCGTGCCGCCTACGCCCATAAGCCGCGGATGCTCGACTTCGGCGCGGTCGACTTTGCCGATGTGGAAGGCGGGGGTCGTTCCTCAGCCATCACGTGACGGTCTGCGAAGCCCGGTCGGTCTTTGCGACGATCTGTCGGTTCCTGCTCGCCGACGAGGTGGTCGTGGTGTGGCCGCACCACCGGAGCGATCGACCTGCACCGTATCGACCTGCGCCGTGATGTGCGTGCTCACCCGCGACCCCAGCTGTGACGTGCCGGTGCTGGAGGTTGCCTACGTCTGCCAGACGTGGCCTACATAGGCGCGATCAGGGCTGAGGAGCATCCGAGGTGAAGTGAACGTGTCCATCGCTGAAGTCAAGGCCTGCCAGGGCTTGTGTCGTAGGCCACAGCACGGTTGTCTTAGGTCTTCCCCAAACCCTGGACGAGGTCGCCGCGTCCGGTGGGGTGCCCATCCGGCGGCGACAGCGGAGGTTAGGCCAGAAATGACCCGAATCAATGTCACGGTGGACGGCGTCGCCTACACCGACGAGGTCGAGAATCGCACCCTGCTCGTGCAGTACCTCCGAGAGCAGGTCGGCAAGACCGGCACTGTCATCGGGTGCGACACGACCAACTGTGGCGCTTGCACCGTTCATCTCGACGGTCGCAGCGTCAAGTCCTGCACGATGCTGGCTGTTCAGGCCGATGGCCACGAGGTCACCACCATTGAGGGATTGGCACAAGACGGCGTCCTGCACCCGATGCAGGCGGCCTTCCACGAGTGTCACGCCCTTCAGTGCGGCTTCTGCACGCCGGGCATGATCATGTCCTCGATTGACCTGCTCAATGACAACCCCAACCCCACTGAGACCGAGATCCGCCATGGCCTCGAGGGCAATCTGTGTCGGTGCACGGGGTACCAGAACATCGTCAAGGCCGTGCAGCACGTGGCAGGCGGCTCGGCACCGGCCCGCGCTGCGGCAGCAACTGGAGCCTCGTCATGACGACCACGGAACAGGAGGCCACCTCCTCGCAGACACCTGAGATCGGCAAGGCGCGGCGACGCAAGGAGGACCAGCGTCTGATCACTGGCAGGACCCGATACACCGACAACCTCTCTGTGTCCGGCATGCTCCACCTCGGGATGGTTCGCAGCCCCGTAGCGCACGCTCGGATCACTGCCGTCGATGCCTCTGCGGCCAAGACGTCCCCCGGTGTCGTCGCGGTGCTGACCGGCGCCGATCTGGCTGGCAAGCAGGGTAGCCTGCCGAACGCCTGGCCGATCACGGCTGACCAGAAAGCTCCCAATCACCCAGCGGTTGCTGTGGATCACGTCGCCTTCGCCGGTGAGGTGGTCGCCGTCGTCGTGGCTCGAAGCGCCCGCGAGGCCAGGGACGCGATCGAACTGGTTGACGTGGACTACGAGGAGCTTCCCGTGGTCCTGGACCTCGCCACAGCGGCGGCCGGCCCGCCTTACGCGCATCCCGAGCTCTCCACCAACGTGTCAGCCACCTGGGTCTATGACTCAAGACAGGCGGGTACCGGTACCGATGTCGACGAGGAGATCGCCAAGGCGCGCGAGGACGGAGTCGTCATCGAACGGACCTACCGTCAGCAGCGGCTGATTCCCGCATTCATGGAGCCCCGGTCGGTCCTGGTCGACCCCACCGGGGAGCAGCTGACCGTCTGGAGCGCCACCCAGGTACCGCACTTCGTCCGCATCTTCCTCGCACTCGTGCTGGGCATCCCGGAGAGCAAGATCCGGGTGATCGCCCCGGATGTCGGCGGCGGGTTCGGCGGCAAGCTGCAGTTCACCCCGGAGGAGGTCCTGACCGTCCTCGCGGCGCAACACACCGGCAAGCCGTGCAAGTACACCGAGACGCGCTCTGAGTCTCTGGTCTCGGGCCACCACGGCCGCGACCAGCTGCAGCGACTGACCCTGGCTGCGACCAAGGACGGCACCGTAACTGGGCTCAAGGTCGACCTGCTCGCCAACATGGGCGCGTATCTAGGCCTCGTGACCTCGGGCGTCCCGGTGCTGGGCGCGTTCATGTACAACTCGATCTACAAGTTCGCCGGCTACCGCTTCACCGACACCAACGTCTTCACCAACACGACGTGGACCGATGCCTACCGTGGCGCCGGCCGTCCCGAGGCGACGTTCGCGATCGAACGGCTGATGGACGACCTCGCCGCCGAGTTGGGCCGAGACCCTATCGAGCTGCGTGAGCAGAACTGGATCAAGCACGAAGAGTTCCCCTTCACGACCGTCGCAGGCATGACCTACGACTCGGGCAACTACGAGGCGGCCACCTCGAGAGCCAAGGAGCTCTTCGGCTACGACGAGCTGCGCGCCGAGCAGAGGCATCGCCGCGAGTCCGGTGACCCGATCCAGCTCGGCATCGGCGTCTCGACCTTCACCGAGATGTGCGGGCTGGCGCCATCCCGGGTGCTGGGCGCGCTCAACTACGTCGGCGGAGGCTGGGAACACGCATCCGTTCGGGTGCTGCCCACGGGCAAGGTCGAGGTCGTCACGGGCACGAGCTCGCACGGGCAGGGCCACGAGACGGCTTGGAGCCAGATCGTGGCCGACCGGCTGGGCGTTCCCTTCGAGGACGTCGAGGTCCTGCACGGAGACACAGCGATCTCGCCGAGAGGCCTTGACACGTATGGGTCCCGATCGTTGGTCGTGGGGGGCATGGCCGTCGTCAAAGCTGCCGACAAGGTCATCGAGAAGGCACGCGCTGTCGCGGCGCATCTTCTCGAGGCCAGTGCCGACGACCTCGAGTTCACCGGTGGCCGGTTCACGGTCAAGGGCACCGACAAGGGGATGGCCCTCGCGGAGACGGCGTTCGCGGCGTTCCAGGGCCACAACCTTCCTGATAATTTCGAGCCCTGTATCGACGCGGACGCCACGTTCGACCCGGTGGATTTCTCGTTCCCCCACGGCACGCACATTGCGGCCATGGAGGTCGACACCGAGACGGGTGCGGTCAAGCTACGCAAGTACGTCTGCGTCGACGACATCGGCAACGTGGTCAACCCGCTCATCGTCGAGGGCCAAGTCCATGGCGGGCTCGCACAGGGCATCGCACAGGCGTTGTTCGAGGAAGCTGTGTATGACGAAAACGGCACCTTGGTCTCTGGTTCCTTCGTCGACTACCTAGTGCCGAGCGCTGCCGATCTCCCGTCGTTCATTACCGACCGCACTGTGTCGGCATCGACGACAAATGATCTGGGCGTCAAGGGAGTTGGCGAGGCGGGAACGATCGCCTCGACCCCGGCGATCGTGAACGGCGTGATCGACGCCATCAGGCATCTTGGCGTCCAGGACGTCGTCATGCCATGCGCTCCACAGACCGTGTGGCGTGCGCTTCGGGCAGCTTCGACCAAGGGTGGCACGGCATGATCCCGGCAGCTTTCGACTACCACTCCCCAACGAGCGTTGCGGAGGCCATGCAACTGCTCGGTTCGTCCGACGACGTCAAAGTCCTGGCCGGCGGCCAGAGCCTGATTCCCCTCCTCAAGCTGCGGTTGGCCGCACCGGAGGTCATCGTCGACCTGGGACGGATCGGGTCCCTGCGGGGGATCCGGGAGGAGGGCGACGTCCTCGTCATCGGCGCCATGACATCGCACGACGACGTGGCTCGATCGTCCATTGTGGCAACCCATGCCCTCTTGCTGAGCAAGGCTACTCAGACGATCGCTGATCCCCAGGTCCGCCATCGCGGGACTTTCGGAGGGGCACTGGCTCACGCCGATCCGGCGGGCGACCTGCCTGCGTCGGCACTGGCCCTGGACGCGTCGTTCGTCATCGCCGGACCATCCGGAACCCGCACTGTGCCTGCCGTGGACTTCTTCCAGGACCTGTTCACGACCGCCATCGGTGAAGGTGAGATCCTCACCGAGGTCCGGGTGCCCAAGCTCACCGGTTGGGGTGCTCACTACGAGAAGTTCGCGCGGGTCGCCCAGCAATGGTCGATCGTGGCCGTCGCCGCCACCGTGCGCGTCGAGGCCGGCGCTATCGCGCAGGCCCGGGTGGCCCTGACCAACATGGGTTCCGCCCCGGTCCGCGCAACGGCTACCGAGCAGGCTCTGGTTGGTGTCGCCGTCGACGCCTCGGCGATCGCAGCGGCGGTCGCGGACATTGCCGATGGGACCCGGCCGCCGAGCGACCTTAACGGCGATGGTGACTATCGTCGTCATCTAGCACCGATCCTGGCACGTCGGGCCGTGTTGGCCGCCGCGGGCTGATCGGGCAGAACCCGTGGAGCTCAGGCACCAGTTCACAGTCCCAGCGTCCCTCGAGCAGACCTGGGCGGCGTTCAACGACCCTGAGATGGTCGTCCCATGCTTCCCAGGCGCGACCCTGATCTCTGTCGAAGGAGACCAATTCACGGGATCTGCCAAAGTCAAGCTTGGCGCGATCGCCTTGCAATACAGCGGGACCGGCACCTACGTCGAGCGCGACGAGGTTGTGCGGCGGGCGGTGATCGAGGCCAGGGGCAGGGACAAACGTGGCAACGGCACGGCCAACGCGACCGTTACGGCGCAGCTGAGGCCGGACGGCGACGGGACGGCCGTGCACGTGACAACGGATCTAACCGTCACCGGCAAACCGGCGCAGTTCGGCAGAGGAGTCATGCAGGACGTCAGCGACAAGCTGCTCGGACAGTTCGTTGCCTGTCTGCAGGCCAACCTGGCATCACCAGAAGCGGCACCGTTGCCTTCGGCCCACCCACAGGTCGAGCAACCCGCGCTCGCCGTGCGGGTCGCGCAACGTCCGCAGGTGGAGCACCGGCCTGCCGCAGCAGATGTTGAGCTGAACCTGCTGAGCACGGTGGTCCCCGTTCTTCTCAAGCGGTATGCCGCGCCCCTCCTAGGCATCTTGGGCCTGGCCGTTGGTTACCTCCTGGGGCGTCGCTTGCCTCGATCGTGACGACTGCCTCGATCTTGGCAATGCGGAGTGCCCGATGTGCGACCTCGTCGCCCAGATAATCGATTCCAGGGGGTCGCTGTCCCGCTGGGATCGGCCCTGAGACTCCTGGCGATCTTGGCGAACCCCGACCGGTCAACGCTCGAGAACTGATCAGGCGTTGCCGGTGCGCTGGTGTGAGGTTGTCACTGCTTTCAAGGGACGGCTCACCTGGCCCAGGACGTATGCGAATACGTGGGCATCGGGTTGGGTTCGGAAAGCCGCCACGTGGAACTTCTCAGAACCTATGGCCGCGCCTTCCATCGCTCTCCGAACTCGACCTCAAGCGACGCCGTCACGGTCGCTTGACGGCTCCGGTCCCGGCGTCCAGGCAAACCCTGGCAGTTGAGCCCGGGTTGTGTCCGTGCTTTGGTATATTCGCCCGGTGCTCATCGGACGTGAGGGGGCCCTCACCCGGATCGCGCGGATGGTCTCCGGCGCCCGCGCGGGCCGCGGTGGTGCACTGCTGCTGCGCGGTGAGCCGGGAAGCGGCAAGACGGTGCTTCTGGCTGCTGCCGCTGCAGACTCGGGCGACAGGGTCAGTGTGGCGGTGATGGACGAGGAGAAGGTGCGCACGCTCCTCGACCTCGAGCGCGCTCCGGGTATCGCCTACGACGCGCTGCACATCGGCAAGCCCATCGGCTCGATGTCGTACGACGGACTCGACGACAGATCGCCCGAGTTCCAACGGTTCTCGCTGCAGCAAATCTACTTCCCGACAATCACCAACATGCTCGGACAAGACCTGACCGCCGCCGCACCGACCTGGTTCGGCGTGGACAAGAAGGGGACGACCGACCGCTGGCGCTCTTGGCTGACCATGTTGGCGATGACCGAGGACGACAACGAGGGCGTCTTCGGCCCACCGCCGCCGAGCGGCTCGTTCACCCGAGTCGCCTCATCGGCCGCCCGTGGACAGATCACCTACAAGCCCACCGCCAACACCCGGCGTGGCTGGGACGCCTCGGATGCCGAGCTGCGCGCGATCCTGGAAAAAGATGGGCTCGCGAAGTGGCGTCCATGGACCTCTGATGCCGGGCCGTTGTCCGCCCATCCGCTGAGCTCTTGTCGTCTCGGGGACGACCCGGTCACCTCCGCCCTGGATGCCAGCCACGAGCTGCGCGGCCACCCCGGCCTCTTCGTCACCGACGGGTCGGCTGTGCCAACCTCGTTGTGCGTCAACCCGTCCCTGACCATAGCCGCACTCGCGGAGCGGGCGGTCCCGGGGATCGTCGACCGCGCAGCCGAGTCAGGTGCGTCGGTGACGTACGGCGCGCCAGCGCCCGGAGGCGAGACCGCCGGACGGCGTGGCGTGCTGGCGTTGCTCCCCCGGTGAGGGACCTGTATGCCGCCCGGTGGCGTGGTCAGCCCGGTCGCCTCGAGGTCTGGTATGCCACCCTGACCGACCCCGATTCCGGCCTGGGTCTGTGGATCCACCACGAGTTGGTGGCGCGCACAGACGGGTCGACGCGGCTGCACGGCTGGGTGACCGCGTTCGTGCCGGGAGAGCCTCCCGTGTCGGGCCGGTTCGGTCCGGTCGAGGTCACCACGCCGGACGCACCCCCCTTGGCGGACCCTGAGGACCTGGCAGCCCGCGCATACGTCTGCCTGGGCACGGTCTTTGCCAGCCCGGACCGGCTGGAGGGCGAGGCGGGAGAAGTGCGCTGGCGCCTGGAAGTGAGCGGCGACGGCGAGCCTCTGTTCACGTTCCCGCGGTGGAGCTGGAGGAGCGAGGTGTTGCCGGCGGCCCAGGTGGTACCGGCGCCCACGGCGATATTCTCCGGTGACGTCCGCGTCGCCGACAAGGTGTTCAGGCTGAGGGAGGCCAGGGGAGCCGTCGCCCGGATCTACGGGCACGGCAACGCGAGCCGCTGGGGTTGGCTGCACGCCGAACTCGGCGGCCGCGATGTCCTTGAGCTGGTGGCCGCGGTTTCGACGCGCCCGGGTTTGCGGCACCTCCCGCCCCTTCCTCTGCTGCAGCTTCGAGTTGGCGGCCGCGACTGGCCTTCAAATCCGTTGCTCGCAGCGCCGCTGCTGAAGGCCCGGCTCGACCTGCCGCAGTGGAGCGTGCGGGGCGTCCACGGACGTCGTCGGGTGCGTATCCACGTCACACTGGACCCGGCCGAGTCGGTGACAATGCGCTACGAGAACCCCCATGGCCGGGGCCCGGTGTGCGTCAACAGCGAGCGGGCCAGCGCGGACGTGCTCGTCGAACGGTGGAACGGCAGGTGGGCGGTCGAGCACCACTGGTGCCTGGACCACACCGCGCACGCCGAGATCGGCGCCCCGGTTCCGGATCCTCGGTAACGTGGTGGTGGCCGCACACGGGCCGTGGCTCAGCCTCGAACCAAAGCCTTCGGCCGGCGATCACGCGATGTCGAGTCCGGTGCTGGGCAGTCTGTCGATGCGCACGACGTCCTTGAATAGCATGCCCAGGAACGACGCCGGTTGAGCGCTGGCAGTTTCGGTCAACCGGATCCGGTAAGCGGGCCGGACTTTGCCACCTCTGGGCAGCCGGGGCCGCGACGACCTCCGTCCGGGTCGTCGCGGCCCCGGCTAAGCATGGGCGGGCGAGTCGGGAGTCAGGATGTCCGGGTGCTCGGCTTCCTTGCGCAGCAGCGCGTTCGGTGTGAAGCGGTCGCCGAACTTCTCGGCGAGTTCGTCGGCGCGGGCGACGAAACCGGCCACGCCCTGGCCTGCTTTGCCGCGGGGGTCGCGGTAGCCGGTGATGTACTGCAGCACGCCTCCGGTCCATGGCGGGAAGCCGATCCCCATGATGGAACCGATGTTGGCGTCTGGCACGGTGATCAGTACGCCCTCCTGCAGGCATCGGGCTGACTCCACGGCCTCGATGAACAGCATCCGTTCCTGGAGCTCGTGCAGGTCGACGTCGGCGGGGTCAGTTTGGGCCGGGAAGTGCTCGGCCAGCCCGGGCCACAGGCCCAGTCGTTTGCCGGACTCGTCGTAGTCGAAGAAGCCCGCGCCGCGAGCGCGCCCTGGGCGTTCCAGCTCGACCATCTTCTCGACGATCGCCTCGCCTGGGTGGCGGGGGTATACCCCGCCGGCGGCCTCGATGCCGTCCTTGGTCTCGTTGCGGATCTTCAGGAACAGCTCTAGGCTCAGCTCGTCGGCCAGCTGTAGCGCACCCACGGGGTAGCCGGCCTGGGTGGCGGCCTGTTCGATGGAAGCCGGGTGGATCCCCTGGCCGAGCATGGCCAGTGCCTCGTTGACGAAGGTGACGATGACCCGGCTGGTGAAGAAGCCGCGGCTGTCGTTGACGACGATCGGTGTCTTCTTGATCTGAGCCGCGTAGTCCAGCGCGCGGGCCAGCGCCGCGTCGGAGGTCTGGGCACCGCGGATGATCTCCAGCAGGGGCATCTTGTCGACCGGGGAGAAGAAGTGCAGGCCGATGAAGTCCTCCTTGCGTTTCACCCCTTGGGCCAGCTCGGTGATGGGCAGGGTGGAGGTGTTCGAGCCGAGCAGGGCGTCAGGTGCCACAGCCGGCTCGGTCGCCTCGAACACGGAGTGCTTCAGGGAGACCTTCTCGAAGACTGCCTCCACGACGAGGTCGCAACCGGCCAGGTCCGCGTACTCGGTGGTGGGGGTGATCCGGGCCAGGATCTCGTCGCGTTTGGCGTCGGTCAGCTTGCCGCGTGAGATGGCCTTGTCCAGGATCTTCCGGCTGTAGTCCTTACCCTTTTCGGCCGCCTCCAGCGAGATGTCCTTCAGGACGACCTCGATGCCGTTGCGGGCGCTGACGTAGGCGATCCCGGCGCCCATCATGCCCGCGCCGAGCACCGCGACCCTGGTTGTTGGACGCGGTTTGAAGCCCGCCGGGCGGGAGCTGCCGGCGTTGATCGCGTTCAGGTCGAACCAGAACGCCTTGATCATGTTCTTGGCGACCTGGCCGCGGGCCAGGTCGACGAAGTAACGGCCCTCGATGGCCAGGGCGGTGTCGAAGTCGACGCTGGCACCCTCGACGGCGGCGCACATGATGTGGTGCGGCGCGGGCATGGGTGCGCCCTTGAGCTGTTTGCGCAGGTTGGCCGGCAGCGCCGGGAGGACTCCCGCGAGCTTGGGGTCGGAGGCGGTGCCGCCGGGCATCCGGCAGCCGGGTGCGTCCCAGGGCTGCACCGGCTCGGGGTTGGCCTTGATCCACGTCTTCGACTTCTCCAGCAGCTCGGCCGGCGTTGAGGCGAGGTCGTCAACCAGGCCGGCTGCCAGGGCCTGGGCCGGGGTGAAGCGGGGTCCTTGCAGCAGCACCTTCGTCAGCCCCTCAACGATTCCCAGCAGCCGGGTGATGCGGGTGACCCCGCCGCCGCCGGGCAGCAGGCCGAGGGTGACCTCGGGCAGCCCGAACGCCGCCTTCGGGTTGTCCAGGGCGATGCGGTGGTGGCAGGCCAGCGCAATCTCCAGGCCCCCGCCCAGGGCTGCACCATTCAGCGCGGCGACCACAGGCTTGCCGAGCTTCTCCAGCGCCCGCAGGTCGGCCTTGATCTGCTCGACGCCGGCGGCGAAGCTGGCGGCGTTCTCGTCGCTGACCCGGGCGAGCAAGAACAGGTCGCCACCGGCGAAGAAGGTGGGCTTGGCGGAGGTGAGGATGACGCCGGTGATGGTGTCCCTCTCGGCCACCAGACGCCGGACCGCCTCATGCATTGACTCCTGATAGGCCGCGTTCATGGTGTTCGCGCGCTGGGCCGGGTCATCCAGGGTCAGTGTGACGATCCCATCGCCGTCCTGGTCCCAGCGGATCGTGTTCTGCTCAGACATGGGTTGGCTCCGTAGTTGGGTCAGGCCGGGAGGAGGGGGCTAGAGACGCTCGACGATGGTGGCGACACCCATTCCGCCGCCGACGCACAGGGTGCACAGGCCGAAGCGCTGGCCGCGCCGCTCCAGCTCGTCCAGGACGGTGCTCAGGATGACCGCGCCGGTGGCCCCCAGGGGGTGCCCCAGGGCGATCGCCCCACCGTTGACGTTCACCTTCTCGCGCGGAACGTCCAGGTCCTTCATGAACTTCAGGACCACCGCGGCGAAGGCCTCGTTGACCTCGAAGAGGTCGATCTGGTCGATTGTCATCCCCGCCTTGGCGAGGGCCTTTTGTGCCGACGGTGCCGGGCCGGTGAGCATGATCGTCGGCTCCGTGGCGACCACGCCGGTGGCCACGATCCGCCCGCGGGGCGCCAAACCCATATCGGCGCCGGCCTGCTCGCTGCCGATCAGGACCAGCGCGGCGCCGTCCACGATGCCCGAGGAGTTGCCCGGCGTGTGGACATGGTTGATCTTCTCAACCCAGTGGTACTTCTGTAGCGCCACGGCATCGAAGCCGCCCATCTCACCGAGCGCTGCGAACGATGGTTTCAGTGCGCCCAAGGACTGCGCCGTGGTGCCCGGGCGTGGGAACTCGTCGGCCGCCAGCACGACCTGGCCATTGACGTCCAGGACCGGGATCACCGAGCGGGTGAACCTCCCGTCAGCCAACGCCTTGCCCGCCAGGGTCTGCGACTGCGCGGCGAACTCGTCGACATCGTCCCGGCTAAACCCCTCCATCGTGGCGATGAGGTCGGCGCTGACGCCCTGCGGCACGAAGCTCGTCGCATACGCCGTCTGCGGATCCATCGCCCACGGGCCTCCGTCGGAGCCCATCGGCACCCGCGACATCGACTCGACGCCACCGGCGATAATCAGGTCCTCCCACCCCGAACGCACCTTCGCCGCGGCGATGTTGACAGCCTCCAGGCCAGAGGCACAGAACCGGTTGAGCTGCAGGCCTGCACCCGAAGTCTCGAAGCCAGCGGCCAACGCGGCCGTGCGGGCGATGTCGGCGCCTTGCTCACCGAGCGGCGTCACACATCCCAGGATGAAGTCCTCGACCGCGGCCGGGTCCAGCCCAGGGTTGCGCTTGCGCAGCTCGTCGATCAGGCCGACGACCAACGACACCGGCTTGCTCGCGTGCAGCGACCCAGTGTCCTTACCGCGCCCGCGCGGGGTGCGCACGGCGTCATAGACAAACGCTTCAGTAGTCATGAAGACCGTCCTCAAGGTGTGATGTGCGCGCTTTAGGTGGTTCGCATAGAGGCCAGAGGGGTCAAGCGCCCTTGGTTGGGGCCGAAGCGGTACCACGGCGGATTCTTGGTGACCCTAGTCAAGAGTTAACCAGAGAGGCTAATTCAGCTTGTGCTGACGGTCGGTCGGGGGTGTTCTTGCCGGTGTGGGCAACGCTCGCCCTGTTCAGTGTCAGCGCTCCTCGAAAACTAGGCCAGTGGTGCTCTAGAACCCAAGCGTCACAACCGGCCTACTTTTCGACGAGCGTCGACATTCAGGTCTCGGGGGAGCAGTCGAGCGCCGGTCCCGTTCTCGGGCGAGTTCGGGCGCCGACATCGTCGAGGGTGGGTAATGACGGCATTCGCAAGGATTCGGGGTTCTCGTTCTGAGAGCATGCTCCCGGTCTTCGGCCTGGCGGTCCCGGTCGAAGTCGAGGAGCAGGCCTTCGTGGGGAATCGGCGATCGCTGCCAGCTGAAGCTGACCGCCGGGCCGGTGATCCCGCTGCGGACAGGCCGCTGGAGAACCATCGGCGGACAGGGCGGCCGGTGTTGTTCGCATCGCGTCAGCGACGCTGGTGCTGCAAGGTTCCTGAACAGCTGCTCACCCTGACTGGCTGCTGGTGCTGAACCCGGTGACGGAGACGGCCTTAGCGCACATGTCCTGGTCCTGCTCGCCGGTGCCTCCGCTGGCGCCGAGTGCCCCGAGGAGCACGCCGCCGCGGTAGATCGGAACTGCGCCGGTCTGCGGGGTGAAGCGGCCATGAGTCATTGTGATGATGGCGGTCGCGAAGTTCGGCATCGGGGCCATCTTCTCCTTCTGCGCGGCGCTGGGCACGCCGTACGCCGCGGAGGTCCACGCTTTGCCGATCGCCACGTCGGCGCTCGCCCAGGGAGCCCCGTCCATGCGTGCGAACGCAAGCAGGTGCCCGCCGGCGTCCATGACCGCGAACGACATAGGCGGTGCCTCCAACTCAGTCGCCTCGTCCCGCGCGGCGGTGCACAGGCCCATGGCCTCGTCCAAAGTCAGCATGCCGTCCGCCTTCCTGTTGTGATCATCGGTTGGTGTAACCGTGACCGGTTGTTCTCCCGCCGCAATAGCATCTGCGCCCAACCGCGAATGGCTTGTCGTTCTGCCCATCAGCCGCAGCAACGGGTCGACCTGGTACAGATTCTGTGCTTCGTGCTTTGCCTGCGGGCCATCGGGGTCAGGTGTGCGCCCGGTGCGGGGCAGCCGGAGGACGCCGACGTCGGTCCCTAGCCCGCCACAGCTGCGTGAGTCGATCAGTGCGCTGAAGAGGTCGAACGTGGCGACAGGGTCAGGACTGGGTGAAGGCATTGACATCTCATGCGCACGACGGTTCTGTATTGTGGATATCGTTTTCTGCCAGTCGGAAGGTAGCTGCCGGCCTTTGTGTCGCCCGTGAACGTCCGTGAAGCCAGACTCCGAGATGGGGAATACCCTTCCCGGCTGACCCACCCAGGCCCCTTGACCTCCATCGGGCGAACCGAAGGGACCTCGCCGATGTCGGCACCAAAGGTCAGTGAGAAGGCCCCCCGGCGCGCCGGAGGCGTGCAGTCGCTGGAACGGGCCTTCGGCATCCTCGAGACGATGGCGGACGCCGGCGGGGCGCTCGGGCTCTCCCAGCTCGCGATCCGGGCCAACTTGCCGCTAACCACCATCCACCGCTTCGTGCGCACGTTGGTCGACCTCGGCTACCTTCGCCAGGAGCCCTCGCGCCAGTATGCCCTCGGCCCTCGGCTGATCTGGCTGGGAGAGTCCTCGGCACGCATGCTCGGCACGTGGGCCCGGCCCTACCTGACGGATCTGGTCGATGGCCTTGGTGAGTCGGCGAACCTGGCCATGCTCGACGGTGACCAGATCGTCTACATCGGTCAGGTCCCGTCCCGGCAGTCCATGCGCATGTTCACCGAGGTCGGGCGACGGGTCTCGCCGCACTGCACAGCTGTGGGCAAGGCGTTGCTGGCCCCGATCGACCCGGTCGACGTGCACGCGCTGCTGCGCCGCACGGGCATGCACCCTCACACCGAGCACACCATCACCGACCCGCAGGTGTTCGCCGCCCAGCTGGAGCAGGTCTTGGAGCGGGGATATGCCACCGACGACGAAGAGCACGAGCTGGGAGTGCGTTGCGTCGCGGTTGCGGTGCCCCGGGCCCCCTCACGGATCGCCTTGTCCGTTTCGGGGCCAGCCACCCGCATGACCGACGACATGGTGGCTCGGGCCGTCCCGCTGTTGACCGACGCCGCCCGGCGGTTCTCGGACAACCTTGCTTCAGGCCAGCCCCCGTACAACTCAGGTCCGGCAGCAGGGCCCGGCTGATTCTTGACGCTTGAGCTCTTGACATACCGAGTCGTCTCACACGGGATCGATCCAGCGGACGACGGCTGTCGGGTCTCGAAGGCTGGCCCTGGTTAAATTGACCTCGTCCTCAAGCCTGTCTACTGTTCTGTGGAAAGAAAAACAAATTCTGCATAGTGGAATTTATGAGCGAGGAGCATCGATGACGAACCCAGATGGCGTGCAGATCACTGGCAACAAGGGTGAGCGCTATGACGAAGTGCTCACCGCGCCGGCGCTGGCCTTCCTCGCCGATCTCCACCGGAGCTTTGACACTCGCCGGCTGGCGCTGCTCCAAGCCCGTTCGGACTGCTACGAAAGACTGGCAGCTGGAGGCACGCTCGACTTCTTGCCCGAGACACAGAAGATCCGCGACGGGGACTGGCAGGTCGCTCCAGCGGCGCCCGGCCTGGTCGATCGTCGCGTCGAGATCACTGGCCCCACCGACCGCAAGATGACGATCAACGCCCTCAACTCCGGGGCCAAGGTCTGGTTGGCCGACATGGAGGACGCGTCGACTCCCGCATGGGCCAACGTCGTCGAAGGCCAGCTCAACCTGAAAGACGCCCTCGACCGCACCATCGACTTCACCTCGCCCGAGGGCAAGTCGTATGCGCTCGGAGAGGACCTCGCCACCATCGTCGTCCGGCCGCGCGGCTGGCATCTGCCCGAGAAGCACATCGTCGTGGACGGGCACCCGATGTCGGGCGGCCTGGTCGACTTCGGTCTCTATCTCTTCCACTGCGCCCAGCGCCAGATCGACGCAGGCAAGGGCCCGTACTTCTACCTCCCCAAGCTGGAGAGCCACCTCGAGGCCAGGCTCTGGAACGACGTGTTCATCCGCGCCCAGGAGCTCCTCGCCATCCCGGTGGGCACCATTCGCGCCACGGTCCTCATCGAGACCTACCCGGCCGCGTTCGAGATGGAGGAGATCCTCTACGAGCTGCGCGAGCACTCTTCGGGGCTCAACGCCGGCCGCTGGGACTACATCTTCAGCGTTATCAAGAAGTTCCGTACCCGCGGACGCGACTTCATGCTGCCGGACCGCGCCCAGGTCACGATGACGGTGCCCTTCATGAACAGCTACTCCGAACTGCTCGTGCGGTCCTGCCACAAGCACGGCGCCCACGCCATCGGCGGCATGGCGGCCTTCATCCCGAGCAAGGACCCCGAGGTCAACGAGGCCGCCTTCGCCAAGGTCGAAGAGGACAAGGCCCGCGAGGCCGGCGCCGGGTTCGACGGATCCTGGGTCGCGCACCCCGGCATGGTCGAGGTGTGCAAGGCGGCGTTCACCGCAGTGCTCGGAGAACGACCCAACCAGATCGACAAGCTTCGCGAGGACGTTCATGTCACGGCCGAACAGCTGCTGGACGTCGCCGCGACGCCCGGCGAGGTGACCGAGGCGGGGCTTCGAAACAACATCAGCGTCGGCATCCAGTACCTCGCGTCCTGGTTGCGGGGATCGGGAGCGGTGGCGATCTTCAACCTGATGGAGGATGCGGCCACCGCCGAGATCTCGCGCTCGCAGGTGTGGCAGTGGCTGCACAACGACATCGTGCTCGCCGATACCGCTGAGGTCGTGACCCGCGAGCTGGTCGAACGCATCGTCGACGAGGAGATCGCCAAGCTGCCCGGCGAGCCCGGTGACTACGCGCAGGCGCGCGCCACCTTCGTCGACGTCGCCATCGCCGACGACTTCGCCGAGTTCCTCACCCTCCCGGCATACGAGCGGATGCCCTGAGGCATGGATGCGCGCGGGCTTGCTGATCAATTGCGCCCCCTCCTGGGTGACGACGCGATCATCACGGACCACCAGCGCCTGCGCACGTACGAGTGCGACGGACTGGCGCAATACAAGGTCACGCCCGCGCTCGTGGTGCTGGCCGAGACGACGGCTCATGTTGCGGCCGTAGTCCGGGCGTGCGCGGCCGCCGGGCTGCCATTCGTGGCACGAGGCTCGGGCACCGGCCTCTCCGGCGGAGCGCTCCCGCACGCGGACGGCGTGCTGATCGTGATGTCCAGGATGCGTGAGGTCCTTGAGATCGATCGGGCCAACCAGCGGGCCGTCGTCGAGCCCGGCGTGATCAACCTCCAGCTCACCCGGGCTGCCCAGCCTCAGGGTTACTACTACGCACCTGATCCCTCGAGCCAGCAGATCTGCTCGATCGGTGGCAACGTCGCCGAGAACTCCGGTGGCGCCCACTGCCTGAAGTACGGTTTCACCACCAACCACGTCACCGGGCTTGAGCTGGTGACCCCCGGTGGCGAGGTCGTGCAGATCGGTGGCAAGGCGATCGACGCACCGGGCTACGACCTGCTGGGCGCCATCGTGGGATCGGAGGGAACCCTGGGCATCGCCACCAAGGTGACCGTCCGGTTGACCCGCACGCCCGAAGCGGTGCGCACCCTGCTCGCGGCCTTTCCACACACCGACCAGGCCGGCGCGGCCGTGTCCGCGATCATCGGGGCCGGGGTCATCCCGGCGGCGATCGAGATGATGGACGCACTGGCGATCGAGGCCGCCGAGGCAGCGGTCCACTGCGGATACCCCGGCGGGGCGGGCGCAGTGCTCATCGTCGAGCTCGACGGTCCGGCCGCGGAGGTAGCCCACCAGTTCGACGAGGTGGAGGCATTCTGTCGCGACAACGGTGCGTTCGAGATCCGCATCGCGGCCGATGACGCCGAGCGGGCGCTGTTCTGGAAGGGTCGCAAGTCCGCCTTCGCCGCGGTCGGGCGGATCAGTCCCGACTACATCGTCCAGGACGGCGTCATCCCGCGGACAGCGCTTCCGGAGGTACTGCGACGCATCGCTGCGATCTCGGACGAAGCAGGCGTGCGCGTCGCCAACGTCTTCCACGCCGGCGACGGCAACCTGCACCCCTTGGTGCTGTTCGACGCCGCGGTACCGGGCGAGTCCCACCGGGCCGAACAAGTCTCCGGCGCGATCGTGGATCTGTGCATCGAGTACGGCGGCTCGATCACCGGTGAGCACGGCGTCGGCTCCGACAAGGCGAAGTACATGCCGCGGATGTTCAACCACGACGACCTCGACACGATGCAGCTGGTGCGTTGCGCCTTTGACCCATCGTCGATCTCCAACCCGGGAAAGATCTTCCCCACCCCACGTCTGTGCGGTGAGGTTCCCGGTCGGCACAAGGGCGCCCATCCACTGGCCGACGCCGGCCTCGCCGAGGTCTTCTGATGGGCGAGATCATCCTCGAAAACCTCCGTGCTGCAACGGAGGGTCACGCGGTCGGCGCCACAGAGGCGGACGCAGTGGACAGCATGCCGGCCCGCTGGGTAGCCCTACCTGTCAGCACCGAGCAGACCGCCGCCGTGATGCGGGTCGCCGCGCATCACGACCTGGCCGTCGTGGTGCGTGGTTCGGGTACCAAACTCACCTGGGGCGCGAGGCCCGAGCGGGTCGATCTCGTCCTGGACACCACCCGCATGGACACTGTCGTCGAGCATGCGGCCGGTGACCTGATTGTCGTGGTGGGCGCAGGCCGGCGCCTGGACGACCTCCAGGCCGCCCTTTCGGGATCCGGTCAGTGGCTGGCTGTGGATCCCCCCCGTCGGGGCACGGTCGGCGGCCTGATCGCCACGGCTGCGACCGGCCCGACCCGGCTTCTCCACGGCCCGGTCCGTGACCTGCTTATCGGGGTGACCGTCGTCCGGGCCGACGGCGTCGTCGCCCGCGCCGGGGGCAAGGTCGTGAAGAACGTCGCGGGCTACGACGTCGGCAAGCTGCTCACCGGATCGCTCGGCACGCTGGGCATCATCACCCAGGCCGCCTTCCGCTTGCACCCCCTGCCTGAGGCTCGCAGGTGGGTGAGCGTCCCCGTCACCGAACCGGATCGCATACACGTGCTTGTGCAGCAGGTAGTGCACTCCCAGCTGGTCCCCACCGCGGTTGAGTTGGACCGTCCCGCGACCGGCGATGCCACGCTTTGCCTTCTGCTCGAAGGGATTCCACCCGGCGTCCAGAGCCGTACCGCCCAGGCGCTCGACCTCATGGGCGCCGGCGCGACAGCCGCTGACAACGCCCCGGACTGGTGGGGCATGGAGCCCCTGGTGGGTGGTGAGGTATTGCTCAAGCTCACTCACGAGATCGCCGGGCTCGCGCCCCTGCTCTCTGTTTTGGACGACGCCTGCGCCGCGACCGGGCTCACCTCACACCTGCGCGGAAGTGTCGCGGTGGGCGCGGTCACCGTCGGCCTAACTGGCGCGGCTGACGCCCACGCCCTGGCTCGGTGCGTTGCAGACCTGCGCGAACGCGCGCCCTCCTTCGGCGGCGCCGTCGTCGTGCTCGAGGCTCCCGGCGACCTCAAGGCCGACCTCGACGTGTGGGGTCCGGTCGGCGGGCTTCAGCTCATGCACGCGGTCAAGCGCCAATTCGACCCCGAGCGCCGTCTTTCCCCAGGCCGCTTCGTCGGAGGGATCTAGATGACTGACCCAGACCGGACCGGCGGACCAGTGCCGCCGGCGACTGGCACCCTCGGCACCGATGCGCCGCTTTCCCTGGCGCCCGCACCGTCCGGTGAGCCTGCGTTTGACGACCACCGGCCGCCGTCGGCCGCCCTGGTTGCCGACTGTGTCCACTGCGGGTTCTGCCTGCCCGCCTGCCCCACCTACGCGCTCTGGGGCGAGGAGATGGACTCGCCGCGCGGCCGCATCTACCTCATGGGCGAGGGCCTGGAGGGCGAGCCGATGACACCCGCGATGGTAGAGCACTTCGACGCCTGCCTGGGGTGCATGGCCTGCGTCACCGCCTGCCCGTCCGGGGTGCAGTACGACAAGCTGATCGAGGCCACCCGGGCTCAGGTCGAGCGCCGGTTCGAGCGACCAAAGGCTGACCGGGCGCTGCGCGGTGCGATCTTCGCGCTCTTCCCCTACCCGCTACGGCTGCGCCTGATGCGCGGACCGCTGCGGCTTCATCAAAGCAGCGGCCTGTCCCGACGTCTGCGCAAGTCCGGTGTGCTGCAACGGATCTCACCGACCCTGGCAGCCATGGAGGCATTGGCTCCGACGCTCGGTCGTGCGGAACGCGTGCCCGAGCGCACTCCCGCGCAGGGTGAGCGGCGCGGGACAGTGGGCATGCTGCTCGGCTGTGTCCAGCGCGAGTTCTTCCCGGGCGTCAACGCAGCCACGGCCCGGGTCCTGGCCGCTGAGGGGTTCGACGTGATCGCGCCAGCGGCCCAGGGTTGTTGCGGTGCCCTCTCTGCGCACAACGGCCGCGAGACCGAGGCCCAGGGGTTCGCCCGCGCCCTGATCGATGAGTTCGACCGGGCTCGGGTCGACACAGTCGTGGTCAACTCGGCTGGTTGCGGGTCGTCGATGAAGGAGTACGCCGACCTGCTGGCCGGCGATCCGGCCTATGCCGAACGAGCAAGGAGGTTTGCCGAAGGCGTCCGTGACATCTCCGAGTTCCTCCACGAGAGAGGGACCGTGGCGCCCCGGCACCCGCTTCCGATGACGATCGCCTACCACGATGCCTGTCACCTCCGGCACGCCCAAGGGATCCGCACCCAGCCGCGTGAGCTGCTGACCGGCATACCCGGTCTGCAGCTGCGCGAGATCGCCGACGCGGACCTGTGCTGCGGATCCGCGGGAATCTACAACATCCTGAACCCTGTCGCTGCACGCGAGCTCGGCGACCGCAAGGCTGCGAATGTCCTGCAGACCAAGGCGCAGCTGCTCGTCACGGCCAACCCCGGCTGCCTCATGCAGGTGGCCTCATCGGTCGAGCGCAGTGGCGGCCGGATCGGGCTCGCCCACACCATCGAGGTGATCGACGCCTCGATCCGCGGCCTTTCCGTCGAAAGCCTGGGTGCGCCTCCCACTTCGATTCCCCCCAACCCGCTCCAGTGATTCCGCGAAGTGGCACGTAACCACACTCCTACCAAAACCGAGGTGACCCATGTATCGCCCAGTTATCGATGCCGTGTCCGGATCGCTTGCGCTCACCGCGCTTGTGGCCATGCTTCCCCTGCTCACGCTGTTCGTCCTGCTCGGCGTCCTGCGGATGGCTGCCTGGAAGGCGGCGCTGGTGTCGCTGGCGGTCTCCCTTGTCGTGGCGATCGTCGCGTACTCGATGCCTGTCGGCCAGGCCTCCATGGCCGGCATCGAGGGTGCCGTCTTCGGGTTCTTCCCGATCCTGTGGATCGTCATCAACGCGATCTGGGTCTACAACATGACCGTGGTGACTGGGCACTTCGACGTTCTGCGGCGGTCATTCGCCAAGGTCAGTGACGACCAACGGATCCAGGCGGTCATCATCGCCTTCTGCTTCGGCGCTCTGATGGAGGCGCTTGCTGGCTTCGGCACCCCCGTCGCCATCACCAGCGTCATGCTGATTGCCTTGGGATTCAAGCCGATCAAGGCCGCTGTGGTCGCGCTGGTCGCGAACACGGCACCGGTGGCCTTCGGTGCCCTCGCGGTGCCGATCACCACGCTCGCCACGGTGAGCGGGCTGCCCGAGCACCACCTGTCGCAGATCGTGGGCCGGCAGACTCCACTGCTCGCGGTCTTCGTCCCGATGGCCCTCGTCTTCATCATCGACGGGTGGCGCGGCGTCCGGGCGACTCTCCCGGCGACGCTGACCGTTGGTTTCACGTTCGCCATCGCCCAGTTTGCGTGCTCCAACTTCGTGTCGACCCAGCTCACCGACATCGTCGCCTCGCTCGTGGCGGCGGCGTCGGTGATGCTGTTGCTGCGCGTATGGCGACCGGCTGGCTCCTACGTGGAGGCGCTCGAGGTCGGCACCGACGTGCGTGCGACGGGCGTGTCGCACAGCTCGCGCGGTGTCTCAAAGCCGGGCCGTTCTGGCGCCGAGGTTGACGAGGAAGTCCGCGAAGCGGGGTACCCGATCGGAATGGTCACCGCCGCCACAGCCGCCGAGCTGGCCGAGCGGGACAGACAGCACCATGACAGCGGCAGCGACGTCTTCAAGGCCTACGCGCCGTACCTAATCATCATCGTGGTGTTCAGCCTCGCCCAGATCCCGGTCATCAAGGACGCCCTCGCAGCTCCCACGAGGTCGTTCCAATGGCCGGGTCTGCATCTGCTGAGCGCTTCGGGCAAACCTTCGTCAATCCCGAAGTTCACCTTCAACTGGCTCGCGGCGGCGGGCACGCTGATGGTGGTTGCCGGGCTGATCACGATCCCGGTCATCCGCATCTCCCCGGCCCAGGCATTCCGGGCCCTTCTCGACACCTACCGACAGCTCTTCGCCGCCATCGTTACGGTCATGGCGGTCCTCGGCCTGGCGTACGTCATGAACTCTTCGGGCCAGACCGCATCCCTGGGCGCCTGGGTGGCCGGCGCCGGTGCTGCATTCGCGATCCTGTCCCCGATCCTGGGCTGGCTTGGCGTGGCCGTCACCGGCTCGGATACCTCGTCGAACTCGCTCTTCGGGGCGTTGCAGGTGTCTGCGGCCACCAAGACCGGCATCAGTCCGGCACTGATGGCCGCAGCCAACTCCTCCGGTGGGGTGCTGGGCAAGATGATCTCGCCCCAGAACCTGGCGATCGCCGCTGCTGCTGTCGGTATGTCCGGCAAGGAGGGCGAAATCTTCCGCAAGATCATCGGATGGAGTCTGGGCTTCCTGGCGCTCATGTGCGCGATCGTCTACCTCCAGTCAACAGCCGTCCTGTCGTGGATGCTGCCCTGACTCTGCATATTCGGGCCGCGCTATCTGGAAAGCGCGACGAACAGAGTGCGTGGCCGTGGACGCCATAGGCGCGGCTGAGCTCGATGTCACTCGTGACGCTCGGGCCGCTGATGAACGTGAGCGGACGGAAGGGAGCCATTCAGCGCCAGCCGTGGCATGGACTGTCGGGTGAGGGTGCGGCAGCGTCGGGGGCCATGGCTGGTTCGATCGCTGGCCGCAGCCTTCTGGTCCTGTTTCCTGCGGGAGAGTGACGTTCCATGCTGATGCGCCAGTTGGAGTACCTCAGTGCTTTGGCGCGCGAGGGCCACTTCGGTCGCGCGGCCCAGGCATGCTATGTCTCGCAGCCCACGCTGTCGGCCAGCATCCGTAAGCTCGAGACTGAGTTGGGTGTGCAGATCGTCCAACGTGGACACCGGTTCGAGGGTTTTACCCCGGAGGGCAAGCTGGTGTTGTCGTGGGCGCACCGCATCCTTGCGGAGCAGTCCGCGCTCAGGCATGAACTGGCGATCATGCGAGGCGGGCTCTCCGGGGTGCTGCGCATCGGCGTGATTCCCACCGCATCGACGGTCGCGCCGCTGCTGACGACTCCGTTGCAGGCGCAGCATCCGCTGGTGAGGGTCTCCATCGAGTCGATGTCCTCGAGGGAGATCGTGCATCGGCTCAGCGAGTTCGACCTCGACCTCGGGATGACCTATGTGGACGGCGAGCCGCTGGGCGCGGTGCGCGTGGTACCGCTGTACCGGGACACAGACGGGAAACGGACAGGCCGGAACGGCCAAGATGCGTGTACTGCATGTGAGAAGTTCCTTTCAATACATGGGTTGGCTATTGCTCAGGGATGTGGTCGTGTTTCGAGCCCGCCGGGGACACATCGACGTTCACGCCCCAGAAAGGGGGTTTCCACTCTCGGACTCGCTGTGAGCCCGTACCCGAGATGACACTCGGGTCCTTGTCACAGCCCACGATGACAGTCACACCGAGGAAGCGACACCAGCGCCGTCACGGTCGAGCACAGCGACCACGCGAAAGATCTGGGTTGGTCGACCAGCGTTCGCGTAGCAGGTAGGCGACTGCCTTCGGCTCGCGCTCGCGCGTGAAGATGCCCTTTCGATTTCCGATCACCCGATTTGCGCCCTGCATGGTGGCGAAGTCGGCGAAGCTCCAGACATGTTCCCCGACGACATTCTCAACGCGGGCGAAGACGTCGAGGTATGTCGAAACGAGCTGTTGCTGGAATTCCTCACTCCACATCTGGGCCGGTAGCGAATGCAACCCCGCCAATGCGTCGGCTCCGAACTCGGTGATGACGATCGGCTTGTTGTGGCGGCTGGCCCACAGCCGAAGCTCGTCTTCAAGCCTGCGCTCGGCGGTGATGAGGTCGCCGGAGTCGACGTACCAACCGAAGTAACGATTGAGGAGAATGACGTCGAACAGGTCCGTGACCTGGTCGACGTCGGGGGTCGACAGGCCTACGTTTGCGAAGCCCACCGGTCGGGTGTCGTCCAGGTCCCGAACGAGTTGTGCGAGCGCGGTGAAGTACGGTCTTGAAGCGGGCTCGGTGGTGTCGGGCTCGTTCGCCACCGACCACATGACAACGCTGGGGTGGTTCTTGTCGCGGGCGATCAGCTCGCGTATCGCCGCAAGGTGAGTCTCCAGAGTGGTGTCATCGACTGCGCCCGGCCGAAACGTTCGCGTGTCTTCTACGTGGACCCGTTCCGAATTCAAGGCCAGATTCAGCCCGACCGCAGCTGTCTCGTCGATCACTAGAAAGCCGAGCCGGTCTGCGAGGTCGAGGACTTCCTCCGCGTACGGGTAGTGCGACGTGCGGAAGGAGTTGGCACCAATCCAGCGGAGCAGTGCGAAGTCCCGTGCCATTCGGACGTCGTCGTGCCCTTTTCCGCGCCACGCTGCGTCTTCGTGCATGCCGAACCCACGGAGATAGATCGGTTTGCCGTTGAGCAAGAGGCGTGCGCCGTCAACATGGATCGTGCGAATTCCCACGGGTATTGAGTAGACGTCGACGTCGGTGCCCGATTCATGCCGCACCTCGAGGGTGTAAAGGTACGGGTTCTCGGGCGACCAAAGTTCCGCGCCGTCCACAGTGAGGGACCCGATGGCGCCCGACGACGTACCAACAGACGCGCCGGTCGCGTCACGCAGGATCACGGTCGTCTGATCAGAGCGCGGATCGGATATGTCCAGGCCCGTGCCCGCGATCTCGGCCTCATAATGGACGACGCCGCAACCGGTCCCCAGGTCCGTGCGGACGACGATGTCGGCGATGTGGCGAGCGGGTGTCGACAGAAGCCACACTGACCGCGACAGCCCGGCGTAGTTGAAGAAGTCGTGGAAATAGCTCTGCTGCCGCCGGCCGTCGTCGCCGACGCTGACAATCCCCGGCGGGATGCTGTGCATGGTGAGCCGGTTGTCAACGCGTACGGTGATCCGAAGAGAATCCAGGCCACTCACGAGGGCCGAGATGTCAAATTCGAAGGGCGTATACCCGCCTTCGTGCGTGCCGACCCGAGTGTCGTTGACCCAGACTTCGGCCCGGTGCGTCGCCGCGTCGAAGCGCAGGACGGTTCTCCGGCCCGGTACAGCGGGGGGCGCGACTACCTGGGTCTGATACCAGACATCGCCCACGTGCTCCCGTTCGCCGCGATCGACGACTAGGTCGTTGTAGCTGGCGGGGACAGGCATTGGGCGCGCAGCCGGCAACTGATCGCGCCACCACTGTTCGGTCACGCCCCGCGACTGCGGGTCGAACGTGAAGTCCCAGAGTCCGTCTAGCCGGCGCGCGGTGCGCGAGGTAGTCCAGCGGGGGGCGAGCATGTCCGTCCTTTCGTAGATGTACGTGTGACTCGACGTCGACTAAGCACCGAGCGCAGCCGCAGTCGCCGGCGTCATCCTGTGGGGACGGCCCGGTTCCGGTCGATCAGGTCTCGGTAGGTCTGACCGCTCAACTTGAGGACTCGGCGCTGCGTGGCGTAGTCGACGTGGGCGAGGCCGAAGCGTGGCCGGTAGCCGTATGCCCACTCGAAGTTGTCGAGCAGGGTCCATGCGAAGTACCCCCGGACCGGCGCTCCTTGTGCGACGGCCTCGGCCACTGCGTCCACGTGGTCGAGCAGGTACGCGGTCCGTTCGTGATCGGCAACGTACCCGTTGGCGTCGGCTTCGTCCGTCCAGGCCGACCCGTTCTCAGTGACGTAGAGCGCCGGGGCGTCGTAGTCCTTGGTCAGCCGCAGGAGCATTTCCTCCAGCCCGGCCGGGTGGACCTCCCAGTCGAGCGCTGTCGTGGTGGCCCCCTCGACCGGCACCTGCCGGAAGCCGAGGGTCGCGACCGTAGGATCGGCGGCAATCTTCTGTCTGAAGTAGTAGTTCAACCCGAGGAAGTCCAACGGCGTGGCGATCGTCTCCATGTCGCCCTGCCTGACTGGCAGCTCGATCCCGTACAGCTCGACCATGTCCACCGGGTAACCGCGACCAACGAGCGGATCGAGCCACCATCGGTTGGTGTGGCCGTCGGCGCGCATCGCAGCCTCGATGTCCGTAGGCGTGTCGGTCGCCGGCTCGCACGGACTGAGGTTGTTGACGATACCGACCGACGGCGTCTTCGTCGCGACCGACCGCAGTGCCTGGACGGCGAGCCCGTGGGCGAGCAGCAGGTGGTGGGAGGCGTGCACCGCGCTGCGCAGGTCTCGCATTCCGGGCGCCATGCGGCCCTCCATGTGCCCGATCCAGGCGGAGCACAGCGGCTCGTTCAGGGTCACCCACTGGCTCACGCGGTCGCCGAGGCGTTCTGCGACGATCGTGGCGTACTCCGCAAACCGGTAGGAAGTCTCGCGCGAGGTCCATCCGCCCGTGTGCTGTAACGCGGACGGCAAGTCCCAGTGGTAGAGCGTCGTGAACGGCCGGATGCCGGCCTCCAGCAGGTCGTCGACCATCTGGTCGTAGTGGTCCAGGCCGGCCACGTTGGCCGGTCCACGACCGGTCGGCTGGATGCGAGGCCAGGCGATCGAGAACCGGTAGGACGTCACGCCGAGCTGGCGCAGCAGGTCGAGGTCTTCGGGCCAGCGGCGGTAGGAGTCGCAGGCGACCTCGCCGGTGTCGCCGCCCTCGACAGCTCCTGGTGTGCGACCGAAGTCGTCCCAGATCGAGGGCAGCCGACCGTCCGCGGAGGGTGAGCCTTCGGTCTGGAATGCCGACGTCGCGGCCCCCCACAGGAAGTCGGAGGGAAGGGCAGGGCGGTTGTTCATCGATGGTCTCCGGTCAGGTGGTCAAGGGAACGGGAAGGGGCCCAGCGGAGACCGACACGTCTCACTTGACCGATCCGGCGGTCAGGCCAGCGACCATGAAGCGCTGCATCAAGAGGAAACCGATGACGATCGGCACGCTCACGGTGAGCGAGGCTGCCATGATCTGATTCCAGTACACGTTGTTCTGGGTGGCGTATCCGCGCAGGCCGACGGCAAGCGTTCGCGTCGTGTCATCCGTCATTATGGACGCGAAGAGGACCTCGCCCCAGGCGGTCATGAAGGCGTAGATGGCGACTGCCACGATGCCCGGAATCGCAGCTGGCACCACGACGCGAAAGAGCGCGCCGAGCGGGCCGTTGCCGTCGACCAACGCCGCCTCGTCGAGTTCACGCGGGATCGAGTCGAGGTACCCGATGAGCATCCAGATGGCGAAGGGCAGGGTGAACGTCAAGAAGGTGAGGATCAGACCCAGGCGGCTGCCGTAGAGGTTGATCCCGGTCACGTTGCTGATGTTCACAAACATGACGAAGAGCGGTAGCAGGAAGAGGATGCCAGGGAACATCTGCGTTGACAGTACGACCACGGAGAACGTCTGCCGGCCGCGGAAACGGTACCGGCTGATCGAGTATGCAGCGAGGAGGGCAATCAACACTGACGCCAGCGACGAGGCCGCGGCGACCACGAGGCTGTTGACGAAGTAACGGGCAAGCGGAATCGTCGTCCACATATCGCGAAACGGCGCGAGCGTGAAATGTGACGGCCACCACGTGAAGGTACCTTGAACGTCCTGCAACGGTTTGACGGCCGAGCTCACCATGACATAGATGGGGACGAGCGTGAACACCAGGAGCACGAACAGTCCTACCCGCCGGGTCCATCGGAACCAATTCGGTTCATGCACTGTCGGTCCTCCTGTTCACGAAGAAGAGGTAGAACCCCGTCACGACCATCAGGAACAGAAGCAGCAGCACCGACATTGCCGACCCTGTGCCGAAGTTCCACGTGCCGAAAGAGTTCTGGTAGATGTGGATCGAGATCAAATCCGCCTGCACCGGCGTGGTGTCACCGAACAACGTGTACGGCGTTGTGAAGTCGTTGAAGGTCCACAGGAACAGCACCAGCACCAGGACGCGGTTGACGGGTGCCAGCAGGGGCAGCGTCACCCGACGGAGCTGCGCGAATACTCCGGCACCGTCGAGCATCGCTGCTTCGTACACGTCGGCCGGGATGCTCTGCATGCCGGCCGACATCATCAGAAATGCGAATGGCCAGGTGCGCCAGATAACCACCAGCGTGAGGGTGACAAAGCTGTTCCCCCCGATGAGCCAGAAGGGATTGCCCTGAGTCAGATGCAGCTGGTTGACCAACACGTGGTTGATGACACCGGTGTCGCGCTGCGCCATGAAGTTCCAGGTGATGACTGAGGCGAAGATTGGCAGGGCAAACGGCACGAGCAGCAGCGTGCGGACGATCCCTCTGCCGCGGAATGGTCGCTGCGTAAGAACGGCGGCTGCAAGACCGAGGGACCAGGAGATGGCCAGCACGATCACCGTGAAAGCAATCGTGACCACAAACGAGTGGAGCAGCGCCTTGCCCGCGGGCTGGTTGAAGTCCAGGGCGAGGCGGTAGTTGTCCAGATGAGCGAACGGGGCCTGCTGCCAGTTGCCGAGGTAGAGCTGTGTCATCTTGAAGAAGCTCATCATCACCCCGATGAGCATCGGGATGATGTGGATCAGCAGCTCCATCACGATCGCCGGTATCAGCAGCACATAGGGCAGCCACTGGCGGCGGGGCTTTCGGCGCCGGACGGAATTCACCGGTAACCGCCCATGCGGCGCCTTTGCCTGGACGGCGGCGACCATGTGTTCCTCTCCGGCGGCGTGGTGGGCATCGCAACTTCCCACCACGGCGCGCTTCTAGGACTGTCCTCGCGTCAGCTTGTGACCTGCTGTTGCGCTGCTGCCAGTGCACTTGCGATCTGAGCGCTGGTGACCGTCTTGCCTGTCGCAGCGTCCGCAAACAGGGTGGTCATCGCGGCACCGACCAGCTTCTCGAACTGGCTCTCACCGGGAACCTGGGGCAGTGGCGCCGCACTCTTGCTCAGCACGTCCTTGATCACCAGGACGTTGGGTGCCTGGAACGCGGGGTCGCTGTAGGCGTCGGTAACGGACGGCAGCGAACCATAGGTCTTGTTCAGCATCTGCTGCTCGGGCGTGCTCGTCATGAACTTCACGAACTGAATCGCTGCGTCCTTGTTCTTGGTGTTCTTGAAGATCCCGAGGTTGATGCCCGCCACCATGCTCGTCACGGCCTTTCCACCGGCAGGAAGCTGCGCTGGCAGTGGGACAGGTGCGACGCCGATGTCGTCAGGATTCATGCCCAGCTGCTTGAGCGAGGCCTGCGCCGCCTGCCAGAAGACCATTGAGGTCGTACCCGTCGCGAAGTCCTTCAGCGCTTCCGTGCCGTTTGAGTACTGGGCGTCGCTCGGGTTCACGATCTTGTCGGTCTGCATGAAGTCGATGTACTGCTTGATCGCCGCAACATTCTGCGGCGTGTTGAACGTCGCCTTGCCGGACGAGTCGAACCACGACCCACCCTGCTGCTGGCTCAACGTGAAGGCGCTGTGGATGTTCTCGGTCTTGCTTCCGGCCTCGAGCGACAACGCCCAATGCTTCGGCGTCGTGAGCTTCTTGGCGTCGACCGCGAACTCATCCCAGGTCTTCGGCGGGCTGGCGATGCCCGCAGCCTTGAACTGCTTCTTGTTGTAGTACAGCCCGTAGGCCATGCTGTAGATCGGGACGGCAGCGGGGGGTTGACCGGCGACGCCGGTGGCCGACATGCTGCCGGCGAGGAACCGCGACTTGCCGCCGATCGCGGTCAGCGTCGCATCGTCAAACGGGAGAAATGCTCCCGTCGCCTGGACCGACGACGACCAGGTGTTGCCGATGTTGACGACGTCAGGGCCCTTGCCCGAGGTGGTCGCCGCGAGCACCCGGTTCAGCAGATCCGCCCAAGGCACAACTTCGAGTTGGACCTTGATACCGGTCTGCTTGGTGAACTTGGCCAGTTCCGGTGTGAGCACCTGCTTGTCATTGTCCAGGCTGGTGCCCTGGTTGCTCGCCCAATAGGTCAGGGTTACGCCGGCGTTCGCCTTGTTCGAGGCTGTCCCGGAACTGGTACTGGTGCTGCCACCGCAGGCAGCCAGGGGAAGCACCATCAGCCCTGCAACGGCTGCAGTTGCAATCTTGTTTAGTCGCACGATCTGTCCTTTCCGTTCAAAAGCCGGGCGGGTGTACGTCAAAGAACGAACACGCAGGCGACGGCGCCGTGCAGTCCCGCACCTCCTCCAAACTTTCCTATAAGTCTTGTGATATGTCAAGAGTTGACATATCATCGTGCGGTCCGTGCCTGGACCGCGATCCTATGTTGAGGGCAGACGAGTCACGTTTGGATCGTTGACTTGTGTTCGTTCACGTCCCAAACTATGTTTGAAGCACGACCCGGTTGGAGCCGGTCGACCCACAGAGCGAGGTTAAGAATGACCAAGGCCAGGGCCAGGGCCAGGGCCAGGGTCGTCAGCGTCCGCGACCTACGCACGCGCAACCGCGCGCGAGCGTTGGCAGCGGTCTACCACAACGGACCGATGACCCGACAAGAGATCGGCGAGGCGATCGGTGTCAGCCCTGCCACCGTGAGCAACCTCGTGGGTGATCTGCTCAACCAAGGAGTGATCGTCGAGGCTGGTGCCGAAGATTCCAATGGTGGGCGCCCGCGCACGTTGCTACGCGTCAAGCCCGAATACCGGTTCGTCGTCGGCGTCGACGTCGGCGAGACCGCAATTCTTGTCGAGCTCTTCGATCTCGACATGCAGGTTCGCGCCTCGCATTCAACCACCCCGAACGCGGGGCGGCTCGATCCCGAGAAGACGGCCGAGTATGTGCTGGACGGGGTCGATCGCGTCGTTACCTACTCCGGGTGCGCTCCGGAAGAAATTCTCGGAGTCGGAGTTGGCGTACCCGGACTGGTCGAGCACGGCAACGACCCAGCCGTGTACGGCGACGATGCGGTCGTGCACGCACAGACCATCGGGTGGGACGGAGTGCCCTTCGGAAAGTTGCTGCGAAGCGGTACCTCGTTGCCGCTGTTTGTCGAGAACGGTGCGAAGACCTTCGGCCAAGCAGAGAAGTGGTTTGGTGCCGCAAGGGACGCTGAGAATGCGATCATCGTGCTGCTCGGCACGGGCACGGGCGTCAGTATCTTTACAGAAGGGGAGTTGTACCGCGGCGCGTCGAGTAGCGCGGGCGAGTGGGGACACACCACGGTGATGGTCGACGGGCAGACGTGTCGTTGCGGTGCCAAAGGGTGTCTGGAGGCATACGTTGGCGGCCGGGCGATCGTGGCTCGCTACGACGAATTGCGCCAGCGAAAACCTGCGGGCGAGGAGACCGACCTCGTTGCTCGTCTGATCGCCATCGCTGAGGCGCCCAGCGGTGACCAGTCCGCTGCCACGGTCCTGCAGGAGACGGCAACGTATCTCGGCGTAGGCATTGCCAACCTCATCAACTTGTTCAACCCCGAGCGAATCGTCATCGGAGGCTGGGTCGACCAGATTCTCGAAGCAAAGCTCTTGCCAGCGATTCGCGAGGTCGCGTCTCGACAGGCATTGCGGATGCCTTTCCGCGCCGTCTCGATCGTCCCAGCTCAACTCGGGCGCGACGCGGTGGCTCTGGGTGCGGCTACTCTTCCAGTTGATGACTTCTTGGCGTCCGGCGCCGTTTCGCCGACGCGAAAAACGACAAGAGGCACCATCCGGCCCGCCGTCACCGTGCGTCATCGCATCTGAGCCTGGGCAGTCTGGTGTTCGGCGTGCTGCTGGTGCGCGGCCTGAACTGCGGTGGGCCAGACGGGTACTCGGCATCACCGCGAAACCCTGCGCTCGGCCACGCGTCGGACCGGTGGCGGGACGCTGGACAACAACCCGTCACCCGCCAGCGAGGAGCTCGACCTTGGCCAGGAAGAGTTCGTCCCCTGGCAGCTCGGCACGGAGACCTGACGCGGTTTCGGTCAGCGACAACATACGGCAGCCAACTGCCGTGTTATGGAAAGCGACACGATGACAGGCATGCTCAGCCAGCCAACCTCGCTCGCGCTGCACCCCGACCGGCTCCTGCCCGCGGACCCCGCCGTCCGCGACATCGCCCGTCGGCTGTACGCCGCGGTGCGCGATCTCCCGATCATCTCTCCCCACGGCCACGTGAACCCGCGAATCCTCCTGGAGAACGTGCCGTTCCGCGATCCAGCGGAGTTGTTCGCGACCCCGGACCACTACGTGACCCGGCTCCTGCACGCCTCGGGTGTGCCTTTGGACGCGCTTGGCGTCGGGCAGGGCCCGTTGTCGGAGGCCGCGGCGCGCGCGGCCTGGCGGTTGCTCTGCACACACTGGGATCTCTACCGCGGCACGCCGGTGCGGTACTGGTTGGAGTCCGAGCTCGTCGAGATCTTCGGCGTCACGGTGCGGCCATCGGCCGCGACGGCCGACGCCATCTACGACCACCTCGCCGAGCGGTTGAGCCAGGACGCCTACAAGCCCCGGGCGCTGTTCGACCGCTTCAAGATCTCAGTGCTCGCTACCACCGACGACCCGTGCGACGACCTGGCGGTGCACGCCGCGCTGGTGGCTGACCCGACATGGTCCGGACGCGTCATACCCACCTTCCGTCCCGATCGCTACCTCGAGGCGTCCGAGGCTGGTTGGCCCACCGCTGTGGCGCGGTTGGGCGAGGTGTCCGGGGAGGACACGAGCAGCTATGCCGGCTGGGTCAGGGCCATGGAAGAACGACGCCAGTACTTCATCTCCCACGGCGCCAGGTCCGCGGACCACGCGCACACCGACTGCGGGACCGAGCCGCTCGAGACCTCCGAGGCGGAACGGATCTACCGGACGACCCTGGCCCGCACCGCGACGCTCACTGAGGCCATCGCGCTTCGTCGACACATGCTGCTGGAGATGGCGCGGATGTCGACCGAGGACGGCCTGACCATGACGCTCCACCCGGGCGCGCGACGCGGTCACCACCAACCGTCCACCGCGAGGTTTGGACCGTACACCGGCCATGACATCCCGCTGCGCGGTGACTTCACCGACCCGCTGCGGCCCCTTCTCGAGCGGTATGGAACGCACCCGAACCTGAAGCTGGTGCTTTTCACTCTCGACGAGACCGTGTTCTCGCGTGAGCTTGCGCCGCTGGCCGGCTTCTACCCGTCGGTGTACGTCGGGCAGCCCTGGTGGTTCCTGGACGCTCCCGACGCGATCCGACGGTGGCGATCGGCGATCACCGAGACGGTTGGTTTTACGCGCACGTCAGGCTTCATCGACGACACCCGCGCGTTCTGCACCATCCCGGTGAGGCACGACATGTCCCGCCGACTCGACAGCGGCCATCTCGCCAATCTCGTGGCCGAGCACCGTCTCGACGAAGGCGAGGCCTTGGAAACGGCGGTCGACCTCGTGAGTGGTCGCCCCAAGGAGGTTTTCAAGCTATGAAAGAGCTCCGTAGGTCCGCGGGTGGACCCCCCGTCCGCCTCGTTCACCTCGGACTGGGCAACTTCTTCCGGGCTCACCAGGCGTGGTACACCACGAACGCCTCGGACGCGGCTGAGTGGGGTATCGCAGCCTTCACCGGTCGCTCGACAGAGCGCTCGCACGCGCGGGCGGCGGCGCTCAGATTGCAGGATGGGCTGTACACGCTGATCACCCGCGCCGCTGACGGGGACCGCTTCGAGGTCGTCCGCAGCCTCGCCCGGATCCACGTCGCGGACGAGCACGCGGCTTGGCTCGCCTATCTGGCGGACCCGCAGGTCCAGGTGGTCACCACCACGGTCACCGAGACCGGGTACCTGCGCGGCGCGGGCGGCGGCCTCGACGTCGACCGACCCGAGGTCACGACCGACATCGACGCCCTGCGCGCCGACTGGACGGCCCCTGTCAGCACTGTTCCCGCCAAGCTGGTCGCCGGCTTTGCGGCGCGTCGGCTGGCCGCCGCCGGCCCCCTCACCGTGGTTCCCTGCGACAACCTCCCCGGAAACGGCGCAGCGGTAGCCCAGGTGATTTCTGATCTTGCTGAGTCGGTCGACCCGGAGCTGCTCCCTTGGATCCGGGACAACGTGTCCTACGTCACCACCATGGTGGACCGGATCACCCCTGAACCCACCCCGCAGGACATCGCTGGCGCCGAGGCCGCGACCGGCGTCCATGACCGCGCGGCCGTCGTCACCGAACCGTTCAGCGAATGGGTGATCGGCGGAGAGTTCGCGGTCGGCCGCCCGCGCTGGGAGGGCGCCGGTGCGACCTTCACCACCGATGTCGCACCTGAGAAGTTGTGGCATTGCGCACATCCGACTTCCGGCTGCGTGCCCCTTCCAGGCGCTCGGCCGTCGCAGGATCGGCCATTGTCAGTGGCTGAGCTACCGGGCGCTCAAGGAGTCCGTGTCATTCGGCACCGGCGTTCCTCGACGAGACGCTGGAGCGCGGCATTGCCTCCCGCTCAACAGACTGTAAGGGTTTTGGTCTGATTGTCGTATTGCTAAAGAACTGTCCAATTCTCTTGAATCGCCTCTTTCTCATCACAGTTTGATAAAGCGACCCTGTGCGGCTGCGGACGAGCGCGATAATGTAGCGATACGGCCATGGGCCATAGGGGTCGCGTCATCAACGGAAGGAAAATCGATGGAAACCGCACGCAAGTCCGTTGCGCTAACGGGGGCGCTGCTCTCTTTGGGACTGGTGGTCGCAGTCTCAGGGTGTAGCTCGTCTACCACGTCCTCCCCGACAGCGTCCGCGACCCCCAAGACGTCGGCTGCCGTACCTCAGATCAGCGCGACTGAGTTCACATCTGACTTCGCGCTCATGAAGCAGCTGACCGGACTGGCCTCACAGGGCAAGGGCATGGTCGGAGTACTCCTGCCCGACACGACCACGTCGACCCGGTACGTCCAGTACGACGCTCCATACCTGAAGCAGGCCTTCGCGGCCGCGGGGCTCTCCTCCAGCAACTTCAAGATCGACAACGCCAGCGGCAGCGCGTCTACCATGCAGACGCAGGCCGAGGCGGACATCAGCGCCGGCGCCTCGGTCCTGCTGGTCGACCCGCTCGACCCAGGCAGCGGTGCCGCGATCGAGTCGAAGGCCAAGGCGGCGGGTGTGAAGGTGATCGACTACGACCGTCTGGTCACCGGTGGACCTGCCGACCGCTACTACGTCAGCTTCGACAACGTCAAGGTCGGCAAGCTGATCGGCGACGGGTTCGTGGCGTGCACCACGGCCTGGAAAGTGACCAAGCCGAACATCCTGGTCATGAACGGCGACCCCTCGGACAACAACGCGAAGCTCTTCGCGAACGGATACCACAGTGTCGTCGACCCGAAGTTCACTGCCGGCACCTATGTGAAGGTCGGCGAGCCGGCCGGCACGTGGATCCCGTCGGTTGCCGCAACAACGTTCGAGCAGCAGTACACCGCTCACCCGAACATCAACGCGGTCCTCACGCCGAACGACGACAGCGCGAACGCCGTCATCTCGGTTCTCAAGAAGAACAACATCCCGGCTAAGAAGTTCCCGACCACCGGTCAGGACGCCTCGCCCCCGGGTCTGCAGAACGTCCTGACGGGCTACCAGTGCGGCACCGTCTACAAGCCGATCTACCTTGAGGCGCAGGCGGCCGCAGCGCTGGCCCTGTACCTACGAGCGGGTGTGACGCCGCCGGCGACACTGGCCAACGCGACGACCATGGACTCGGTGCTCAAACAGGCCATAAAGTCCGTCTACACGACGCCGCTCTGGGTCACCCCGGCCAACATGGCCGCGACGGTCGTCAAGGACGGTGCGGTCAAGGTGACCGCCCTATGTGCGGGCGCGACCGCGAGCGCGTGCACGGCAGCAGGAATCAAGTAGTCACCCTCGGAACGTGGTTGGGTCGCGACTGGCGACCCAACCACGTATCCGGCTCACCGAACACCGGGAAGAGGCAACGGACACCATGACCACAGCCACCCAGGGCACCGCCCCGACCAGTCCGCCGGGCGGCGAGGAACTTCCGCTCCTGCGCCTGCGAGGCGTCAGCAAGCACTTCGGTCCCGTGAACGCACTCACGGAGGTCGACCTCGACATCCCCGCCGGCCAAGTCACCGCGTTGGCAGGCGACAACGGTGCGGGCAAGTCGGTCATGATCAAGTGCATCTCAGGCATCCATCCCCCCGACGGCGGGCAGATGTCGTGGGCCGGCGAACCGATGCATGTCCATACCCCGGGTAAAGCCGCCGCTCTCGGGATCGAGACCGTCTACCAAGACCTCGCGCTCTGCGACAACCTCGACATCGTGCAGAACATGTTCCTCGGTCGCGAACGGATGCATCGCAGGCAGTTGGACGAGGAATCGATGGAGAACGCGGCACGGGAAACGCTCACCAGCCTCGCTGTCACGTCGGTCCGGTCGGTCCGGCAAGCGGTGGCATCCCTCTCGGGTGGACAGCGCCAGTCTGTCGCCATCGCCAAGGCGGTCTTGTGGAACTCCAAGCTCGTGATCATGGACGAGCCCACCGCTGCGCTGGGGGTCGCCCAGACAGCCATGGTCCTGGCCCTGGTGCGAAGACTCGCCGATCGAGGTCACGCGGTGCTGATCGTCTCGCACAACATGAACGACGTGTTCGAGGTTGCGGACCGGATCGCAGTGCTGCGACTGGGCCGGATGGTCGCCGAGCGACCCGCCGTCGAGATGGACCGGCAGATCGTGGTGGACCTCATGACAACGGGTGTGTCGACCCGGGCCGCACAACCACGACCGAGTGCGGAGTAGACGATGTCGAACCTCAAGGAAGAAACCCCGACGCCCGACGCTGAACACCCAGGAGTCGTTGACCCCTCGGCCGGCACGGTGGAGACGGCGGACTCCGCAGGTGCCTACCTTCGCGCATCCTTCGTGCGCATCAGGGGCGGCGAGACCGGAATCCTACCGGTGGTCGCTGGCCTGCTGCTCGTCTCGGTCCTGTTCCAGTCGCTCAACAACCACTTCCTGACCGCCGGCAACCTCGTCAACCTCCTGGTGCAGGCCGCCGTCTTCAGCCTGCTCGCGATGGGCGAGGTGTTCGCACTCCTCCTCGGCGAGATCGACCTGTCGAGCGGATTCGTGGCCGGCCTCGCCGCGGTAGTCATGGCCGAGCTCGTCAGGCCCACGGTCGGCTGGCCCTGGTGGGCCGCGATCGCCGCGGCGCTCATCGTGTGCGCGTTGATCGGGATCCTGCAAGGGTCCCTGATCACTCGCATCGGGCTGCCGTCGTTCGTCGTGACCTTGGCCGGCCTCCTGTTCTGGGAAGGGGTGATGCTCTACATCCTCGGCGACGGTGGGTCGCTGCTGATCCAGGACAACACCATCAACGACATCGGCAGCGGCACCCTGACGAAAGCCGGGGGCTGGGTCGTGATGCTATTGATCGTAGCGGTCTATGCGCTGCAGACCTGGCGCCGCGACGCGCGCCGCCGGGACGCCGGTCTGATGGCACCGCCGCAATCACTGACTGCGGCGAAGATCGTGGCCGTGCTCGTCGGAGGCGTGCTGCTCGTGCTGCTGTGCAACGCCGATCGCGGCATCTTGGTCCCGGTCTACGGGATGCCCTGGGTCATCCTTCTGGTCTTCGCCGTCGTCGCGATCTGGACGTTCGTGCTCGGCAGGTTGAAGTTCGGACGCTACGTCTACGCGATCGGTGGCAACGCTGAGGCCGCCCGGCGGGCCGGGATCAACCTGCGGCTCATCCGGACGGCTGCCTTCATGCTCTGCTCGTTCACCGCCGGGATCGCCGGCGTGGTCTACGCATCGCGGCTGCGCTCCATCTCCACGGCGCTGGACGGCGGCACCCTTGTCCTGTACTCGGTCGCAGCGGCCGTCATCGGCGGCACAAGCCTGTTCGGCGGCCGGGGCAAGGCGATGCACGGCGTGATCGGCGGCGTCGTCATCGCCGCGATCGACAATGGCATGGGCCTGCTGGGCTTCAGCGCCGCCGCGAAGTACATCGTCACGGCACTGGTGCTGCTGGTTGCCGTCACGATCGACGCCATCGCCCGGCGCAATCGCCCTGAGGGCACCTAGCCAGGTGCGCCCCGTCCCAACCCGTGGGCGCCGGGCGGTCGCCCCAGCCGATCGAACCATGGTCAACGCTCGGTCGGCCTTTGCGCTTCTTGATGGCCTGCCTGCGGCATCGCGGTCCATTGGCATGTCGATCTAAACGTCGCTGCACGAGTCAGCCCACGGCCGGAGACCACTCGCCGTGCCTGGAGCTGCCCGGTCACGACCAACGAGGTCGTTCTGGGTACCTCCCGCCTGCGGGCGGGAGGTACCCAGGTACTTGAACATCTCCGCGTCCAGCGCGGTCTGGATCACACGTGGTCGTCTCGATCACAGCGTGGTCATCGCCGCCCGTCAGCCAGTGTGGCCCCAGACAGGGGCCCACCCCCTCGAGATGGGAAAGACGCACGGCTTCGGAAATCCTCCAGCTGCCTGGCCGAGGGTTTCTGTGACGAGTCCTGGGTGGGTGTGGGCTCAGGCACACGAGTTCCCAACCATGTCGAGTCTGCCAGCCAAGGCACAGCTCGGAATGGTCGGCCACTTACCCGGTCTAGCTGACAGTCCCGCCCAGGGAGGGTCAGCCTGACCCCCGGACGAATCTCTGCACGGCAGGGTCGTCAGCACCTCTGGCAGTTTCCTAGCCCGAAGTTACGTGGCCTTTGACGGTGAATCTGTGCTCTGACGTGCGTAGATAGGTCTCAAATACCTTCGGCGTGTCGTCACTAATATTCTTGTATAGCGGCGCACGTCACAGTAGAGTTCGTTTATGCCTAAACGAGGTAGCGCGGTCCACGTATCGACCCATCGTCGCCACTACGTTGGTAAGGACGGAGTGGAGCGGGACTACGAGACACACCTGCTGCGCCGCTCCTACCGCGAAGATGGGAAGGTCAAGAACGAGACCGTCGCGAATCTCTCGCACCTGCCCGCCGACCTGATCGAGATGATCCGCGCCTCCCTGGCCGGCGAGGCGTTCGTGCCAGCCGCAGCCGTTGCCACCGTGACCCGCACACGCCCGCACGGGCACGTCGCCGCGGTCCACGCCCAAGCCAAGGCCCTGGGCCTGCCGGCCTTGTTGGGCCCGGCCGGGCGGGATCGGGACATCGCGCTGGCCCTGATCGTCGCCCGGGTGTGCCGGCCGGCCTCGAAGCTGGCCACGACCCGGTGGTGGGCCGATACCACCCTGGCCGCCGACCTGGGCGTGGCCGATGCGTCCACCGATGAGGTGTACGCGGCGATGGACTGGCTCGCCGCCCG
>Ga0097691_1000340_pt1 | contig 42543 bp, 47 predicted proteins | sample NGESurdeep072012_8_FD_72858 | JGI IMG/M metagenome (GOLD analysis project Ga0097691, IMG submission 72858) | Arctic peat soil microbial communities from Barrow, Alaska - NGEE Surface sample 210-1 deep-072012 | ecosystem: Environmental > Terrestrial > Soil > Wetlands > Peat ... | reverse complement strand
GCTGCCGTGGGTAACGCTGGACGTATCCACGCTGCGCGACGGCGATGGTGAATGCCTGTGGTATGCGGTTTCCGGTACCTACAAGAACAACCCTCCAACCGGCCTGATGAATTGGGATACCAACGGACAATTTCAGGCATATGCCTCTGACGGCACGCTGCTTGCCAGTCAGGTGGTTGCGGTGATTTTTGCGCCCGGCGCGCCGCTCAGCGGCCAGAATCGTTCGCCAGACGGCACCGCACCGATTTGCGGCGGGAATTATACGGCGAGCAGCTATCTGGACACCGGCACGGTCAACTCCGTCAACTTCAACAACGCAGACATTGCCACCGGAAAATTCATTCAGGGAACAAGCGGCGGCAGCGTCAACGACCAGATGGTGTTCATCACCCGCCACGACATCTGGAGCGCTGTTCAAAAACGCACGGATTTCCAACCAAGGAATCCGAGTAATCCCTCTCTACCGAATTTCAATAATCCCCTCATAAAGCTGACCCAACAGGTTGCCAATTGCCTGGTGTTCTATACCAGTCAAAATTATAATTGTGGCTGGTCTTGCAACAATAACAGCCTGCCCTGGCCTGCGCCGCTAAGCCTTGGAACAAACGTGCTAACGGATTATTATCCCAACGCCAATTATAATGACGCAGCAAACCTCTATGCCGGACGGGTTCCTTACGACGTAGGTACATCAGCAGGGTCGCACAATTCACTCAGCACTCTTATGACATCAGCCATCTGCCCTGGATGGGCAAGCAGTGTCGATCCCTGGTGGAACAACTGGAAGGATCACCTGTTTTACGGCCTCGCGAAGTCATTCCAACCAACCAGTGGCGGAGGTCAGTCCTGCGGTTATTGGTACTCCCAATGCCTGAGCATAAACGGCTCCGGCAATTATGCTGCCGTGGTCATGTTCGCCGGACCAAGACTCTCCGGCCAAAGCAGAACCGACAAAAGCGTCGTCACTGATTATTTGGAAGCGACCAATGGCACCAACTTCTCTGGCGCCACCGGCAACGAGAATTATAATACTGCCCCCGCCAGCAGTACGTTCAACGATGTGCTGTGCTACATTGACCAGAATCTCTTTGTCACCTGCCCATAACCGACTAATCACACTCATGAAACCGGCTTTGCAAAACGGATTTACGCTGGTCGAAATGGCGATCGTGCTGATGATAGTCGGGCTGTTGCTGGGCGGCATGCTGGTGCCGCTCAGTGCGCAGATGGATCAGCGCAACATCTCCGATACGCAAAAAGCCATGTCAGAAATCAAGGAAGCAATCATCGGATATGCTTTGGCAAACGGCCGGCTGCCTTGCCCCGCCACTGCTACCATCGCGACCGGACAGAATAATGCCGGTATCGCATTGACTACCGGCAGCGGATCGACCCTTGCCTGTAGCAATGCCACAGGTGTAGTGCCTTGGGCTACGCTCGGGGTAAACGAAACCGATGCATGGGGAAACCGCTATACCTATCGCGTCACTTCAGATTTTGCCGATGGCATCGGCAGTAACACTTATGGCGGGTGCACGCCCAGCCCGATACCCACCCTCGCAACTTTTGGATTATGTTCCGTCGGCAACCTTAACGTACTATCCGCCGCACCACCGGCGGCAAATACGACCATCGCTGGCAGCGTGCCGGCAGTCATCATCTCCCACGGCAAAAATTCGGCGGGAGCCTGGACTACGAAAGGCACACAACTGCCGGTCGGCAGTAATGCAGATGAACAAGAAAACTCCGACGGCAGTGCAGATACCAACTACGTCAGCCACACACCCACCCCGACCTTCGATGACCTGGTAGTCTGGATATCGCCCAACATCCTGTTCAACCGAATGGTCGCGGCAGGCAAGCTGCCGTAGGAGCCCGATTTAACCAGCCACTTACCCATCGTTTTTTGATGGGTAAGTGGATTGGCTATGCAAAGCCATCGGGCAATTTTCACATCGCATAACAATCGCGCAATGAATTGCGCTCCTACAAAATTCGGGTTGTTCTCCTACAGCCATATCGCATTCCAATGCGGATATTCACCAATACTTTTGGCCAAGCCCGAACGCAAGGGGTTGGCTATGATGTAACGTGCAATGTCGCGCACGTCGTCCTCGTCGCGCAGCGCGTGGTCATGAAATCCGCGCTGCCAAATCTGCTGCTGTAGGATTAATGATACCTTGGCCTTGTACACGCGGACTACCTCGGACAAGCTCCCATTTTCCTCAAGCTGAAGCAACCAGTGGACGTGATCGGGCATGACGACAAAGGCCAGAGTTTGCGCATGGCACGCAACATTCTTGTCATGGAAACATCGTACCGTTACACGTGCGGTGGTGAAAGAAGTAAAAATAGGTTGGCGTGATGCGGTGACGATTGTCACCATGCAGGCATGGTTCGGCAGGGAGACACGGCCTTTGCGGAGATTTTTCCCATGGGGTTCTTTCGTGCCGTCCACCGCGAAATCCTCTCATGAAAAATCGCGCAACATTTCGCGTGATGAATCGCACTCTTATAAAGCGCCACACCGTAGGAGCCCGATTTAACCAGCCACTTACCCATCGTTTTTTGATGGGTTAGTGGCTTGGCTATGCAAAGCCATCGGGCGATTTCTTCTAAAAACTATCGCGCAATGAATTGCGCTCCTACAACTACGCGCGCCGCCAGGTTGTACCGGACGCGCTGTCTTCCAGCACGATACCTGCCGCCAACAACTCCTTGCGGATGCGGTCTGACTCGGCATAGTTTTTGGCTTGCTTAGCGATGATGCGTTCTTTGATTAGATGGTCGATTGATTCGGGCGTATAAGACTGAGAAGCCGTACCATTGGCCGAAATCGCTGGCAACTTTACATCGCTCCATCCAAATCCACCCTGCAAAAACTCAACCGGGTTGCGCTGCAACAAACCGAGCACATTGCCTAGCGCCTTGAGTAGGGGCACGGCGCGCCGTGCCCCTACCTCACCGCGATTCGCTTCATTCGCCAACTCGAACAGCACCGCCATCGCTTCCGGTGTGTTGAAGTCGTCGTCCATCGCGGCCTGGAAGCGCTGGGCGTAGGGTTCGTTCCAATCCACAACGCCACCTTCAACAGGCGCGGATTTGAGCGCCGTATACAACCGGGTCAGCGCACCCTTCGCATCGTCCAGATGTGCATCGGAATAATTCAGCGGGCTGCGATAGTGCGCGCGCAGGATGAAGAAGCGCACCACTTCGGCATCGTATTTTTTCAACACCTCGCGGATTGTGAAAAAATTGCCGAGCGATTTGGACATCTTCTCTTTGTCCACATTCACGAAGCCGTTGTGCATCCAGTAGTTCACGAAGGTACACTGGTGTGCGCCCTCGCTCTGCGCGATCTCGTTCTCGTGATGAGGGAACTGCAGATCCGCGCCGCCGCCGTGAATGTCAAAATGCTCGCCTAGCAGCTTCGAGCCCATCGCCGAACATTCGATATGCCAGCCTGGGCGGCCTTTGCCCCACGGTGAGTCCCATTTCACTTCGTCGGCCTCCTGCTCCCTGGCGTGTTTCCACAGCACAAAGTCGAGCGGGTCATGTTTGTTGTCGGTGACCTCGACGCGCTCCCCGGCGCGCAGATCCTCCAGCGATTTGCCGGACAGCTTGCCGTAACCGGGGAACTTGCGCACCGCGTAGTTCACATCACCGTCTGCAGCCCGGTAGGCCAATCCATTGGCTTCCAGCTTTGTGATCATGTCCAGCATCTCGGGCACATATTGCGTGGCACGCGGCTCATGGTCGGGACGCAGCACACCCAGCGCATCGGCATCCTCGTGCATCGCGGCGATGAAGCGCGCGGTGAGCGCATGGATGGACTCGCCATTCTCCGCCGCGCGCTTGATGATCTTGTCGTCGATGTCGGTGACGTTGCGCACGTAGTTCACTTCGTAGCCGCTCGCCTTGAGCCAGCGGTACACCATGTCGAACACCACCAGCACGCGCGCATGGCCGATGTGACAATAGTCATACACCGTCATGCCGCACACATACATGCCGACTTTGCCCGGCACGATGGGTACGAATTCCTGTTTGTCACGCGCCAGCGTGTTGTATATTTTCAGCATTATGGTTCCGGTGTATGAGGATGGAAGGCGCGCGAAACATAGGCGATGACATCTTCCACCTGCTGTTCCGACAATACCGATTTCCACGCCGGCATGGAAGTGCCGGGCAAACCGTCGCGTATCACTGTTCTCAGACGCGTCCTGGTCATGCAAGAGCGTAAAAGATTGACACACGCAGTTCTAATCTTGTTCTTTCTTTTTTGGTTCTTTCGTCCAGGAATCTTTCAATGTGACGGTACGGTTAAACACCTGCTTGACACCCGCTTGATGATCGCTACGGTCAGTGCAAAAGTAGCCGAGCCGCTCGAACTGGTAACGGGTTTCCGGTGCGGCATCTTTCACACAAGCCTCGACCCAACCTTGTGCCACATTCAATGAGCCGGGATTCAGGTAAGTGCAAAAGTCGATCTCCTTGTCCGCATCCGGTTCCGGCACGGTGAACAGGCGATCATACAAACGAATCTCGGCAGGCAGTGCGTGAGTACAGGACAACCAGTGAATCACGCCCTTCACCTTGCGTCCCACCGGATTCTTGCCCAGTGTGTCAGGGTCTATCGAGCAGCGCAGTTCAACCAGCTTGCCGGCTGCATCCTTGATTGCCTCGTCGCAACGCAGTACATAGCTGTAACGCAAGCGCACTTCGCCGCCCACAGTTAGCCGTTGCCAACCGTCCGGCGGATTCTCGCTGAAGTCATCCTCCTCGATCCATATCTCCTTGCCGAACGGCACGAGCCGCGCTCCGAATTCCGGATGCTGCGGATGGAAACCTGCTTCGCGCGACTCGGTTTGGCCTTCCACAAAATTAGTCACCACCACTTTCAGCGGCCTGACCACGGCCATCACGCGCGGAACTTTGGCTTCGAGGTCTTCGCGTATAGCCGATTCCAGCACGGCCATGTCCACGGTGTTATCACTCTTGGAGATACCGATACGTTTTGCGAATTCGCGTATGCCTTCCGGTGAATAACCGCGTCGGCGCATGCCGGTGATGGTGGGCATACGCGGATCGTCCCAGCCGGATACATGCCCCTCGTTCACCAATTGCAACAGCTTGCGCTTGCTGGTGATGGTGTAGTGCAATTCCAGTCGAGAAAATTCGTACTGGCGGGGATGGCAAGGAATGGTGATGTTATCCAGCACCCAGTCGTACAGCGGGCGATGATCCTCAAACTCCAGCGTGCAAAGCGAATGCGTGATGCCTTCCAGCGCGTCGGAAATGCAATGGGTGTAGTCGTACATCGGGTAGATGCACCAGGCATCACCGGTGCGAATATGATGCACGCGACGGATGCGGTAAATCGCCGGATCGCGCAGGTTGATGTTGCCGCTAGCCATGTCGATCCTGGCGCGCAATACCCGGCTGCCATCGGCGAACTCGCCGGCTCGCATGCGTGCAAACAGTTCCAGATTTTCCGCCACACCACGCTCGCGATATGGGCTGTTCTTGCCCGCCTGCGTCAGCGTACCGCGATACTCGCGCATCTGTTCGGGCGTGAGATCGTCCACATATGCCAATCCTTTCTGGATCAGCTCGACCGCAAACTGATACAACTGCTCGAAATAATCGGATGCCCAGCGCACCTCGCCATTCCACTGAAAACCCAGCCAGCGCACATCGTCCTGTATGGATTGCGCGTACTCCTCGCTTTCCTTTTCCGGGTTGGTGTCGTCGAAACGCAGGTTGCATTTGCCCTGGTAATCCTGCGCCAATCCGAAGTTCAGGCAGATGGATTTTGCGTGACCGACATGCAGATAACCATTGGGCTCCGGCGGAAAGCGCGTGATGATGCTGCTGTGTTTACCGCTCGCCAGATCGGCATCGATGATGGAGCGAATGAAGTTTGAAACGGCGGGTATTGGCGTGCTGCTCATGCTGGGTTCTTCTCGGTTTCAATAAGGTTGACGGTATGCCCCGAGGATTTTACCCGAAAACGCGGAAACTAAAGAGTGACGAGGGCTTGACGCTCTGTTTTTCACTCATTCCTCGCACCCCAGCCCCTGATCCTCAATCGACATAAACTGTGAAAAAACGCGGGTTATTTGGTAGAATCTGCGGCCATCCGAACAAACCCGCGCGCCTTAAGCGCATCATTTCGGAACTGAACCACGATAAATATGCTCAACCTTTTTGGCGAAACTTGCTTCGCTCGTTTTCATCATCATGCCGCGCTGCTCACCGGCGCGTTGCTGCTGTGCGCCAGCCTCGGCGCACATGCTGATGACATCGAAGACGCTAACAAAATGTTCAAACAAGGCCACCAAAGCCAAGCGCTGGACAAGGTGAATGGTTATCTCGCCAACAAGCCGAAGGACGCGCAAGCGCGCTTCCTGAAGGGACTGATCTTCACCGAACAAGCCAAGACCGCTGAAGCCATCAAGATATTCACGGCCTTGACCGAAGACTATCCCGAACTACCCGAACCCTATAACAATCTTGCCGTCCTGTATGCCGGCCAGGGTGAATACGACAAAGCCAAGCAGGCACTGGAGATGGCGATACGCACCCACCCCAGTTATGCAACCGCGCAAGAGAATCTCGGCGACATCTATGCCAAGATGGCCAGCCAGGCATATGCCCGTGCCTTGCAACTGGACCGCAGCAACACCGCAACGCAAACCAAGCTGGCGATGATCCAGGAGTTGTTTGCGGGTGGTTCACGCGGCAAAGAAACCTCGTCACGCAACACTCCTGCCCAAAACCAAGCATGTCCTGAAACTTGCCGAGGGACCGAAGGAGCAACACCCATCATTGCGGCGGCGAACAAACCCGATGCTGCCCAACATGAACCCGCCTCTCCGATCGCCGAACCCGCTTCCAAAACGGACGAAAGCAAAAAAGCCCGGGAAACCGTTATCGCCTGGGCTGCTGCTTGGTCCGCCAAGAATGCGGATAGCTACCTGTCATTCTATGCCGATGATTTCAAAACGCCGGCAGGTGAACCCCGCGCAACCTGGGAAGCTGCAAGCAGGGATCGCATCAATACCTCCAAATTCATCCATGTCGACATCCGAATTTCGACCATACAATTCATCGATAGCAACCATGCCGCTGTGAAGTTCCACCAATCCTATAAATCCAGCCATCTGAAGTCTTCCGGCAACAAAACCCTGCTGATGGTCAAAACCGGCGACCAGTGGAAGATTCAGGAAGAGCGTTCCAAGTAAACCATGACGAGTCCAAAACTGATTTCCTTGTTGCTGTGCAGCCTGCTGGCATGCTCCGTGAACGCGCACGCGGGACCGGATTCGAGCAGCACAGAGGCTCAGTTGGTGAAAAGTCTGCAAGCCATCAACGACAATCACCTCGATATCGCGCTCAATGAAAACGAACAAGAGCAAAGCGAGCGCTATGCGCTGCAGCAGGAAGTCGAACAATGGCGCAAGGATTGGTCCAGCCTCGACACCAACAACTACCTCAAACATTATTCTCGCGATTTACCAGCGGCAGCATGGTCTACTCGGCATGGGTGAAACAAAAGCAGCAGGCGAACAGCGCAAAATCCTGGATCAAGATCAACCTGTCGAATGTCAGCATGTTTACCTACCCGGAACAACCCGGTATGGTGGCGGTCGATTTCGAGCAAGACTACAGCAGCAACAACCTGTCCAACCGAATGAAGAAACGCCAATACTGGATCAAGCAAGACAACCATTGGAAAATCATTTACGAAGGAGCCGCATAACATGAAACAACTTTTCACCGCAATGTTCGCACTGCTGCTGTGCTGCGCAATGCAATCTTCCCATTCTTCAACCCAAGATAACAAAACAACTCAGGACAAAAAAATCATGGTCAAACTGCACACCAATCACGGCATCATCACTTTGCAACTGGACGCTGAAAAGGCACCCAACACTGTCAAGAATTTCCTCGACTATGTGAACAGCGGCTTCTACTCGAACACTATCTTTCACCGCGTGATCGGCAATTTCATGATTCAGGGCGGCGGTTTTGAGCCGGGCATGAAACAGAAAGCAGTGAATGCCCCGATCAAAAATGAAGCCGCAAATGGCTTGAAGAACGACAACTACACCGTCGCGATGGCGCGCACCGGCGACCCGCATTCCGCCACCGCGCAATTCTTCATCAACGTCAAGGACAATGGCTTCCTCAACTATCCCGGACAGGATGGCTGGGGCTACTGCGTGTTCGGCAAAGTGGTGGAAGGCAAGGAAGTGGTGGACGCGATACGTAATGTCAAGACCGGCAACCGTTCCGGTTTCCAGGATGTGCCGCTGGAAGATGTCATCATCACCAAAGCGGAAGTGGTGAAGTAAACAAAATTCAGGATACGGGATGCGGGATTCAGGAATCAAGTTTTATGCGGCTTTGCCGCACTTGATTCTGAGAAACCTTAGCCGCGTAGCGGCTACAATCCACTGAATCCCGCATCCTGATTTCCGACTCCTGCAATGCCCCACACCCTGTTCATCTCCGACCTGCATCTCAGTGCAGACCATACGCACAGCATCGCGGCGTTCCAGCGCTTCATCGCGACACTCGCTCCGCAAGCCGAGGCGCTGTATATCCTCGGAGATTTGTTCGAATACTGGGCGGGCGACGATGACCGGCACGATCCGTTTCATGCCCAGGTAATCAATGCATTGCATGACCTCACGGCACACGGCATCAAAATCTATCTGATGCATGGCAACCGCGACCTGCTGATGGGCGATGAGCTTGCGCAAGCTGCCGGCGCTACCCTGCTGGCCGATCCGACCCTGCTCGACCTGTATGGCACGCCCACTTTGCTCAGCCACGGCGACAAACTGTGCACCGACGATATCGAGTACCAGAAATTTCGCGTCCAGGTACATGACGCAGAGTTCCAGAGAAACTTTCTCGCCCGGCCGCTCGCGGCGCGCAAAGCCTACATAGAACAATTGCGCCAGCACAGCATGGCCGCAAAACAGAGCAAAAACAGCGCGATCATGGATGTGAACAATGACGCAGTAGCCGCGCTATTGCGCGAATATCGCTATCCGCGCCTGATCCACGGCCACACTCACCGCCCCAAACGCCACGAGCATGTGGTGGATGGGCATCGCTGCGAACGCTGGGTGTTAAGCGACTGGGATCAGCAATCCTCGGCATTGCACTGCGATGCACAGGGGTGCCGTTCGATCAGTTTTTAGTTTTTTTCAGGGGCGTGCACAACTGCTCGCACGGCGTGCCATTGCCATCGCCGTCCAGCGACTTGATGCCGCACTGGGCCAGGTAATATTTTGCCTCCTCGCACGAGGACATCTCCGAACAATGCTTCTTGTTGCCGCAGCTTGCGCCGGGCGTATCCGCATGATCTGTCGCAGAAGTGGCAACCGCAACAGGCTGTGTGGAGGGATGTAGTTTGCGCCACTCCCAGGGTGGAGTTGGATCGCTCTGGGCCCATAAGCCGCGCGGAACTTGCATGGCTTCGTGTTGCAAAGCGATCAAAGCCTTGTTGCTGTGGAAACTGGAATATTCCCACGCCATGCCCCGGCGGATCTGTTCGGCGTTCACATCCAGGCCATCCACGCTGAGGTGCGCGACCATACGACCATATTGATCCATGGTTTCACTGACAAATTTCACTTGCTTGCCCATCACCATTTCGGACAGCGAGCGCTTGGAAGTCTCGCCGAAGGTCTGCGCCTTTTCCGGGGCATCGATCTCGGCCAGACGGATCTTTAACAGCCCATCGACCCTCCGTACCAGCACCGTGTCTCCGTCCAGCACGGCAATCACCTTGGCGGTAAACTCCTCGCTGTGCGCCAGTCCGCTTGCGCAAAACAGCACCGCACAAATCAATCTTGCGGCGATCTGTCTCATATCAGCGCACTCTTGAGCAAAGCAAGGCATAGCAGCGCATAACCCGCGGCAAGCAGATCGTCGAACATCACACCCAGTCCGCCGTGCCAGTTACTGTCGAAATAGCGTATCGGCGGCGGTTTGACGATGTCGAAGATACGAAACAGCACGAAGGCCAGCAATGACCAATACCAGCCGGGCGGCGTAAAGAACAACACCAGCATGAATGCCACGATCTCGTCCCACACGATGCCGCCGTAATCCGCAACGCCCAAGACCTTGCCGGTGATGTCGCAGACCCACACACCGAGAGCAAAAGCGACAATCAGGAAGACAATGAACAACTCGTCCGACAGCAGCGGCGCGAGCAGCCAATACAGCGGAAAAGCGGCTAAAGTACCGAACGTGCCGGGAGCCTTGCGCGCCAGGCCGCTTCCGAAACCGAAGGAAATAAAGTGCGCTGGGTGGCTGAACAAAAGTCGCCAACCGGGCTTAACCAGCAATTCATCGGAAATGGTCATAGCCGCTGCTTCCCAGGTTGATTGGTTTGCCCGCCGCATCGTGCACAATACAGCCCTGCCCGGCAACAATATTTCCTATACTCGTCAACGGCAAATCGAGTTTTTCAGAGATGCGCAACACATCACGATGACGCGTGGCAGGTGCGGTAAAACATAACTCATAATCGTCGCCTCCGGCCAGCGCGCATTGAACACCCAACGACCGACCAAAATTTTTGCTTACCGGCAATGAGACGGGCAATTTCACAAGATCAATCTGCGCGCCCACTTTAGAGGCATCGATAATATGCCCGAGATCGGCCAGCAGGCCATCGGAAATATCGATCGCACTGTTGGCCAGCCCGCGCAATGCCAGCCCCAGCGCGATACGCGGCTGCGGCTGATGCAAAGCTGGCGCACAAGCGGCAAACTCCTCCCCGGACAACACGATGCGCCCTTGTGAATGTGCCAGGGCCAGCGCGGCATCACCCAATCGTCCCGACACCCAAACCTCATCTCCCACTTGCGCGCCGCTGCGTCGCAACGCTTGTCGTGCAGGCACTTCACCCATGATGGTGACGCACAGATTGAGCGGCCCGCGCGTGGTATCGCCCCCGACCAGTTCCACACCGTGCTGCTGCGCTAATGCAAAAAACCCCGCGCTGAATTTTTCCAGCCACGCTTCGTTGGCATCAGGCAGGGCGATCGCCAGTGTCGCCCAGCGCGGTAACGCACCCATCGCCGCCATGTCGGACAGATTCACCGCCAGCGTCTTATGTCCCAGCAAAAAAGGGTCGGCATCCGGAAAGAAATGCGTGCCGCTCACCAGCATGTCGCTGGATACCGCCAGCACATTGCCCTCGCTCACCTGCAGCAGCGCGGCATCGTCGCCCACACCAAGCAGTGTGCCAGGTGTAGCACGGGTGAAGTAGCGTTTGATCAGATCAAATTCCGACATGGGCTTGTTCATTTTTAAACCTTAAAAGCGTTTAACCACGGAACACACGGAAGGCACGGAAAAGTCAAAATACAAACAGTACATTTGTCTCATCAGACAGGGAGTTTGGCTATTCGCACGCATGCATGACCGAAATGTTTTTGTAGTGACGATTTTTCCGTCTTATCTGTGTGTTCCGTGGTTAAAATGTTTTTCGGTTTACCTGGCGGCCATTTCGACTGCGCGCAGTTGTGGCGCGAGTTTGTCGAGCACACCGTTGACGAATTTATGGCCGTCGGTGCCGCCGAATGTTTTGGCCAGTTCGACAGATTCATTGATGACTACCTTGTAGGGCACTTCCATGTGTTGCGCCAATTCAAACGTACCCAAAAGGAGCACCGCGAACTCCACAGGACTGAGTTCGGCTAGCGGCCGGTCGAGATGCGGAGCGATCAGTGCCTCCAGCTCTGCATGCTGACCCAATGCTCCACGCAACAATTTTGAAAATAACTCCTTGTCGTAACGACCCAGATTCTTTTCGGCATGTATCTGCTTTTCGATTTGCGCATCGTCTCCCGCAGTGATGCGCCATTGGTAGATACCTTGCAAGGCAAGTTCGCGGGCCCGATGGCGAGGACTCTTGTTTGGCGCTTTTTTGATTTCACCCGCGCCATCGGTCTTGCTCATAGTCATGTCAAACCTCGCAGCAAGTTGGCCATCTCGATCGCCACCAGCGCGGCTTCACTGCCCTTGATGTGCATACGCTCGATCGCCTGTTCGTCGGTGTCGGTGGTCAATATCGCATTGGCAACAGGCACGCCGGTATGCAATTGCACCTCGCCCACGCAGCGCGCCGATTCGTTGGCCACCACCTCAAAATGATAGGTATCGCCGCGTATCACTGCGCCCAGCGCGATCAGCGCGTCGAACCTGCCGCTCTGTGCCATGCGTTGCAGCACCAGCGGGATTTCCAGCGCGCCAGGCACGGTCGCAAGCGTGATTTCATCTTCACGCACGCCTTGTTGCACCAATTGTGTCCGGCATGCGCCGAGCAGGCCCTCGCATACTTCGGTATTGAACCGGCTTTGCACGATGCCGATGCGTAAACCGGCGCCGTTCAGATTCTTTTCGATTTCTTTCATGCCTTGATTCTCCCAAATCCGGAACAAAATGCAGAGTGGGCTGTGCCCGCCCTGCAACTATTTAATGACCCGCATAGCCGACCACTTCCAGGCCGAAACCCGTCATGCTGGGCATCTTGTGCGGTGTGGCCAGCAAACGCATCTTGCCGACATCAAGGTCGCGCAATATCTGCGCGCCGATGCCGTAACTGCGTGGATCCCACTGTGCGGTCTGTTGGCTTCCGGTATCCAGAGTGGCGCGTGCGCGCAAATCCTGCGGGCTCTCGCCGCGATGCAGCAACACCAGCACGCCGGCCGAAGACTGTCCGATCTTCTGCATAGCCTGGTTCACGCTGATCGAATGCGCGTGGTCGGTCTGTTCCAGAAAATCCATCACCGAAAGCGGCTCGTGCACGCGTACCAAAGTTTCCGCGTCCCGCCGAACATCACCCTTCACCAAGGCCAGATGTGTGCGTTGCGTGGTCTTATCCACGTAGGTCACCAGTTCGAATTCGCCGTACGCGGTCTGCACCTTGCGCCGCGCCACTCGCTCGACCAGCTTCTCGTGCTGGCTGCGGTGCTCGATCAGGTCGGCGATCGTGCCGATCTTGAGTCCGTGCTGCTTGGCATACAGGATCAAATCAGGCAGGCGCGCCATCTCGCCGTCGTCCTTGAGTATCTCGCAGATCACCGAGGCGGGTGTCAAGCCCGCAAGCTGCGCCAGGTCGCAACCCGCCTCGGTGTGTCCCGCGCGCACCAGCACGCCGCCGTTCTGCGCGCGCAGCGGAAAGATATGGCCGGGCTGCACGATGTCGGATGGCTTGGCGTTCTTGTCGGCAGCGACCAGCACGGTGCGCGCACGGTCTGCAGCCGAGATGCCGGTGGTCACACCGCTCGCGGCTTCGATAGAAAGAGTGAAGTTAGTCGCCAGCGGCAAGCCGTTCTCGCGCACCATCAGCGGCAGGTCGATCTGTTTGCAATGCGCCTCGGTCAGCGTCAGACATATCAGCCCGCGGCCATGCTTGGCCATGAAGTTGATCTTTTCCGGCGTGACGAATTCGGCGGCGAAAACCAGGTCGCCTTCGTTCTCGCGGTCTTCTTCATCGATCAAGATGACCATGCGTCCGGCGCGTATCTCTTCAATGATTTCCTGTACGGGTGATATTCCGGTCATTTGGCTTGTTCTTTCTTGGCCTGCATCATTCGCTCCACATAACGCGCGATCATATCCACTTCGAGATTGATGCGGCTGCCCGCGCGCAAATTTTTCAGGTTGGTCATCAGCAGCGTGTGCGGAATCAGGTTGACGCTGAACTCGCTGCCGTTTACCTGATTGACGGTCAGGCTGACGCCGTTGATCGTGATCGAGCCTTTTACCGCGATGTATCCCGCCAATGCCTGCGGCGCACGCACTACCAGTTTCCAGCTTTCGCCAAGATCGGTGAATTCGACAACCTCGCCCACCCCATCCACGTGGCCGCTGACCAGATGCCCGCCCAGCCTGTCAGCCAGGCGCAACGCCTTCTCCAGATTCACCGGCGCGCCTATCGCGTCCAGTCCCTCGGTGCAATTCAGTGTCTCTCTCGACACATCTACCGTAAAACTGTCGCCGCTATGCGCGACGACCGTCAGGCATACGCCGTTCACCGCGATGCTGTCCCCAAGCTGCACATCACCCAGATCCAGCGCGCTGGTCGCGATCACCAGACGCAACCCGCCGTCGCGGTCGCTAGCTTCAGCAATGTGCCCGGCATCTGCAATGATCCCGCTAAACATTTTCCACCTTTACAATAATGCGCAAATCGTTCCCGACCTGCCGCACATCCTGCCACTTCAAATTGACGCGCTGATTCAGACCGGTCAGTTCGCCCAATTGCGCCATGCCGCGCGCCTTGTCGCCCAGCAACTGCGGCGCGACATACATCAGCAATTCATCCACCAGCCCCGCGCGCAACATTGCGCCGTTCAAGGTGCTGCCCGCTTCCAGCAACACTTCGTTGCAACCGCGTTGCGCGAGATCGCGCAGCACGGCAGGCAGATCGACTTGCCCGTTACGATCCGGCAGCACACATACTGCTACGCCTGCTTTTTCAAGTGCCGCGATCTTTTCCGTATCGTGCACGGCGGCATAGATCAACATCTTACCCTCTCCCCCAGCCCCTCTTCCGCTTGCGGGAGAGGGGAGTTGGTGAAGGATGCGCGCGGTCAGCGGCATGCGCAACTTGCTATCCAGCACCACGCGCAACGGCTGCCGTTGCGTCTCTATCTCGCGCACATTCAACCGCGCATCGTCCGCCAGCACGGTATCGATACCGGTCAGCACCGCGCAGGAACGCGCGCGCCAGTGTTGCACATCCAACCTTGCCGCCTCGCCGGTGATCCACTTGCTGACCCCGTTCGCCAGCGCGGTGCGCCCGTCCAGACTCATCGCGATCTTGCTGCGCAGCCAGGGCGTGCCGCGCGTCATGCGCGCGAAAAACCCTGCATTCAGTTCTCTTGCCTCCGTCTCCATCAGGCCGCATTCGACCGCGATGCCGGCGGCGCGCAATTTCGCGATGCCCTCTCCTGCCACTTTGGGATTCGGATCCTGCACCGTTACCACCACCCGGGCGACACCCGCCTCGATCAACGCGGCGGCACAGGGAGGCGTTTTGCCATGATGACTGCACGGTTCCAAAGTCACGTAGGCAGTCGCGCCGCGCGCCTTGACTCCGGCTTCGCGCAAGGCATGCACCTCGGCATGCGGTTCACCGGCGCGCCGATGCCAGCCGCTACCCACGATCTTTTCATCCGCCACCAGTACGCAACCGACGCGCGGATTCGGACTGGTGCTGTACAACCCCTGCTCAGCCAACCGCAGCGCCTGCGCCATCCATCGGCTGTCTTGCACAGTGGGCATGTCAGGTCTTCTTTCGCTTGCCGCTGCTGTCCGTGACTCTGCGCGCAGGCGACTTGCGCACCGCTTCGACGGCCTCGGTAAAATCGCCGACATCCTGGAAACTCTTGTACACGGACGCGAAGCGGATGTAGGCGACCTTGTCGAGCTTGAGCAATTCTTTCATCACCATCTCGCCGACCTGGCGCGAGCCGATCTCGCGCTCGCCCAGGGCATGGAGCTTCTGCGTGACATTGTCTATCGCGGCATCGACCAGCTCCGCCGAGACCGGGCGCTTGTGCAGCGCGCGTTTGAAACTGGTGCGCAACTTTTCCTCGTCGAACTCGCTGCGCATCCCGTTCTGCTTGACCACCTGCGGCATGCGTAACTCCACCATCTCGTAAGTGGTGAAGCGCTTGTCGCAGGACAGGCAACGGCGGCGGCGGCGTATCGTGTCGCCATCCTCGCTTTCGCGGGTGTCAACCACCTGGGTTTTTTCGCCTTTGCAGAAAGGACATTTCATATTTAGTTCGGGACTGAGGTAGCGAGTGCTGAGGACTGAGGAAAACGATGCTCCACCATTCTCAGTCCTCGCACCTCAGTCCTCAGTCCTGTTTTAATCGCCATAAACCGGAAACTGCGCAGTCAGCTTCTTCACCTCGCCGACCACGCGCGCGATCACCGCGTCGTCGTTTGGCGCGTCCAGCACGTCGGCGATCAGGTGCGCGAGTTTTTCGGCTTCCAGTTCCTTGAAGCCGCGCGTGGTCATCGCCGGGCTGCCGATGCGGATGCCCGATGTGACAAACGGTTTTTGCGGATCGTTGGGGATCGCGTTCTTGTTCACGGTGATATGCGCGCGTCCCAGCGCGGCTTCGGCTTCCTTGCCGGTGATGTGCTTGGGTTGCAGGTCAACCAGGAACATATGGCTGTCGGTGCGCCCGGACACGATGCGCAACCCGCGTTCCTGCAACACCTTGGCCATCACGCGCGCATTGTCGACCACTTGCGTCTGGTAGGCCTTGAATTCGTGGCTTCCCGCTTCCTTGAACGCGACGGCCTTGGCCGCGATCACGTGCATCAGCGGGCCGCCTTGCAAGCATGGAAAAATCGCCGAGTTCAGCACCTTCTCGAATTCCGCCTTGGCGAGGATCAATCCGCCGCGCGGGCCGCGCAGCGTCTTGTGGGTGGTGGTCGTGACGAAATCCGCGATGCCGACCGGACTCGGGTAAATGCCCGCCGCGATCAAGCCCGCGTAGTGCGCCATGTCCACAAACAGATACGCACCGACGCTGTCGGCAATCGTACGGAAACGTTTCCAGTCGATCACGAGGGCGTAAGCAGAAGCGCCCGCGACGATCATCTTGGGCTTGTGCTGCGTGGCCAACGCCTGCACCTGGTCGTAGTCGATCTCTTCTTTCGCGTTCAGGCCGTACTGGATCGCGTTGTACAGCTTGCCGCTGATGTTCACCGACGCGCCGTGGGTCAGGTGACCGCCATGCGCCAGGCTCATTCCCAAAATCGTATCGCCGGGCTTGAGCACCGACACATACACCGCCTGGTTCGCCTGCGAACCGGAATGCGGCTGCACGTTGACATACTCCGCGCCGAACAGCGCCTTGGCGCGGTCGATCGCCAGTTGCTCAGCAACGTCCACGTATTCGCAACCGCCGTAATAGCGCTTGCCCGGATAGCCTTCCGCATACTTGTTGGTCAGCTTGCTGCCCTGCGCCTCCATCACGGCCGGGCTGGTGTAGTTTTCCGACGCGATCAGCTCGATGTGATCTTCCTGACGGCGGTTTTCATTCTGTATGGCGGCCCACAATTCCGGGTCGGTGAGGGCGATGGTGTTTTTGCTGGAGAACATGGCGCGATTCCTGAATTGTGAAAACTGGAAAGGCGGGGATTCTACCATGCAGGCGGGGTGGACAGGAATTGTAGGGTGGGTATCTCGTTGCTCAGGCCGTTCGTGTTGAGTAGGCCGGAGGCCGTATCGAAACATGAATGGACAGAAACAAATCAACTTCGCCGGGCTACCACCGGCGGTGTTGATTTGATTTTTAGCAAAGCAAAAAGAAAAAAGTTAGCCCCGCGCTACCAGCGGAAACGCCCCGGGATTCCGGATGGACTCAACCGCCAAATCCACATCCAGCTCCGGCCAGTACAAATGATGGGGCTGCGGTAATTCAACGTGCATCAACTTGCCGATGGACGCTTCCGCAAACCAGGGAAAATCCTTGAATGCAACAAACAACTCCTCATCCCCGAGCAGGAGCCAGAACCCTTGCTGTGAGACATTGGTTACTTCAGCTTCCGAAGTGTTGCTGCCAAGCTGTGCGTATGTCATGTTCGTGCTCCTCAATAAGCGCCTGCGCCTGCCGTAATGCCTTGCCGCTCAGGCCGATGTTCTGCGCAAGCGCGATCTGCGGCTCCATCCAGAATTTGGCTTCTCCCTCCGCATGATTGACATGCACATGCAGGCGAGGCTCTTCACGAGAGAAGAAAAAGAAGCGAAACCCGTGTGCGCGGAATGAATAATGGTAGGTGCCATGCGCTCATGATAACACCCGAAAATAATCCGGCGGAACCGCTACGCGTACGCGCCCTGCGGCAAAGTTTTTTTCGCGGTGACGAGTCACCGCACTCCAAAGCTACCGTCCCGCCACCGTCATACCCTCCACCAATATCGACCCGCACTGCTTCGAGCCTTGCACCAGCACGTCGTTGCCGACCGCGACGATGTTGCGATACATGTCTTTCAGGTTTCCGGCGATCGTGATCTCCTGCACCGGATACTGGATCTCGCCGTGCTCGACCCAGAAGCCCGCCGCGCCGCGCGAATAATCGCCGGTCACTTGATTCACTCCCTGGCCCAGCAATTCGGTGACGAGCAAACCGCGCGACATGGTTTTCAGCAGTCCGGCGAAATCCAGTTCGCCCGACTGAAGAATCAGATTGTGGCTGCCGCCCGCGTTGCCGGTGGTGCGCATACCGAGCTTGCGCGCCGAGTAGCTGCCGAGGAAATAGCCGCGCAACACGCCGTTCTCGACGATCACGCGGCGCTGGGTTCGCACGCCTTCGTCATCGAACGGGCTGGAGGCCAGGCCTTTGCGGATGTCCGGCACGTCGCTGATGTTGATGTGCGGCGCAAAGATCTGCTGATCCATCTGGTCGAGCAGGAACGAAGATTTGCGATACAGGCTGCCGCCGCTGACCGCGCCGACGAAGCTGCCCAGCAGACCGGATGCGATCGGCGCCTCGAACAGTACCGGCACTTGCATCGTGTCGATCTGGCGCGCGTTCAGGCGGCGCACGGTGCGCTCGGCGGCGATGCGCCCGACTTGCCGCGCATCCATCATTTCTGTGGCATCACGCGCCACGGCGTACCAGTAGTCGCGCTCCATCGCGTCGTCCTCTCCGGCGATCACCGCACAACTCAAGCTGTGCCGCGAAGTGGGAAAACCGCCGATGAAGCCCAGGCTGTTGGCGGTAATGAATTGCGCCTCGTGCAGGTTGACGGTTGCGCCTTCGGAATTGCTGATGCGTTTGTCCGCATCCAGCGCGGCTTGCTCGCATTGTTTGGCCAGCGCTATCGCGTCATCGACCGGCAGGTCCCACGGGTGATACAAGTCCATATCGGGGCAATCGCGCGCCAGCATGTCCTCATCCGGCAAGCCGGAGCAATCATCCTTGGCGGTATAGCGCGCGATCGACAACGCCGCATCCACCGTGTCGCGCACCGCCTGCGGCGAGAAATCCGAGGTGCTGGCATTGCCGCGTTGCTGGCCGAGATAGACCGTGACGCTCAGGCCTTTGTCGCGGTTGTATTCGATGGTCTCGACTTCGCCCTGGCGCACCGTGACGGACTGGCCGAAACCGACCGACACGTCGGCGGAGGCGGCGGATGCACCGCGCTGTTTGGCGTAATCCAGCATGGACTGCGCGATGTTGCGCAGGCTGTCGGCGGTATGGGAAAAACGGGGTGCGGAGGTTACCAGGGTATTCATAAGCAAAGCGGATGATTAGTGAAAGGCGGTATCATAGCAGCATCGCCCGTACTCATTCAAAGACAGGGCTCATTAAGACCGGGCTCAATTAAGGCCAAGCACATCAATTATTATGAACAAGCACAAAAAAGACCACGAAGAAGACGAACCGCTGCACATCCATCTTGGTGATGACGAAGATGAGGATGAGCATGGCGACGGCGAGGGGCATGATGTAGAGCCACATGATGGCGAGGAACATGATGACGATGGAGTTGAGGTCATCCGTCCCCATGCGCGCAAGGCAGATAACATCTATACCAGGGGACGCGGCCTGCGCAACCTGCCTGTCGTGGAAGATGAGGAAGAGCTGCCACCGAGCAAGACCAAGATCAAGAAACAGATGCACGAGTTGCGCGACCTCGGCAAGGAACTGACCGAGCTGGGCAAGGACCAGCTCGCGCAGCTCGACATCCCGGAAAACCTGCGCGATGCGATACGCGAGATGAGGAACATCAACAAATTCGGCGCGATAAAACGCCAGATGCAATACATCGGCAAACTGATGCGCGATGTGGATACCGCACCGATACTCGCCAAGCTGGATGCATGGAAGGGCAAGTCGCAGCATCACATCGCCTACATGCACCAGCTGGAACGCTGGCGCGACCGGCTGATGGAAAGCGATGCGGCGCTCACCGAGTTGCTCGCCGCTCATCCGGAGGCAGATGCGCAACGCCTGCGCACGTTGATACGCAATGCGCAGAAGGAAATCGAGGCCAACAAGCCGCCAAAAAACTACCGCGAGATCTTTCAGGTGTTGCGCGAGATCATTCCCGAACCAACGCAACTAAAAAATGGCCAGTAATCCTTCCACGATAATCCTGCAAACCGGCAAGCAAGCGCAACACAGCATCATCTGGCTGCATGGTTTGGGCGCGGACGGGCAGGACTTCGTGCCCATCGCGGACGAACTGAAACTCCCTGTCGCGATGCGCTATATATTCCCGCATGCGCCGATGCGCCCGGTCACGATCAACGGCGGATTCGTGATGCGTGCCTGGTACGACATCGCCAGCCAAAGCATGGATGCTCAACAGGACACGGCGGGGATCCGCGCTTCGCAATCACTGGTAGATATCCTGATAGCACAGGAAGTGGCTCATGGCATCGCGCCGCACAATATTTTTCTGGCCGGGTTTTCCCAGGGCGGAGCCATCGCGCTGCATACCGCCTTGCGCCAGACCGCCCCGCTGGGAGGCGTGCTGGCGCTCTCCAGCTATTTGCCGTTGGCGGAAACCGCACCGCGTGAGTTGTTGGAACAGACCAAGTCGACTCCCGTTTTCATGGCGCACGGGCGCAGCGATCCGATCGTACCCTATGCGCTGGGGGTTGCTTCAAGAGATGCGTTGCTGAAATTCGGCTATGCAGTGGAATGGCATGAATACGCGATGCAACATTCGGTATGCGGGGAAGAGCTGGGAGATATTGCGGCTTGGCTGGGGCAAAAAATCGAGGCGTGAGGACTTAAGGACTGAGGACTGAGTTAAAAACTTGGCGGCATGGTTTTGCTCAGTCCCTAGTCCCTAGTCCTTAGTCCTCAGTTCTCAGTCCTCAGTCCTTGGTCCTTAGTCCTCGCTTGCTTCCTGCACGACGAAACGGAATTTTGCCAAGTCATAATCAAGGCCTTTTTCCTGCAATCCGGTGGGCATCAGCAGATAGTTTTTCCCGTCCATCCGGATCTGCAAGCTGCGACCGGGAGTAAAGGTATCCGCTTTCATCAACAGTTGAGCCTCGCCGGCCGGGTCGTTCTGTTTTGCACACAGCCACAGCGCCGGCTGGCCATTTTCAATTGCGCCGCCAGGCACCCTGTTGTGATTCAAGACTACACCGACAACTTGATTGGACAGTATTTCCGCACCCACTCGCAACTGGTCCTTTGCGTCATCGCGCAGCAACCGCCTTACCACCGCCACACCCCAATGTTGCAGTCCCTCCGGCTGTATACCCAGCAAACTGCCTATGCCGATGCTACCGCTCCCTTTTGCGGGTATCGCCGTGCTGAATCCACTGGCACTGATCTCCTCGGTCACCCAATGCGCCGTTTCTTCGCCTTCGCCAAAACTCAACCCTGCACCAGTGCGCTCGACCACTTTGTCAAAACCGTCCACCACGTTCAATATGACATCGACCATACGTCTCTTGTTACGCCTGATAGGGGGCGCAACCAAATAATTCAGCAGATACTGGACAGCATTTTTAACCACTTCTGCCCCATAGCTTCCGCCCAGATTGATCTCGCCCGGAACGATATTTTTTTTCAGCACTCTCATCAAGTCTTCCAGCTTGGCTTGCATCGCCGGCATGCCGATAAAACGCATCGCGGGATGAGTCGTTGCCCCCATGTTGATGCGCGTCGGTTCAGCCGGGCGATTCAAATCGAAACTGAGCCGGCTGTGCTGACTGATTTCCGCATGGATGTCGATGGCCGAATGATAATGAGCAACGATACGCTCGGTCAGATGTATATAAAGAGGACTCAATGCACTTAGCCCGCTGTCATACCAGACCATCAGATGTCCGACCTCATACTTTACAGTCGTGTCGCCTATCAAACCCGAATACAGGCTGACCGGCGTATCCAGATATCGCAGCTGTTCGGCATGCTTGTAGAGCAGTGCCAGATTTGTCCAGGTCGTGTTATCGACCTGACCATAGTGTGAACAAGTAAATTTCAGTTGCCACATCGTGGCATGCACCGCGCGGGCTGTCAGCAACGGCACTTGTGCCTTGATGGCTCCGCTGCCTTTTTCACCGTTGCAAAAATCAGTAAACACCTTGAAATATGCTTTAGCGACATGGCGTGACCAATTGCCCACCACCAACCACAGGCGATTTTCCTGGAATTTATTTATTTCGAACGGCGTAAAATACTCACGCACCAATTTTCGCATGTAAGGCTGGGCAGTCTCATCGAGCAGGCGTAATACGGCAAACTGATGATCCAGCTTGAAATCACCATATACTGACAGCGACTCGACCAACTCAGTCAGTTCCGCGAGTGACTTAATCGCGTCATTCTTCGGCAAGTCATCCAGCAGCGCCTGTGCAGACTTGATGTCCGCCATGGGATTATCAAATCTTTTGCCGAATAATGTTGAAAGCATTCCCCACCCCTAATAAATAGCTAATTACTTGCATACATTCTAATGTAACCACAAAATCCATCCAGTGAACAGTACCTGAAGGACTAACTTGATACCATGGTTAAGCGATAACGCCCCATTCCCGCCAGTCGAACACGCACTGCGCTTGCCCAATGGTTTGCTTGCGGCTGGCGGAAACCTGTCCGTACCCCGTCTGCTGGATGCCTACCGCCACGGTATTTTCCCGTGGTTCAATCCCGGCGAGCCGATACTATGGTGGAGTCCCGATCCGCGCATGGTGCTGATCCCGAGTGAGTTCAAGATCTCGCGATCGCTGGCAAAGGTGTTGCGCAACACTCCCTATGAAGTGCGCACTGATACCGCCTTTGAGCAGATAATGCGCAGTTGTGCCGCTCCGCGAACCAACCACCAGGGCGGGCATCACGGCACCTGGATTCACGAAGACGTGATTGCGGCGTATTGCGCATTGCATCAGCTGGGCTACGCGCATTCGGTGGAAGTGTGGATGCCAAAAAAATCATTCCAGCTTCAAATCGAAGGCGAGACAAGGCGGCAACGAGCAAACGACATGGACAGTGCTATAAGCACGGCCATGAGTGCGCGATGTCCAGCGACTAAGCTGTCGTCTTGTGACAGCCCAGTCGAATGGCCAGTAGTTACACCGGGAAGCCAATGCAGTATCGCCGAAGAGTTGGAACTGGAATTGGTCGGTGGCTTGTATGGTGTCTATATCGGCCACATGTTCTACGGCGAATCCATGTTCAGCAATGCCAGCAACGCCTCGAAGATCGCACTGGCACATCTCGCCAGGCAGCTTGAACGCTGGCAAATCAGTCCTTCGTCCCTCGATACGCCCTGCGTACCCTGTGCTGAGCCTGTCGAAGCATCAGGAGTGCCGAGGACAGGCATGATCGATTGCCAGATGAATACCCATCATCTGGCATCACTCGGTGCGCGTGAAATCCCGCGCAGCGAATTTATCGCAAGACTGCAAGAATTGGTACACTGTGCGCCGATAACCAACTGGCAATTCGACACGGATCTTTTCCCATAAGCATATAAAAAACGATTAACCACGGAATAAACGGAACACACGGAATAAAAATATGAACCCAATGCTTCTTCGCCCCTCCCCTTTGGACAAATGCATTAACGTCTTTTTCCGTGTGTTCAGTGTGTTTCGTGGTAATTGATTGCGATTTTTAACATGAGCCAACTCAACGACCTCCCGATTTCCGCGCTGCACTTTTATCTGACCGCGCCCTATCCGTGCAGCTACCTGCCCGACCTGCAAGCGCGTTCACAAGTTGCCACGCCGGCCTTGCTGATCAACACGCAGATGTATTCTGAATTGGTGCAACACGGCTTCAGGCGCAGCGGGACTTACACCTATCGCCCGCACTGCGATAGCTGTCGCGGCTGTGTGCCGCTGCGCATCGTGGCAAAGCAATTCACTTCCAATCGCTCACAACGTCGCGCCTGGAAGCAACACGCCAATCTCGAGGCTACGCTGCATCCGTTGCAAGACAACGCCGAATATTACAGCCTCTATCAACGCTATCAGCGCGCGCGCCACAAAGACGGCGGCATGGACAATGACGACCACGAGTCCTATCAAAATTTCCTGCTGCAAAGCCATGTCGATTCGTTGCTGGTGGAATTTCGTGAACAGGGTTTGCTGCGCATGGTCAGCGTGATCGACTTGCTCAGCGACGGCCTGTCCTCGGTGTATACCTTCTACGAGCCTGATCTGCCGCATGCCCGGCTGGGTGTCTACAACGTGCTGTGGCAGATCGAATTGTGCCGCAAGCTCGATCTGGATTACGTCTATCTGGGCTACTGGATCGAGCACAGCCGCAAGATGGCTTACAAAACGCAATACCAGCCCGCGCAGGGATTGATGGACGGTACCTGGCGCACACTCGGCATAACATCAGCATGAAGATACGTTTAGGAATTTTCATATTGTCGCTGGTTTTATTGCCGCTGGGCGGATTGCTCCTGAGCGGCAGGGAATGGGACGAGCTCCCAGCCGGCATGCCAGCCGAAGACGAGAATATTGCCGCGATATTGTTCACTACAATGATGTTGCTTGCCTATGTCTTGCTGACCATTCATATGGTCAAAAGGCTCACAGGCAACAACCCGATCGCCATTCAACGCAATTACTTCCTGTGGATTGCCGTAGCGAGTGCCATCCTCGGTTGGCTGATGGCTTACCTGAATTTGTTCACCTCAAGTTGGCCGACAATTCAAGGCAAGTCGGTCTTGCAGCTATTGCTCTACACCCCTTTGTTCGCCTTGCTGGCTCCGGCAGTGCTCAGCACCCGCGCCTTGCTCGGCACGTCTACAGGGCTGCTCAAACGCATGGCGCGCGGCAGACCCTTGCCGATATTCCGCGGCGAAACCCTCACCTTCGTCCTTGTTCTGATCGCCTCGCTGGGTCTGGTGGGTGGTGCGGCATGGCCCGCGCAGCTATTTTGGCTGCTGTGGATCTCACCGCTGTTGTTGTTGGTCGCATTGCAACTGCTGTGGCACGAAAGCACGATTTTCTCCGGACTCAAATCAGGTGATTGGGGGCGAGTGATATGCGCTGCAGTAGCCGGAATCATCGTAGGCAACCTGGCCGCTATCAGCGCTCAAGCCGGAGGCGGCAACCTGATCGGCAACCTGCCCAATCCGCTGCTCGCACAACTCGGCTATGCCCTATTCGGATTGTTGTGCCTGCAACTCGGTGATGTCATCGCAGAAAATTGGCGCGGCAAAAAACGCAACGAACTGTTCCATAAAAATAAGAAATTTCCGATCCCGGTGATCGCCAAGAAAAACTAAATATGTACCGATTGTTCCGTCCCGCGCTGTTCCGGCTTGACCCTGAAACAGCTCACCATCTCACACTCGCCGGCCTTAATGCCGCATATTCATTGGGTTTGAGTCGCATCGTCTCGCCGCGTCCGCCGGATGATCCGCGCACCGTGATGGGGCTGAATTTCCCCAACCCGGTCGGACTCGCCGCCGGACTCGACAAGAATGGTGACTGCATAAACGGCCTGGCGGCACTCGGGTTCGGCTTCATCGAGATCGGCACCGTCACGCCGCTGCCCCAGCCCGGCAACCCCAAGCCTCGCCTGTTTCGCCTGCCGCAAGCCAACGCCATCATCAACCGCATGGGCTTCAATAACCACGGTGTTAACAAGCTGATCGAAAACGTGCGGCACGCCAAATATCAGGGAATCCTGGGCATCAACATCGGCAAGAATGCCGCAACGCCGATCGAAAAGGCGGCGGACGATTACCTGATCTGCGTGCGCAAGGTGTATGCGTTCGCCAGCTATATCATCGTCAATATCTCCTCGCCCAATACCAGGAACCTGCGCCAGCTACAGGACGAAGATGCACTGAATGATCTGCTGATACAACTCAAGGCTGAACAGCAAAAACTCGCCGACACACATGGCAAATACGTGCCCATCGCGCTGAAGATTGCTCCGGACCTGGAAACCGAACAGATCGTCCAGATCGCGCGCCTGCTGGTGCAACATCGCATCGATGGCGTGATCGCTACCAACACCACGCTCTCTCGCGAGGGAGTGGCAAACCTGCCGCATGGCACGGAAACCGGAGGCCTGAGCGGCTCACCGGTGCGCGACAAATCCACCGCCGTGATCCGCCAGCTTGCCGCTGAACTGAAAGGTGCCTTGCCCATCATCGGCGTTGGCGGCATCCTGAGCGGCGCGGATGCGGCAGAAAAGATCACGGCCGGCGCATCTTTGGTGCAGATATACAGCGGGTTGGTCTATCGTGGTCCGGCACTGATCAGCGAAGCCTGTGCAGCGATCCGGGCGCTGTAAAACCGGCGGTAGCGAAAACTCCAGCAACCCATCACCGATATCGCATATCGGCATGCCGGATTTCTTTACTCGCAACTCCGGCATTTGACATTTGTTCTAACTGGAATTATTATTGTTCTAGTTAGAACAAATATGCCGAATTATGTCACCCTCGATTTTTTTGCCGCTCATGCGCGAGCTATCCAGCACTTATCAGGCTTTCGAAGTTTATTCGTCGGCACATGTGCGCTCGCTGGCCCTGACGCCGGCGCAGTTCGATATTGTCGCCACCCTCGGCAATACGGCAGGCATGTCGCCCAAGGAGCTGGGCGAAAAGACGCTGATCACCAAGGGCACACTGACCGGGGTGGTCGATCGCTTGGCGGACAAGAAACTGGTGCGTCGCGCCGCTTCGCCCAGTGACGGGCGTTGCCAGATCATCCAGCTGACATCACAGGGCGAAAAGTTGTTCGCGCGCATATTTCCGGCACACATGACGCATATGGAACGCGCCTTTGCCAAATTCTCACCCAAGGAGCTGGCCGGCATGACTGCGAATCTGCGACGCTTAAAGGAAGCATTTACCGAGGCGCATCGTTCGCGTAATTAACCATGACTACCTCCGTCGCAGCCGTTAAATAAAGAGTTTGTTCGACCTCTTGCCCAAAAGGCGAGAGGAATTTTTGTGTCATTTTTATTAAAGGAGTTTCAATATGCCCAGTAATACGTCAGACAAGCAGCCCGTTATAGCCCAAAAAGCCCCATTTGCCGTTGAAGTTGAAGCAGGCAAGAGTTACTGGTGGTGTTCCTGCGGCAAAAGCGCCACCCAGCCATTCTGTGATGGCAGCCACAAGGGCAGCGCTTTCTCTCCTGTGGAACACAAGGCGAATGAAGCCGGAACCATTTATTTCTGCGGTTGCAAGCACAGCACCAAGGGCGCCTTGTGCGACGGCACCCACAAAAAGCTTTAACTGCCAGCATCACCAGGAGCAGCCGGTTTTTAAAGAAGGCCACAGCAAGTTGGCCTTCTTTTTCGTTCCAAACAACTTGCCTGTAACTCCTCTGCCCGGGTGAGACAAATCAGACCCTATGCGATTTGTTGAAAATGTCGCATATCAAACCTTTTCGGGTACCCGGTTGCATAATTGCTTTCGACGTGGCGCAGGCGTAGAGTGCCGCCCCATTCTTCCTTAGTGCAGGATGCAGAATGAGCAGTACCCAAACGAAACAAAAATTACCCCCCCTCGTGCTGGGAGCAATCGGCGTGGTGTATGGCGATATCGGCACCAGCCCGCTGTATGCAATACAAGCGACATTTGCCGGCACCCATCCGTTGCCTGTCATTGAAGCCAATATTCTCGGCGTGTTATCCGTGATGTTCTGGACCATCATGCTGCTGGTATCGTTCAAATATGTGGCGATCATCCTGCGCGCGGATAATAACGGTGAAGGCGGATCGCTGGCATTGCTGGCTTTGGTGAGTGAACTGACCACGCAACACCCAAAAATAAAATGGTTCGTCACCGCGCTCGGCGTGTTTGCCGCCGCGCTGTTTTTTGGCGACGGCATGATCACGCCGGCCATCTCGGTGCTGTCGGCAGTCGAGGGTTTAGACCTGGTTTCTCATCAGTTCAAGAGCTACATACTGCCCATCACCATCATCGTCCTGACCGGATTGTTTTTCATCCAGAAACGCGGCACCGGTCTGGTAGGCTTGGCATTCGGCCCGATCATGGTGTTCTGGTTTCTTTGTCTGGCGGTGTTCGGCATCATCTCCATCGTACAGAGCCCCGAGATTTTATCGGCACTGAATCCCATCTATGCCTTCCGGTTTTTAAGAGCAGACCCCTGGTTATCCTTCCTGGCACTTGGCTCTATCGTTCTCGTGATAACCGGCGGGGAAGCGCTGTATGCAGACATGGGACATTTTGGCAAATATCCGATTCGCTTCGCGTGGTTCTCTTTCGTGCTGCCCGCACTGGTGTTGAACTACTTCGGCCAAGGCGCGTTGCTACTGCACAATCCGCAAGCCATCGCCAATCCGTTCTATCTGCTTGCACCTGCCTGGGCACTGGTGCCGATGGTGCTGCTGGCGACCGTCGCAACGGTCATAGCCTCGCAAGCCGTCATATCCGGCGCATTTTCGATAGCGAACCAATCCGTGCAAATGGGCTTTCTGCCGCGCATGGAAATTCGCCAGACCTCCGACAAGGCACAAGGACAGATTTATGTACCCTTGACCAACTGGACGCTGTATCTGGCGGTAGTCTTTCTGGTTTTTGCCTTCCAAAGCTCCAGCAACCTGGCAGCCGCCTATGGCATCGCCGTCACCGGCACCATGACCATCACCACGATACTGATCGCATTCGTCATTGTGTTGTTCTGGCGCTGGCCATTGGCTATCGCCATACCTGTTATTTCAGTGCTGCTGGTCGTCGATTTGACTTATTTTGCCGCCAACGCCCTGAAAATTCCTCAAGGAGGCTGGTTCCCTATCGGAATAGCAATCTTATCCTTCACCGTGCTGACAACATGGAAACGGGGAAGGGAGTTGCTCTTTGCCGAAATCGCGCGACAATCAGTCCCCATGCAAACAATTCTTGGCGGCATCGATGATATGCCGAGAGTAAGTGGTACAGCGGTATTCCTGACCCCTGCGAGCGACGGCGCTCCGTCGGCCATGTTGCACAACCTTAAACACAATCACGTCCTTCATGAACGCAACATCCTGCTGACGGTGGTGGTCGAGGACAAGCCTTATGTCACAAAAGGCAATCGTCTCCTGATCAAAGAGATGGGCAAGAACTTTTTCAGGTTGACGGTTTTTTACGGTTTTATGGAAACACCTGATATTCCTGCTGTTCTGGAGTTGTGCGCCACACGCGGACTACCCTTCGACATGATGACCACTTCTTTCTTCATTTCCCGTGCCCTGCTCGTTACCAGCCCCAATCCCGGCATGATGAAGTGGCGCGAGGATCTGTTCATCGCGTTATCCAAAAATGCGATGAACGCGGCAGACTTCTTTAAAATCCCGACCAACCGCGTCATTGAAATGGGCACCAGGATCGAAATCTGAGGATTCTGACTTTCCGGCATATTCATATAACGCTAACGCGGTTGAAGCGGCATATGAATCGGGGGATAATCCGCGCCTGCTTGTTAAGGTGTCGCCAATGACTGAGTATCTGCTGATCCTGGTTAGCGCGGTGTTTGTAAACAACATCGTGATGGTCAAAATTCTCGGGCTATGCCCGTTCATGGGGGTTTCCAAAAAACTGGAAGCCGCCATCGGCATGGGCGCGGCCACCACTTTCGTGCTTACCCTGGCCTCGGGTTCGAGCTACCTGATCAACCATTATCTGCTCGGCCCCGAGTTGTCTTATCTCACCACGCTGTCGTTCATAGTGGTGATCGCCGGCATCGTGCAGTTCACCGAAATGGTGGTGCAGAAAACCAGTCCGATGTTGTATCAGGTGCTCGGCATCTATCTGCCGCTGATCACCACCAACTGCGCAGTGCTGGGCATTCCGCTGCTCAATGTGCAGGCGAAACACAATTTCATGGAATCCATTTTCTTCGGCATGGGCGGCGCGCTGGGCTTCACGATGGTGATGGTGCTGTTTGCCGGGATGCGCGAGCGCATGGAAGGTGCGGATGTCCCGGCGATCTTCAAGGGCTCGGCGATCGCGATGGTCACCGCGGGACTGATGAGTCTGTCCTTCATGGGATTTTCCGGATTGATCAAGTAATGGGAAGCACCAAATGTTAAGCGCGCTGCTGGTGATGGCAGCCATCGCTATCGTGCTCGGCGCGGTGCTGGGGTTTGCCGCGATCAAATTCCGCGTCGAAGGCAATCCGCTGGTGGACAAGATCGATGCGATCCTGCCGCAGACTCAATGCGGGCAATGCGGCTTTCCCGGTTGCAAACCTTATGCTACTGCCATTGCTGATGGGGAAGCAGACATCAACAAATGCCCGCCGGGTGGCGAAGAAGGCATCCACAAGCTGGCTGACCTGCTCGGCATGGAATTCAAGCCTCTCGGCGGCGACGCTGTCTCCAAGCCCAAGTCCGTCGCAATCATCGACGAAAGCACCTGCATCGGCTGCACGCTGTGCATCCAGGCCTGCCCGGTGGATGCCATCGTCGGCGCGGCCAAGCAGATGCACACCATCATCGCCACCGAATGCACCGGCTGCGAGTTGTGCATCGCGCCCTGCCCGGTAGACTGCATCAGCATGCAGGTCATCGAAGAAAAGATCACCAACTGGAAATGGAAATATCCCGTGTACGCCCTGACAGCAATACCATGACAGCAACGATATGAGAACGGCGACACGCCGAAGGGCTTTTGATGAAACCACTGATATGACTATTAGCCATCTGACTGGTGAAACAACTAGCCAATCCACTAAGCCACCAAAGAACGGTGGCAAAGTGGCTGGTTATAACCCAGCAAAAGACGCTGGGCAAGTCATTGATGAAACAACTAGCCATCTCACTAAGGCAGCAAGCTGCCAAGTGATTGGTTATGGTTATAGCCATTCCACTGGTGAAACTACTAGCCATTCCACTAGGTTGCCAAAAGACCGCAACCAAGTGGCTGGTTATAGGCTGTCAATAGACGACAGCCAAGTGGCTGGTTATGGCCGGGCACCCGAATGAGAAAGCTTTATCATTTTCACGGCGGCATCCATCCGCCCAGCAACAAGACGCAATCCACCCAGACTGCTATCGCGCGTGCGCCGCTGCCCTCCTTACTGATCGTTCCGCTCCAGCAGCATGCTGGTGAAACCGCGAAACCTGTCGTGCAAGCCGGCGATCATGTGCTGAAGGGCCAACTGATCGGCATGCCGGACGGTTTTGTTTCGAGCGCGGTACACGCACCCACTTCGGGCACCATCGCTGCGGTCGACATGCAACTGATCGCCCATCCTTCCGGCCTGCCCAACCTGTGTGCCACGCTGATACCGGACGGCAAGGACGAATGTGTTCCACTTAAGCCGGTAGATTACCGCAACCGCAGCACCGCCGAGCTGCAATATCTGCTGCGCATGGCCGGCGTGGTGGGTCTGGGCGGCGCGGCATTCCCCAGCGACATCAAGCTGCGCATCGGCAAGCAAAAGATCACCACGCTGATCCTGAACGGCGCGGAGTGCGAGCCCTATATCACCTGCGACGACATGCTGATGCGCGAACGCGCCGCTGAGATCGTGCAGGGAGCGGAAATACTGCGCTTCATGCTGGATGCGAGCGAGGTGCTGATCGGCGTCGAGGACAACAAGCCGGAAGCGGTCGCCGCGCTGCAGCAGGCGATCACGGCAAGCAGCCTGAATCATGAAGTGGTCGCGATCCCGACGATCTATCCGGGCGGCAGCGCAAAACAACTGATCCGCGTGCTCACCGGGCTGGAAGTGCCCTCCGGCAAACTGCCCACCGACATCGGCGTGCAATGCTTCAACGTCGCCACCGCCTACAGCGTGCATCGCGCCCTCGCGAAAGGCGAGCCGTTGATTTCGCGCATCGTCACGATCACCGGCAACGTCCGCGAGGCACAGAATTTCGAGGCGCTGATCGGCACGCCGATAGCCGAACTGGTCGCGCTGGCCGAGGCGCTGCCCGACACCGATGCCTACATCATGGGCGGCCCGATGATGGGCTTCCCGTTACCTGCTTTGCATGTCCCGATGGTAAAAGCCACCAACTGCATCATCGCCGCATCGGCAAAAATATTTCCGCCTCCCCCGCCCGCGATGCCGTGCATACGCTGCACGCGCTGCGTCGAAGTGTGCCCGGCAGACTTGCAGCCGCAGGATTTGTTCTGGTTCGCGCAATCCAGGGAGTTCGGCAGGGCGCAGGTCTTCAGCCTGTTCGACTGCATCGAATGCGGCGCGTGCAGCTATGTCTGCCCCAGCCACATCCCGCTGGTGCAGTATTACCGTTTTGCCAAGAGCGAGATCCGCGCGCGCGAACACGACAAACAACTCGCGGATCAGGCAAGGGTACGTCACGAGTATCACGAACTGCGCATCGAACGCGAGAAACGGGAAAAAGCCGAGAAGCTGGCTGCCAAGGAAAAAGCCGCGCAAGCCGCCAAACTTGCCAGCGCCCAGCCATTGACACCGCAACAACAGGCGGAACAAGCCGAACTGGAAACGAGCCGCGCGCACATCCGTGAACTTGCCCAATCCGAAGTCGAGCACACCGATGAAGGAGTAACGAAGTGATTTTAGAAACAACCATTAACCACGGAATACACGGAACACACGGAATAAAAACCTTTATCTTTTTCCGTGTATTCGGTGGTTCTGATTTGCAGTTTGTTATTCAGGAATAATCTGGCCATGATCTTTTCACCCCTCATCAGCAAACCGGACAACGTTGCACAGATCATGCTCAAGGTGCTGCTGGCATTGCTTCCCGGCATCGCGGTGTACGTCTGGTATTTCGGCCCGGCGATCCTGGTTTCGATCACGCTGGCCAGCCTCACCGCGCTCGGCACCGAAGCATTGATGCTCAGGCTGCGCAACCGGCCGATCGCGCCGTTCCTGAAAGACAACAGCGCGCTGCTCACCGCCTGGCTGCTGGCACTTTCGATCCCGCCGCTGGCGCCGTGGTGGCTGGTGGTAGTCGGCACGGCATTTGCCATCGCGATCGCCAAGCACCTATATGGCGGGCTGGGCAACAACATGTTCAACCCGGCGATGGTGGGCTACGCGGTGCTGATCATTTCGTTCCCGATGCAGATGACCCACTGGCTCGCCCCCCACGGTTTGGGACAAGGACTGGTGCTGGCCGAACTCAGCTTCGCTGAACAGCTGCAATATATTTTCTTCAGCGTGCTGCCGCACGGCCTGACGCTGGATGCGATCACGATGGCCACGCCGCTGGACACATTGAAGACACATTTGCACCTCGAAGAGTCGGTCCAGCAGATACTCAACATGCCGATCTACGGCCAGATAGCGGGGCACGGCAGCGAAATGGTGGCATGGGGATTCCTGTTCGGCGGGCTGTATCTGCTCGCCTCGCGCATCATCAGTTGGCACATCCCCTTCGCCTATCTGGGCACCTTGTTCGTCATCGCATGGATCTTCCATCTGGTTGATCCTAGCCACTACGTCGCGCCGCTGTTCCATTGGTTCTCGGGTGCGGCGATACTGGGCGCGTTCTTCATCCTCACCGACCCGGTCAGCAGCCCCACCACCAACAAGGGACGCCTGATCTATGCGGCGGGCGCGGCTTTCCTCACCTACATGATCCGCACCTTCGGCGGCTTCCCGGACGGCGTCGCGTTCGCCACGCTGCTGATGAACATTTGCGTGCCGCTGATCGTGCTGTATACCCAGCCGAAAGTATTCGGCAAAAAATCGCCTGTGAATAAGAATATGGGTGACAAGCCATGAGGCGCACGATGGCGAAAGCATCCTTGTACACCGCGCTCAACCTGCTGTTCTTTGCGGTGATCGGCACGGCCCTGCTAGCCATCACCTACCAGCTGACGCATGACCCCATCGCGCGCAGCGAGGAAAAAGAAAAACTGAAACTGGTCACGCAGATCGCACCGGCTGAAACCTACGACAACGACATCATCAAAGACACCGCAGAACTCGCTGCGGATAAATTGCTGGGCAACGATGACACCACCGTCGCCTATATCGGCCGGCTGAAAGATCAACCCTCCATTGCGGTGATGCAGGTCATCGCGCCGGACGGCTACAGCGGCAAGATCAGCCTGATCATCTCCATCCACAGCGATGGCAAGATCGGCGGGGTGCGCGTAATATCCCACAAGGAAACGCCGGGGCTGGGCGACTACATCGATATCGCAAAAAACAAATGGATCACCTCCTTCAACGGCACCTCGCTGGACAACCCCAAAGACAGCGACTGGAAAGTCAAAAAGGACGGCGGCCAATTCGACTACATGGCCGGCGCGACGATCACCCCGCGTGCCGTGGTGAAAGCGGTGCACAAGGCGTTGCAATATTTTGCGGCGAACCACGACAAGTTGTTCAAACCGCATCCTCCCGCCAAAGTTCAGGCAGGACAGAGTGAAGGAGAAAAGAAATGACCACTCAAGAATTCAAAGACATTCTTTACAACGGCGTGTGGAAACAAAACACCGGCCTGGTGCAACTGCTCGGCATGTGTCCCATCCTCGCGGTGAGCAGCTCGGTGGTGAACGGAGTCAGCCTCGGCTTGGCGACCGCTACAGTGATGGCGCTGTCCGGCGCGGCAATCGCGCCGATCCGGGATTTCGTCCCGAATGAAGCGCGCATCCCGGTATTCATCCTGATCATCGCGGTGCTGGTCACCGTGATCCAGTTCACGATGAATGCCTATATGTATTCGCTGTTCGTGGTACTGGGCATCTTCATCCCGCTGATCGTCACCAACTGTATCGTGCTCGCGCGCATCGAAGCCTTCGCCGCCAAGAACCCCACGCTGCAATCCGCGCTGGACGGCTTCGCGATGGGGCTGGGGCTGACCGCCGTGCTGGCGGTGTTGGGCGCCATACGCGAAATCCTCGGGCACGGCACGCTGCTGTCCGGCATCGACCTGGTGTTCGGCGACGCGGCAAAATCCATGGTCATCACCGTGGTGCCGAACTATCACGGCTTCCTGCTCGCGATCCTCCCGCCCGGCGCATTCATCACGCTGGGCATGCTGATCGCCGGCAAGAACTGGCTGAACCTGCGCGCCGAACGCAAACTGAAAGACAGCAACGCCACTATCACGCCGGTGGATGGCGGGTATGCGCCTGCGGCGCACTGAGTGAGTGGTTGTTTCGCTATTTGCCAGACATAAACCATGGGTAAACAATTCGAAGCACTTTCTGATCGATTGATCGAGTTCATCGCAGAACAAAAAATATTTTTCGTGGGCACAGCCACTGGCGACAGCAGGGTGAATATTTCCCCCAAGGGAATGGACTCCTTCCGGATACTAAACAACAATCGGGCGATCTGGCTTAATTTAACGGGAAGCGGAAACGAAACGTCAGCCCACATACAGTATGCGCCACGCATGACGATCATGTTTTGCGCATTTGAAGGGCCGCCCCTTGTTCTTCGTCTTTACGGGACCGCAAGGGCAATTCACAAGAACGACGATGACTGGGAAGAACTTCACGCCCATTTCGATTCGTTGCCCGGCGCACGCCAAATCTTCGATCTTTCGATTGAGCTGGTGCAAACATCTTGCGGATTTGGCGTACCTTATTACACCTATACGGGCGACAGGGAACTGCTCTCGGATTGGGCAAGAAAAAAGGGGGATGATGGGCTAATATATTACTGGGAAGAAAAAAACCAATTCAGTATCGACAAGATTCCAACCAACATCATTGCGAAAAATACCTGATTTATAAATAGGTAATTAGGGCGAAAAACCGCGCAAGCCGGAAGTGGCAACGCAAATTTCGAAGTAATCCTGACAACAGATATTCCATGAACCCCGCCAAACGCCGCGAAATATTTCTGCGCCTGCAAGCCGCCAACCCGCACCCGACCACCGAGCTGGAATATTCCACGCCGTTCGAGCTGCTGGTCGCGGTGATGCTCTCGGCGCAAGCCACCGATGTCAGCGTGAATGCCGCGACGCGGCACCTGTTCCCGGTCGCGAATACGCCGCAGGCGATACTCACGCTCGGCGAGGAACAGTTGCGCGAATATATCCAGCGCATCGGCCTGTACAAGACCAAGGCCAGGCATGTGATGCAAACCTGCCGATTGCTGGTGGAACGGCACTGCGGCGCGGTGCCGCAAACCCGCGAGGACTTGGAAGCCTTGCCCGGCGTGGGGCGCAAGACCGCCAACGTGATCCTCAACACTGCGTTCGGCCAGCCGACCATCGCGGTGGATACGCATATTTTCCGCCTCGCGAATCGCATCGGACTGGCTCCCGGCAAGACCGTGCTGGAAGTGGAAAACAAACTGCTCAAGGTCGTGCCGGATGAATTCAAGCACGACGCGCATCACTGGCTGATCCTGCACGGCCGTTATGTCTGCCAGGCGCGCAAACCGAAATGCGGCGCATGTATCATTCGCGATCTGTGCGAGTACAAAGATAAAAGTTAATAATGGGCGTTGCTTTGATGCGTGTTACATGACTGTAGGAGCGGGCCATGCGGGTGCCCGGACAAAAGTTTATCGTACCCGCGAACAGCCATCGCGGGCATGGCCCGCTCCTACAACGATGATTCAAGGTTAGAGGCTATGCTATTCAATCCATCTCGAGATGAAGCACGCAATTTTCTGTTCGAGTCCTGGCGCAAGCGCCGGGCCGGAGAATTGCTCACGCCGCTGGAAGACCTCGCCGCGCAGCTCATCGCCAAGCATCCCGAATACTTTGCCGTGCTGGAAAATCCGCAACAGTATCAGGAGAAGGACTACCTGCCGGAACATGGCGCAACCAACCCTTTTCTGCACCTGATGATGCACCTCACGATCGAGGAACAGATCTCCATCGACCAACCTAAGGGCATACGCGCGCATTTCGTGCGCCTGACCCAGCGGCTCGAATCGGAACACGATGCACAGCACCGCATGATGGAATGCCTCAGCGAGATGATCTGGCAGGCGCAGCGCAATCGCACCCAGCCTGATGCGGCGGTATACTTTGCATGTCTGGAACAACAATGAACAGGCAATGAAATGAGATTATCCAAGATCACCACCCGCACCGGCGACACCGGCAGTACCGGCCTGGCCGATGGCACACGCCTCGGCAAAGACCACGCGCGCATCGCCGTACTGGGCAGTGTGGATGAACTGAACAGCCAGCTTGGCGTGCTGCTCGCCGAACAGCTTCCGCCCGATATTCGCGTGGTGTTGTTGCAGATCCAGAATGACCTGTTCGATCTGGGTGGTGCGTTCGCGCTGCCCACGCAGGACGTGTTCGCGCAAAGCAAAATCGCATGGCTGGATGAGCAGATCGCGCACTACAACGCCGACTTGCCGCCGCTGCGCGAATTCATCCTGCCGGGCGGCTCGCGCGCAGGCGCGTTATGCCACGTGGCACGCACCGTGGCGCGCCGCGCCGAGCGTGATCTGGCCGTATTGTCACAAAGTGATGCCGTGCCGCAGCATGCGCTGCCGTATCTGAATCGTTTGTCGGATCTGTTGTTCGTGCTGAGCCGCTGCATCAACCGCATACAAGCCGCGGCGGAAACATTGTGGCGGCGTGACAAATAGCAGGAGCAATGTCCGTCTGGTTCTCGACCACGACGGACAGTGCCGAGTACCTTACTTTTTGTTGGCCCGGTCCAGGCTTAATGGTCCGCCGCCATTTATCACCACAAAAAGCAGTCCGCCCATGATTGCGATGTTTTTCATGAAGTGAATCATCTGGTTTTGTGCCTGGTCTGGAGACACTGCCCAAAAATTGTGGAAGAACAATGCGGCCAGTCCGGTGAATATCAACATTGCCGCCGCCGCCCAACGCGTCTTCAAGCCCAGCACCAGCATGGTACCGCAGCCCAGTTCGATGATGATCGCGCCGGCCGCAGCCAACTGGGGCAGCGGCAGCCCCTTGCTGGCGATGTAACCGACCGTGCCTTCAAAACCGGTGATTTTTCCGAATCCTGCAAATACAAAGATCAGTGCAATCAGGATGCGGCCGGCCAAAGGGCCATAATGATTCAATGCGTTCATGGTTGATCCTCCCAGTTAAAGTTACAGGTTAAATAAACGTCGCGGTACTTAACTTCGCGTCGGCAAGGTGTCCTTCGCGAAATTCAATGATAGCCTGAAATATTTCTTTTTTGATGTTCATCACGAACGGCCCATGTTGCACGATCGATTCGCCGAGAGCTTGCCAACAATCTCGGGCGAATCGCACACGGGTCTTGCCATCCGGTATAAGCACCGGATTCCGTCCTTTGAACAATGTGGTGCAGGCCACGATTTTGCCGGCGGCTACGCTGACAGGTGACTGAAATCCGGGGATGGCCGCTGCAGATAAAAAGGATGAAGACTATTGAACGTGCTCAGGGTAGTGGTAGTAGCGGGCATTCAGGTATCTCGCAACCTCCGCCACGTCATTATCACTCCATACCAGCCCCTGAATCCCCTGCCACCGGCGTACTTGGGCTTTCAGACCGGTCCAATCCTTGGCGATCTTCTTGTTCCGCCAATGAATCTTGGCGTTGTGGCAGGCGATGCAATGCGTCGAATACAGCAATTCACCGCGCGGCGTATCACGCTTGGGCTGGGCATTGGCGACCGCGGGAACCCACAGGCAGACTAACAACAGGGAAAATATCCATCTTTTAGTCATGTCGCTCTCCATAAGAATCCGGCAGCTTTTATTGTCTAAGCTTTTTTAGTATAGGCCTCGATATGAGGTTAATCAAACCACTTTGGTGATGAAAGTCGAAATCCGACCGCTCTGTAACTAGCGTGGTATGTGCTGTTTAGCCCATCATATAGCCCGACATCAATAGCTCAACTCGGATATTTACATCCTTTTCCTTTCATCCTGGTCATTCGGCAATCATCATTACCATATTGATTATATGGTCTTTTTTTGTTGATTATTCTTGCCTTTTCAATCAAGCGATGCCACTATTTCGTTGCCACACTACCGGCTCACTCTCAGCCCAACCGGACTAATTGTTTACTATCGAGGCAGTAAACAATCTGCTGTGGTGTTCGTATATTCCCTTAACCTAATTGGAGGCACTATCTTGTTAATATCCATGATTTTTTTACCGCTGGTCTTGTCGCCATTTATCGTGCTTTGTTTCATGATTTTATTTGCCGGCAAACCCGCCAATTAGCTAAGTAGCGATTCGCATTACCCCAAACGGCAATATAAAAGGGGAGGGCCTGGCTTCGGTCAGGCCTTTTTATTTCTTCCTGAACCAATGGGCTATTGGGTTTATGGCCGACTCGGCAACTTTCGCACCCTTACCTTGTGCTGCCTAAACGGCCTTCCTGATAATCCCTGATGGCCTGATAGATCTCTTCTTTGGTGTTCATCACGAACGGGCCGTGTTGCATGATAGGTTCGCCGAGCGGTTTGCCGGAGACCAGAATGGCTTTGGCCGGAACTGTTGCGCTCAGGGTCACACCATCGGCTTGCGGCGTGTTGGCGAGTATGCCCATGCGGTTTTCGCCCAAGGCCTTGCTGCTGATCGTGATCGCGCCGCGGTAGACATAGACGAAAGCATTATGCGTCGCCGGAATCATCGTCGAGAACGTACTTCCAGCGGGAAGATCGATGTCGATATACAGCGGCTCGGTGTCCTCGCGCGTCATTGCGCCAATAATTCCGTTGCTGGTACCCGCGATGACGCGCACCGACACGCCTTCCGGTGTCAAATACTCAGGGATTTCGGATTTCGGAATGTCGCGGTACCAGGCGGGGATCATCTTGCGCTGCGCGGGCAGGTTCAACCATAGCTGGAAGCCTTCCATGACGCCATTTTCCTGTTCCGGCATCTCGGAGTGGATGATGCCTCGACCGGCAGTCATCCACTGCACGCCGCCGTTCTGCAGTAGCCCTTCATGTCCGGCATTATCGCGATGGCGCATACGCCCGGCGATCATGTAAGTGACGGTCTCGAAACCGCGGTGCGGATGGTCGGGAAAACCTGCGATGTAATCGTCCGGGTCGTCGCTGTGAAAGTTGTCGAGCATCAGGAACGGATCGAGCCGCTGTTGCAGATTCTGCGTGAGCACGCGCGTCAGTTTGACGCCTGCGCCGTCGCTGGTCGCCACCCCGGTTACGATGCGTTCTATTGTCCGCGGTTGCGTGACGGCTTCAAGTTTGGTCGCTTGTTTCATGGTTGCACTCCTTGAACGCTATTTGTTGCCGGATCCGCCGGATAGTTCCATACTGATGCACCCGCGCTCACTCAGGGGAGTTGGTTCACCCCATCGTATCCACGGCCTTGAGAAATTCTTCATGAGGCAGAGCCCCGGAAAATCACTTTCCAGATGCAAAGATAAAGATCGGCACGCTGCGGATGCCTCGCTCAAAAGCGTCGGAGCTTGCGCGGTCTACTTCTGCCCGGTAACGTCCTGTATGCAGGACTTAGAATATCTCGTCGCGAGCCATCCCCACTTTTTCCCCTATCTCCGCAAGCACCTCCGCATCACCGATGTTCCGTGCCTGGGCATGCAAAGGGCTGAGATGGGCGGTGCCGAGGAGATTTCCTGCGCATTCGGCCAGGAAGATCGCGGAGTGCTCGCCTGTATGGGAGCCAGCATACCGTTCTCGTGGACGGCAATACAGGGAAATTGTGGTGCTTTCAGCGCGAACGGCTAGCGCATCATACCTTCCGAGTCCGCCTCGCTTGCCGAAACGAAACGACGCTGCCGCATCCACTTGGTCGCGACCCACTTCTCGCCGGCGAGTACAGGGTTGCCGCCGTGCAGGGATAGGTGATCGACCTGACTGCGGCTGTTGCAATATTCGAAATAGGCCGCATTGCCGCGTTGTGGCGACACTTCCAAGCCAACTTCCGGAAACACCGTCTCGCCGCCGCTTTCCACATCGTTCAAATACATGACCAGCGTGCTCACACGCTGTCCGCTACGGGCGATCGATGCCTGATTAGCCGGGTTGGTAGGCAACAGGTAATCAAAATGCGGTGTGTTCTGCGTTCCCGCCGGATAGTAGAGAACCTGTATCCCTTCGCCGTTCTCGACGGGAAGATTCATCACTTCCGAGATGCGCTTGTCGATGTGCGCGATGAACGGGTTTTCCTGCAGCCGAAAGAACATGCCGTAGCTATTGCGATAGGGCGCGACGACATCTTGCCCGCTTCCCGGATCGACCACGGTTGAAGGTGTGATTCGGGGTTTGGCGAGCGAGATCAACTCTGCGCATTCGTTTGCACTCAATAGGTCGGCGAGCAAGGCCATCACCGGCCGAGCAGCGCGAGCCACAACGCGCACGGTTCTGTCCGAGGTTACGATGCGCGATCCATGACGGAAAATCGGTGCTTCGTAAATGTAGTCTAGCGTGTCTTCGACCAGCGTTATGGCATCGGCAGGAAGCGGCGCACCGCGGCAGTGCGCGTCCACGAAGGCGGCGACGATCGCTTGTGCGACAGGCAATTCCATGTTCTCTCTGACCATGGTTTCGATTATCGTCGCCGGCGCAGAAGAGCGATCCAAATGGTCAGCGATCCATGCAGCAAGATCGGGTGAAAAACGAACGACGGTATTCATGAATTGCTTATGGTTTCCAAATATATATCCTTACCCATCCGGCCTATTCCCCAAGAGAACTTCCTTTGTGGTGTCAGCGTGAGAGGGAGCGCGGGGTGTAACCTGATCATGGACTGAACCTGGCAATGCTTGACTGCTCCGAAGGGCGCTGCAACACATTGCGTATCCTGACAGGTCAATTGTGCCATGCTTTCGCTACCCATCCGTTCTTGGACAACACGAATGCTTCTTTCAATTGTGCGACATGGGCGCCTTGCACGACGCGATCGATCATGGGGAACACGCGCTTTGCGTCAGGATCTTGCAGCCAAGTAGCGGCTTTCACATTGTAGGTGTAGGTTACGAGCGTCTCCTTGAGTGCATTGTTGTCGGTGAGTGGTTCCCATGCAACGATCTTGTCCAGAGTCAACTGTGCCACGCAAAGATCGCCTTTAGGTGAATGCTTGCCGTCGCTGGAAGCAGGGATATCCGACTCACGCGTCAGGTAGTATTTTTTTCCATCCTCGGTCAGTTGGTAGCGTTTGATCATGGTTACCGAGGTCTTGTTGCCGTCTTTCGTTTTGACGGACACATCGGAAACGCTGATGAGCCCCAGTTTCTGTAGCACCGGCATCTGTACGGCATCCCACGTGCCTGCCGCAAAGTCTGCAGGCGTAATCTCAATAGGCCAGTTTTGTTTCGCCAGACACAAATTGCCGTGTTTGGACAAGTAGTCATTCATGCCCTGCGTGAGGTTTTCGCGGTTGGCTTCAGGAGTGCATGCGCCAAGCATGAAGAGGCAGAGAGTAAAGAGAGGGATTTTTTTCATGGGTATAATATTTTTCATGTGCATAATATTTAGAGAGTTGAAATAAGATCAGCGGATGCCATTCAGTTGACGCACTGGCCGGAGGCCGGAGGCGAGGCAGGCAGTTGGTCGCCGTCGGTCAATGTGTTGAGGAAGCAAATCAGATCGGCGATGTTCTGTTCGGTGAGTGGCGGTGCAGAGCCTACGAATCGTCCGTCCATGGGCATTTGCGTATCGATGTTGACCCAGTAGGCGGCGGGCAGATCATCGAATTTCTGCACTGTACC
>Ga0097691_1000339_pt1 | contig 42552 bp, 37 predicted proteins | sample NGESurdeep072012_8_FD_72858 | JGI IMG/M metagenome (GOLD analysis project Ga0097691, IMG submission 72858) | Arctic peat soil microbial communities from Barrow, Alaska - NGEE Surface sample 210-1 deep-072012 | ecosystem: Environmental > Terrestrial > Soil > Wetlands > Peat ... | reverse complement strand
CCGGTCGACCCCGACCAGTCCGAACGTAGGCGCGTAACCCAAGGCCCACTCGAAGTTGTCCAGCCACGACCAGTACAGATAGCTGCGCACGTCGATGCCCTCGGCAAGGCAGGCCTGCACCTCGCGCAGCGCGGTCTGCATGTACGCGATGCGCCGCTCATCGTGGGCGGTGGCGATCCCGCTCTCGGTGACGAGGATTGGAAGGCCGGGACAGCTCTTCGCCGCCCGGCGGATCGCGGCGCCGAGGGCCTGCGGGTAGTCCTCGTACCCCATCTGGGTCGTGGTCTCTGTCTCGGTCATCTCGCGCATCAGGTCGCTCCAGTCGTGGCCGGGGCTGCGGGGACCTTCGGGCCCCATCCGGAATCGCGTGTAGGTCTGGACCCCGACAAACTCGTCCTTCCTGGCAAGCTCCAGGAACCAGTCGATGACGCGGGACTCGACCTCTAAAGAGGTGTTCCCCGGCTGCGCGCCGTCCTCGTACTGGATGTCGGGCATGGCAAGCGTCACGCCGACTGGAACGTTGAATCGCGACCGGATCGCTGCGGCGCCCAGCCTGTGCGCCTCGAGCAGGTTGTCGACCGCCCTCTGGGCGCCCTCGCGGTCGTCCGTGTGGCCCGGCGGGTTGATGCCGAGCAGGTAGCCGCTCGAGCCAAGCCCCTGGGGCTCGTTGATGGTGCAGGCGCAGCCGATGAGGTCCCCCAGCGCCGCAGCGGCCCTGTCGCAATATCGCTCGAACAAGGACGGAAACCGCTCCGACGCGAAGCCGCCCGCGTCATGCAGCCATCTGGGAAGAGTGAAGTGGTGGAACGTAACGATGGGCACCACGTTGCTCTCGCGGCAGGCCTCGAGCACGCGCCGGTAGTGGTTGAGCGCCGCCCGTGAAAACTCGCCCTCGGCCGGCTCGATGCGCGCCCACTCGATGCTGAAGCGAAACGCGTTCAGCCCGAAGCCTGCGATCAGAGAGACGTCCTCGCGATAGCGGTGATAGAAGTCGCAGGCGTCTCCGGACGGCTCGTGGCAGGGCGTCGATTCGACGTGCTCCCACCACCACCAGTCGCTGTTGACGTTGCCGCCCTCCACCTGGTGGGCGGACACGGCGGCCCCGAACAGGAAGCCATCAGGGAACCGGTTTACGTGGTTTTCGCGAGCAAGCTCGTCAAGGTTCGGACTCATTGAATTCATCCGGCGGAGTGTTCCACAGACCGGGTCCCGGACGCTGCCGCCCTCACCCCACTGCAGAATTTCGCCACTCGAGCACAAATGGCCGAATCCCGGCCATTGATGCCGGCAATTTGTGCCCTCTGGGTCAGGGTCCAGGCCGGTTCCCAATTTGGTTCTTGACAGAACGGCCGAACCGCCCTAGGATCGCGCCTAAACCGCTTTAGTAAAGCGGTTTATCAGATCCGGCAGAACGTTCGAGAGGGATTTGCGTTGGGGTCAAGCCTGGATGTCTCGGGTCACCATCACTGACGTGGCAACCGCTGCCGGCGTTTCGAAGACCGCGGTCTCCTTCGCCTTCAACAACCCCGAGAAGCTTGGGCAGGCGACCCTGGAGCGCGTCCTCGGCGTGGCGCAGGAGCTCGGCTACACGCCCCACCCCGCCGCCCGCGCTCTCTCCATGCGGCGGAGCGGGACGATCGGAGTCCTCATCCCCCAGCGCCTGTCCACTGTCTTCGCGAACCCGTTCACGAGCGAGCTCATCCAGGGCCTCGGGGAGCTTTGCGAGGAGCACGACCTCACGATGCTCCTGGTTCCGCCGCTGGACGGCTCGCTGGAGGGCGCGATCAGGCAGGCGTCGGTCGACGGCTTCATCAGCCTCGGACTCAGCCCAGACGACCAGGCGCTCGAGATGCTCGACCGCATCGGCATTCCGGCGGTGTTGATCGACTCCGAGGCTTCGCCCAATCACCCCGCGGTCAACGTCGATGACGAGGGAGGGGCCGAAGCCGCCGCGCTCCACGTGCTGGAGCTGGGCCATCGCGAGGTCGCGATCATCGTGCTGCCGCCGACCAGGGCGCAGGTCGGGCTGACGCCGGCAGCATCGCGAAGGCTCGCCGGCTACCGCGCGGCGCTCGATCGCGCCGGGACGCCCGAGCCGTACACCATGACCGCCGGAGTCACGCCGGCGGCAGGAGCGCGCGCTTTCGAGGGCCTGCCGAAAGGCAGGCGCCGCCCGACCGCCGTGCTGGCCATGAGCGACATGGCCGCCATCGGCCTGATGGCGGCGGCACAGACGGCCGGCCTCAAGATCCCGGACGACCTGTCGATCGTGGGTTACGACGACCTGCCGATGGCGGCATGGACGAACCCCGCGCTGACGACGGTCCGGCAGCCAATCGTCGAGAAGGGACGCCTCGCCGCGCGGCTGCTGATCCAGCGCATGAAGGGGAAGGCGGTCGAATCGCCCGCGCCCCTCGCGACGAGCCTTGTGATTCGAGCGTCCACATCGCGTCCTTGGAGCAAGGAGGTGAACGGCCGCAGCTCGTAGGCGACCAACGAGTGCGCGATTGGGCTTCGTGTCGGTTGCTTGATGCAACGTCAGGATTACGCAAATCAGGAGAGGGACATAGAATGATTCGGCAAATAGGGGTACCAACGCAATCAACTCAAAGGGGGATTTGAGAATGCGTCAGCTGTGGTTGAAACGTAGCCTGCTCGTATCGCTGGGGGCCGTCGTTACGGCCGTCGCGTGCGGGACGAGCTCCACTCCAAGCGCGGGGTCCGTGAACGTGATGGCGACATGGACGGGGGCCGAGCAAGCCTCGTTCATGGCCGTGATGAAGCCTTTCACGGACCAGACCGGGATCACCATCAACTATGAGGCGAGCCGCGATCAGGACGCGCTCCTGACCACGCGCGTGGCGGCGGGCAACCCGCCGGACCTGGCGGCAGCGCCAAGCCCTTCGCTGCTCACCACCTTCGCCAAGTCGGGCAAGGCCAAGGCGCTCAACTCGATCGTGGACATGACAGCGCTGCAATCGACGTACTCGCCCGGCTGGATCACGCTTGGCGAGCCGCTGAACGACGGCAAGCTCTACCAGGTTTACTCGTGGGTCTCCCTCAAAGGTTTGATCTGGTACGACCCGAAGAACTTCCAGGCCAAGGGCTATAACGTTCCCAACAGCTGGGATTCGTTGCTCAACCTGCAGCAGACGATCAAGAGCAGCGGGACCACCCCGTGGTGCATCGGCCTCGAGAGCGGCGCGGCGTCTGGCTGGCCGGGCAGCGACTGGGTCAAGGAAATCGTCCTCAGCCAGTCGGGACCGACGGTTTACGACAACTGGTGGCAGGGCAAGCAAAAGTGGACCTCCCCTGAGATCAAGCTCGCCTGGCAGACCTGGGGGCAGATTCTCGGGCCCAACGACAGCAACGTCTATGGCGGCGCAAAGAACATGTCGGCCACCAACTTCGGGGACGCCGGCACCCCAATGTTCCAGAGCCCGCCTAAGTGCTACATGCACAACCAGGCGTCGTTCATCACAAGCTTCTTCCAGAGCGCGAACGCATCCTTGCAGCCGGGGACCGACTTCAACTTCTTCGGTTTGCCCGACATCACCGCGCAGTACGCCGGCGCGCACGTGGTTGCAGGCGACGCGTGGTCGATGTTCAACGACACACCCCAGGCCGAGAAGATGATCAAGTACCTCACGACGGCTGACGCCCAGGCGATCTGGGTCAAGCGCGGCGGCAAGATCTCGCCGAACAGCCAGGTGCCCCTGAGCGACTATCCGGACGCGCTGTCGAAGTCGACCGCTCAGATCTTGGTCGCGACCAAGATCGCCAAGTACGACGCGGGCGACCAGATGCCGTCTGACATGAGGAACGCGTACTGGTCGGCCGTCCTCCAGTTCGCGCAAGACCAATCGAAGCTCGACTCCATACTCGCCAACCTGGACGCGATCCAGGCCAAGGCATACACCTCGTAACCGAATAAACGAACTAGTTGGACTTCAACGTCCTTCTGACGGACCTGCCGACGCTGGTCGCAGTGGTCGTCGGCGTTCCGCTGGTGCTCGCCGCCTACATCGTGGGCGGCGAGTACCTGGTCCGGCGGCTGCCGGACAAAGCGCGTCCGGCGGTCCGGCCGTGGATCTGGGTCGCTCCAGCGCTCTTGTTGGTGACCGGATTTCTGGTGGCGCCGGCCATCGGCACCGTCTTCCAGAGCTTCGAGGACCGGCACGGCGCATTCATCGGATTTCAAAACTTCGCGGCGCAGCTGACCGGGTTCCCCACCGGGGGTGCCTGGATTGCGATTCGGAACAACCTCTTCTGGCTCATCTTCTACACGCTTTTCGTGCTCGCGTTCGGCTTGCTCCTGGCCGTGCTTTTCGACCGGGTGCCGTACGAGAGCGTCGTGAAGTCGCTGATCTTCATGCCGATGGCGATCTCTTCGGTCGCCCTCGTCGTGATCTGGAAGTTCATGTACGCCTACCAGCCGCCCGGCCAGCCGCAGACGGGCACGCTCAACTTCATCCTCAACACCGTGTTCCACCAGGACCCCCGGACCTGGATCCAGGACGAAACGCAGCTGCTTGGACTTTTCCCACTCAACGACCTCGCCCTCATCGGCGCCGCGGTGTGGGGAATCGTCGGTTTTTCGCTCGTGATCTTGTCGGCGGCGCTCAAGGGCATCCCGGCCGACCTGCTTGAAGCCGCGCGTGTGGATGGCGCCGGCGAGATCACCATCTTCAGACGCGTGATCTTTCCGCTGATGATGCCCACCGTCGTGGTGGTAGGCACGACGCTGGTCATCTTCGCCCTCAAGGCGTTCGATGTCGTTTACGCCATGACTAACGGCAACTACCAAACGGACGTGCTCGCGAACCGTATGTATAAGCTGCTCTACAACTCCAATGATTTCGGAGGCGCGAGCGCCGTGGCGGTCATCCTGCTTTTAACAGTCATACCCGTGTTGATCTTCAACCTCCGGCAGTTCAGAGCCGTGGAGGCCAGGCGATGACAGTCGCAGTCGCGTCCCCGACCTCGTCCACGACAGCCAGGTTCTCGCCGCGGTGGCTCTCGGACCGCCTCGGCGGCCTTGTCCTGCATGTCGCCGTGATCGGCCTGACGGTTGCCTGGATGGTGCCGACCATTGGCCTCCTGATCACCTCGTTCCGCCTGCCGCAGGACATCTCGAACAGCGGTTGGTGGACAGCGCTGTCGCCGCCTTTCAAGTTCACGCTGGACAACTACTCGCAGATGTTCGCGGCGAGCAACCTCGGGCAGAGCATGTTCAACAGCTTCATGATCTCGATCCCGGCCACTGTCATCCCGGTCACCCTGGCGGCGTTTGCCGCCTATGCCTTCGCCTGGATGAAGTTTCCCGGTCGCGACTGGATCTTCCTGGCTCTCGTCGGACTGCTTGCCGTGCCCCTGCAGCTCACCTTCATCCCGGTGACCACGGAATTGGTCAGGCTCGGCCTCACACCTGACAAGCTGACCGCGGCCGGGCTACCTCCCTTCATCCCCCTTTGGCTCGCCCATGCCGGTTACGGGCTGCCGTTTTCGATCTACCTGCTTTCGAACTTCTTCCGTGCTCTCCCCAGCGACCTTTTCGAATCCGCCGAGATCGATGGCGCGGGAACGCTGACCGTCTTCTTCCGCATCGTGCTGCCGCTCTCGGTGCCGGCGATCGCTTCGCTGGTGATCTTTCAGTTCCTCTGGGTCTGGAACGACCTGCTTGTCGCCCTCATCTATGTCGGCGGCGTGGCGACCGTGGCGCCGGTCACAGTGACTCTCGTCAACCTGGTCGGCTCGTACGGCCAGAACTACCAGCTGTTGACCGCGGCGGCGTTTTTCTCGATGATCGTGCCCCTTGTCGTTTTCCTCAGCCTCCAGCGCTACTTCGTCCGCGGCATCCTCGCCGGTTCAGTGAAGGGATAAGAAATGGCATCAGTCACCTATGACCACGTTGTGAAGCGATACACCGCGGACCTCACCGTCGTAAAGGATTTCAACGTAGAGATCAAGGACAAGGAGTTCATGGTCCTGGTCGGCCCGTCCGGCTGCGGGAAGTCGACCGCGCTGCGCATGCTCGCGGGGCTCGAGGCGATCACCGAAGGCCAGATCCGCATCGGCGACCGCGTGGTGAACAACGTTGCGGCCAAGGACCGCGACATCGCGATGGTGTTCCAGTCATATGCCCTTTACCCTCATATGTCGGTCTTCGACAACATGGCCTTCCCTCTGCAGATGCAGCACATGAAGAAGGACGAGATCGACAAGCGCGTCAAGAACGCCTCCCGGATCCTGGGCCTCGACAACTTCTTGAAGCGCAAGCCGCGCGCTTTGTCAGGGGGCCAGCGGCAGCGCGTTGCGCTCGGACGCGCGATCGTGCGCAGCCCGAAGGTCTTCCTCCTGGACGAGCCCCTCTCCAACCTCGACGCCAAGCTGCGCGGACAGACCCGTATCGAGCTGCAGAAGCTTCACCGCGACCTCGAGACGACGTTTATCTACGTCACACACGACCAGGTCGAGGCGATGACGATGGGCGATCGCATCGCGATCATGAACGCCGGAATCCTGCAGCAGGTCGGGACGCCGGGCGACATCTACGACCACCCCGCCAACCTTTTCGTCGCGGGTTTCATCGGGAGCCCCACCATGAACTTCGTGCCGGCGACCGTGGACAACGGCACCGCAAAGGCGTCGGGTCTGGAGGTAAGGCTGCCAAAGCCGGTCAGCGCGGCCAAGGGCACGCTCGGATTCCGGCCCGAAGCGGTCACGGATCGCGTGGTCGAAGGCGGCCCGACGATGAAGATGAAGGTCGACGTCGTGGAGCGCCTCGGCTCCGACCAGTTCCTGTACGGGCAGGTCGGGTCCGACCAGATGACCGCGCGCGTGGATCCCCGGATGAGTGTTCAGCCCGGCGACACCGTCCAGCTTGGCCTGGACACCCGCGGACTGCACTTCTTCGACGCGGAGAGCGAAAAGGCGCTGATCTAAGCTAGGCGACTTGGAGCGGATCCGGGCGCTCGAAGACTTCGACGCCGCCCGCTTTCACGCCTTCAGGCGCTCCGTCGGCTCGATCCTCACGCGGCGAGCACGTCGCTTGCAGGCGATCGAGCCAGTGCTGGAGGCGGCGGGGCTCGAGGGCAGGGCTTACGGCGGCGTCCAGGAGATCCCCCTGGATGCGATCGTGGGCTCCGCCGCGGCGGCCTCCAAGACCGGGGACTTCGACCCGGTCTTCCTGCCCGTCAGCCGGCGCCTGCGTGACCGCTGGACGCGGATCTACCAGGCGATGGTCGAAGGAGACGAGCTTCCCCCGATCGACGTATACAAGGTCGGCGACGACTACTACGTGATCGACGGCCACCACCGCGTTTCGGTTTCGAGGAGCCTGGGCCGCGCCACGATCAACGCTCGCGTGGTCGAGGTCAAGACTCGCGCGCCACTCGGACGCAAGCGCGACGCCGCCGCGCTGCTGCGGGCGGCCGAATATGCGGCCTTTCTCGAGGCGACGCAGCTTCATCGCACCCGCCCCGAAGCGAGGCTGGAGTGCAGCCGTCTCGGCCGCTACGACGAGATCCTGAAGCACATCCTCGGACATGGCTACTTCCTCGGCCTGGAGCTTGGCCGCCCCGTTCCGCTGCCGGAGGCCGCCGCAAGCTGGTACGACCACGTCTACAAGCCGGTGGCAGAGGCGATCCGCAAGCACCAGGTGCTGGAGCAGCTCCCAGGCTGGACGGAAGCGGACCTCTATGTGGAGATCACCCACCGATGGCTCAAGCTGAGCCAGGTGGGCAAAGCCTCCGGTCCCGATCCCGCGGTGCTGGCTCTCCTCGACGAGCACGCCAACAGCTGGTGGCGGCGCCGCCATGCATTCCAGATCACAGACCGGCGCGCCAAAAGCCGGACAGAAGACATATGAGAAGGAACCGTGGCCGGTTCCTTCTGCGCGCGAGCGCGACCAGGATGGGACTTACCGATTCCATCGGCCGGTCGGCTCCGCCGACGGGCCTGCTTATCCTCCGCGGGATCGGATTGTCTGAAAAGTCACTCCACGCGACGACTGGGCAGTGCGTGAAACAAGGTCGCGGCCGGGTCAAGCCCGGCCGCCCCTGCCACGCTAGTGGTAAGGAATGATCGGCATCATCTTCGGGCCGCCTGGGAGCGGAAAGGGCACCCAGGCGAGCCGGATCGAGGTCGAGTTCCACCTCGACCATCTCTCGACCGGCGACATCCTCCGCTCCGAGGTGGCGCGCGGCACCGAGACGGGCAAAGAGGTGGCGCGGATCATGACCGCCGGCGACCTCGTCCCGGACGAGCTGATCATCCGCATCGTCCAGGGCATCCTGCGCGACCCGAACGTCAGCTCAGACGTGCTCCTCGACGGGTTCCCGCGCACGCTCGAGCAGGCCCGCGCCCTGGACCAGATGCTGGCTGAGGAAGGCCATCGCGTGGACTTCGTGGTCGCCCTCGACGTGCCGGAAAACGTGCTGGTCGAACGGATCCTCCACCGTGCCGCGGTCGAGGGCCGCGCGGACGACACGCGTGAGGCGATCGCCGAGCGGATGCACGAGTACCGCAAGCTCACCGCCGCCGTGCTCGACTACTACCGCAAGCGGGGGGTGAGGGTAGAGGCGGTCGATGGAGTCGGTGGCGTGGATGAGGTTTTCGAGCGCATCCGGCGTGCCATCGGCATATCCTCTCGATAGCTGGGTAGCTTCCGCTTCGGCCCCTCGGGCGTGCAGGTCCCGGCCGGACGGCGCTACCTGCCCGGCACCCTGGTCCTGGAGACGACCTGGCGGACCAGGACCGGCTGGATGATCGTCCGCGACGCCCTTTGCATCGGGCCTTGGTACCACAGCCAGCGCCGCTCGGGAACCAACCGCAGGCCGCCGACCGACTACGAGGCCGAGCACATCCTGCTTCGCACCGCGCGCTGCGTCGTGGGCGACGTCGAGCTCAGCCTCGACTGCCAGCCGGTCTTCGACTATGGGCGCACCTCAGCTAAGTGGGAGTACGCGGGCCCGGGCTATAGCGAGGCAATCGCGAGCGGTGGGGAGGCGGACGTGCCGATACGGCTGGTCACCGACCTTCGGATGGGGTTCGAAGGTCCGGGCGCGCACGCGTCGAAGACGCTGCGCCAGGGCGAGAAGGCCTACGTCGCCATGGTCTGGCCCAGGTCACGCCACTCCACCGCCAAGGAGTCGGGGTGAGGGCTCAAGCGTGCGAGGCAGTTACTGACACTGTTATGGCCCGTCGCGCATTCTCCCGAGATGAAGCAAGTTCGAAGCCACTGCACCGGCCGAGCTTGAGCACCATCCTGGTCGTCGACGACGACCCGGATACGCGTCTTCTCCTCAGGTTGATCCTCGAGACCGACGGCCACGAGATCGTCGAGGCCGGCGATGGCGAGGCGGCCCTGGCCCTCATCGATCCGAACCCCCTGCCGGACGTGATCATGACCGACCTGACCATGCCGATGTTGAACGGACTTGGCTTGATCGAGCGGCTTCGATCCGAGGCCAGGACGGCCTCCATTCCAATCGTCGTCGTCTCCGCCAACCCAGACGCGGCTCAGGCGCTTCACGCGTCAGGCCGCATCGAGGCTTTCGTGATCAAGCCATTCGACGCCTCGGCCCTCGCGTCCTGCATTCGGGACTTGGCAAGCGCCCCGATGCGCCCGGCTGTGGTCGCGTAGCCGGCGCTACTTGCAGTCGGAGACCGGAGGGCCTTGCGCCCAGCCCAAGCCGCAACATTTGTAATGCTGCGAAATTCGGAATTTTGCAGACAGGGCGCTGATGCGGGTGCCACATTCTCTCGTCGGGGGTGGGTGAAACTTCAGGTCCGCTAGACGGCGAGGACATTGCCACCTCCTATTGGGAAGACGCACGCCACTGGATGAGCATCTACGGCGACCTGATCGAGTTCAAACGCGGAATCCTCGATCGGATCCGGGACGATTTGAGCAAGCTGCCCCCGGCGGCGCAAAAGGCGGCCCAGGTCGACGTTCAGTTCATCGAGAGCCAGATGCACGGCTACCAGCGACGCCTGGAGCTCTGGCAACGGCGCCTCCCGGAGCTGAACGGCATATACGTGGATCCCCAAGAGCGCCGGATCAAATACGGGAAGCAGGAAGCCACACTCACCCTCCGAGAATTTCAGCTCTTCAAGCTCTTGCTTGACCATCCCCACCGGTACTTCACCGTCGTCCAGATCCTTGCGCAAGCCTGGGCCGAGCCCAACCTCTTCCCTGAGCAGGTGCGTACCTACGTATTGCGATTGCGCAAGGTCTTCGTGGAGATGCAGCTTCCGTGCGACATCGTCAACCGGCCCGGTCGCGGTTATTCGCTTGAAATCCGCGCCGAAAAGCAACAACCATAATTTGAGTCCGATGGGAAAGAGCAAAACCCGGTCACGATCTGGCCAGCGAACCAGGCTGCCCCGAATCCTCGTCGTCGACGCCAACGCCGGCTACCGATCGGTCATCTCGCACGTGGTCGAGCTGGCTGGAGGGGAGTTCGAGAGCGTGGCCGACTTCGACACGGCGAGGCGCTTGCTCGACAGGTCCCGAAGGTTCGAGATGGTCATCCTGGGCATGAGCGCCGAGTCTCGGGTGAGCCCGAAGCAGCTGGGCGAGCTGCGGACGGCGGCGGGGTCACCCTTCATCCTTCTGGACGAGTCGTCCGACGAGGCGGCCGGCGCACTCGAACACTACGAAGCGGGTGCGAGCCAGCTGCTGCCTAAACCTTTCGTGCCAGATGCGCTCATCGGGGCGATCAAAGCGGTGCTCCGCGGCCCCGAGGTCGGATCCGTGGTCTCGATCGCGACCAAGATCGAGGTCGGGGGCCTCGTCTTTGACGCCACGCACCGAACTGTGAAGAGCACTGATGTCACCGTTTCCTTGACGAAGCGCGAGTGGCAGCTGCTCTCGTTCTTTCTGGCGAATCCGAACCAGCTCTTCGCCGCCGAGGACGTCGCGCTGCCCGCGTGGGGCCCGGATTCGTCGATCGAGCAGTTCCGGACGTATGTCACGCGGCTGCGAAAGAAGCTGGTGGCTTTCAAGAGCGTGTGCGAGCTGGTCAACGAGAAAGGAAAGGGTTACCGCCTGACCCTGCACCAGCCAAAGGTTCCGGCGGCCTAGATAGAGCTAATCGCAGCCTGAGCCGGCTTCGCCACATTCGGGACGGACCCCGAATCGACGGAACGAAGACCGGTTGCTCGCGAACCAGCGATAGACCGCTTCCTCCACAACCGCCGCCGGCCGCAGCCGGTACGCCCGCGCGACCACGGCCCAGCCGCCGCCCATCTCGCGCATGACGCGGCTGACGGCCGCGGCTCCTCCCAGCCGGTGCCCGTCCAGGTCGATGGTCCATGCGGCGCGATCAGCTTCTTCGCGAGTGATCCCGTAGCGGGCTAGCACGCCTCGCTTTTGATTGGCGATTACCAGCACACGGCCGGCCCGGTCGCGCAGGCGGACCCAGCGCGCCATCCTGGTTCAAACGCCTCAAGTCCCGTCGAAAAGGAGGATGAGGTCGGGTTCTGGATCTGATCCTTCTCTCATGCTCTTTGCTAAGGTGGCCCGCAGGCCGGATTTACTCCGGCCGCCCCTGACGTGCATGCTTCCCGCGATGCGTCGCGAGGAGTAGCTGCATAGACAAGTCCCATCCATATACCGGAATGGGAGCAGCCACGCGCGAAGCGCCTGGCGATGCAATCAGCAAGTCCCATCCTGATCGCCGCTTTGCGCGCAGGGAAAACCATCCGGGTTTTCCCTCATACCTTTTCTACTTGCCGCCTCCATTCGAGGGGGCGGGCTTCAAGAAGAGAGCACCAAGCGGTGGCAACGTGAGGGTGAGACTGTGGCGGTGCCCGTGGACGCTGATCGGCACGGCCTCGGCGCCGCCAAGATTGCCCTGCCCGCTGCCTCCATAGAGGGGCGCGTCGCTGTTCAGCAGCTCGAGCCACCGTCCCGCCTGCGGGACGCCGATCTGGTAGTTGTGACGCGGCACCGGCGTGAAGTTGAACACTCCGACCAGGATGTCCTGCGGCGAGCGTCCTTTGCGAATCAGGCTGACCACGCTCTGGTCAGTATCGGAGGCATCGATCCAGGAGAAGCCGGCCGGGTCGAAGTCCAGCTCGTGCAGCGCCTTCTCCTCGCGCAGGATCCGATTCAGATCTCCCACCCACAGACGCATCGCGGAGTGCATCGGCTGGTCGAGCAGGTGCCAGTCCAGGCTCTGATCGTGGTCCCATTCTCGCCACTGCCCGAACTCGTCGCCCATGAACATCAGCTTCTTTCCGGGCTGCGCGTACATGTAGGCAAACAGCAGACGCAGGTTGGCGAACTTCTGCCAGTCGTCGCCTGGCATCTTGGACAGGAGCGATCCCTTGCCGTGTACGACCTCGTCGTGCGAAAGGGGCAGCATGAAGTTCTCACCGAACGCATAGAGCATCCGGAACGTCAGGTTGTTGTGGTGGAACTTGCGGTGGATCGGCTCCTCCGACATGTAATAGAGCGTGTCATGCATCCAGCCCATGTCCCACTTCATGCCGAAGCCGAGCCCGCCGAGATAGGTGGGCCGTGAGACCAGCGGAAACGACGTGGATTCCTCGGCGATCGTCTGGACTCCGGGCTGCTCTTTGTAAACCTCGATGTTGAATCGGCGTAGGAAGTCGACCGCCTCGAGATTCTCGTTGCCCCCGAACTTGTTCGGAATCCATTCCCCGGCCTTGCGCGAGTAATCGAGATAGAGCATCGACGCGACGGCATCGACGCGGAGCCCATCCGCGTGGTAGCGGTCGAGCCAGCACAGCGCGCTGCTCAACAGAAACCCACGTACCTCGTTGCGACCGTAGTTGAAGATCGAGCTTCCCCAGTCGGGGTGTACGCCAAGACGAGGATCCGCGTGCTCGAAGAGGTGGGTCCCGTCGAAGTTCTGCAGGCCGAACTCGTCAGCCGGAAAATGTGATGGGACCCAGTCGAGGATGACGCCGATCCCGTTCTGGTGCAGGTAATCGACCAGGAACATGAAGTCCTGTGGCGTCCCGTAACGGCTCGTCGGCGCGAAGTACCCCTCGACCTGGTATCCCCACGAGCCGTAGAAGGGGTGCTCCATCACGGGCATGAACTCCACGTGCGTGAAGCCCATCTGGCTGACGTAGTCGGCGAGCCGGGGCCCCAGTTCGCGGTACGTCAGCCAGCGGTTCTGCTCCTCCGGGACGCGCATCCACGAGCCGAGGTGAACCTCGTAGACGGCCCACGGAGCGCCGCGCCCGTTGCTGACCTGGCGGTTCGACATCCAGCGGTCGTCGCCCCATCGGTAGTCGAGGTCCCACACGATGGACGCCTGCCGCGGTGGCTGCTCGCAGTAGGCCGCGAACGGGTCGGCCTTGTCGGCCCCCTGCCGGGTGACCCGGGAATGGACGTGGTACTTGTACAGCGCGCCGTGCTTCACGCCGGGGATGAACCCTTCCCAGATTCCGGACTGCTCGCGCGGGAACAACCCGTTGGCAGTCTTGTCCCAGCCGTTGAAGTCGCCGATCACGCTCACCGAGTCCGCGTTCGGCGCCCAGACGGCGAATGACGTCCCCTCCGGCTCAGTCGAGATGTGCGAGCCCAGCTTGTCGAACAGGTGGCTGTGCGTGCCTTCGTTGAAGAGGTGCAGGTCGAACGGGCTGAGCAACGAGCGCGCGATCATTGAGGTGTCACCACCTCGAGTATGCCGCGCAGAGGGATCCGCACCCACTCGGGCCTCATGTTCAGCTCATATCGCAGCTCGTACAGGGCTTTCTCCAGGAGCATCGTATTGAGTTGGAGGTCGAGGTCGTCGGCGGAATGGGGCACGAACGAAGCCGCGCCGGCCGCCGCGAGGTAGCTCTTCAAAAATGCGGCGGAGACGCACTGCACCCAGAAACGGCCCCAGCTCCGCAGGGCGGGGAGCGTCTCGGCCACGATCTGGTCTGAGCGCAGGGCCGCCTGGCTGGCGTAGTCGAAAGATCTCAGCATCCCCGCGACGTCCCTGAGCGCGAGTCGCTTGAGCCTGCGCTCATACAGGGTGCGGGTGGGCTCGCCCTCGAAATCGATGATCACGAAGTCGTGTCCTGTGTAGAGCACCTGGCCGAGGTGGTAGTCGCCATGGACTCGGATCCGGGTCGTGGTCAACCGGCGGCTCAGGAACGATTTGAGGATGCTGGCGATGCGAGGCTCGAGGTCGAGCACCTGCTTGGCCTCATCACGGGCGTCCGCCGGGAGCTTGTTGAGCTGGGTGCGCAGAAGATCGGTCGAGCGCATCGAGAGCCCGCTCAGCGACTGGTAGATGGACCGCTGGTCCTGCGGGGTGATCCGCTCGGGCGCGAATGCGGAGTCGCTCGGATCCGAGGCCAGCGCTGTATGGAGCTCGGCGGTCCGCCGGCCGAGCAATCGCGCGGAATCGAGGTAGGCGCCGATGGTCCGGGCTGCGGCCTCGGGCAGCTCCCCGGCCGAGGCCTGCACGAGGTTGCGCGCGACCGCGGGCGGTTCTGAATCGACGAGCTCCGCGCCATGGAAGAAGTGGGAGAGGGTGTTCAACGTGTACTGCCAGGCGTCCCCCTGGTTCGGGACGTAACCCTGGAGCACGGCAAGGCTGACCGTCTCGCCACCGTCTCGCCTGTATTCGAGGCTGCCCGCCAGGGGCGCGATCTGCGCGAAGTTCGTCTTCTCGGTCAGGAAGCGTCCGACCTCGAGCTCCGGGTTGACGCCTTCCTCGAGCCGCCGGAATACCTTGAGGATGAGGCGCTCGCCGAACACGACTGAGTTGTTGCTCTGCTCGGCCACGGAGAGGGCTGACTCCAGGCGCACGGTCTCCGGGCCTCGGAGGCGGGCAAACGCTCGAGTCGTCGAGCCGATCAGCGTGCCCCCGTTGCCGGTCGCGCGCCGCCGCCTGGCAATCGCCCCGAGCACCGCTTCCGCGACGGCCGGTGGGCCGAGGGCGTCGTAGAGGAGGCCGCGCGCCTCCTCGCCCTGGATGCGTATCCACGCTATGGCGGAATGTGGCCATCGTTCGAGGATGTGCTGCGCCTCGGCCTGGTTGGCGTAAGCGAGGGGCAGCTGGTACGTGTCGGGGTCGCCCTCCGTGTACGAGATGACAACCGCTGTCAGGTACGCGCCGCCGACGGCTCCAGGCACAGGAATCACGTCGGAGATCAACGCCGACTTGAGGCGCCTTGCCTTGCCCGCGAACCACCTGCGATTCCGAACGTAGCCGAGCAGGATGCTTTCGAGCCGCTCTTTCGAGGCTCCGCCGGCGAGCGCGGACTCCCAGCTGCCCGCCACCCGGATCTCGGTCAAAGACGAGGCGACCGACGCGCCGTCGCTCGACACCATAGGGGTCGCTCGTGGCTGCAGCGAGAACCAGTAGAAGGCATGCGGCCCGAGGGTGAGGAAGTACGGTGCCTCGCCCACGACGGGCATCTCGTTGCCGCTGAAGAGCTCCACCGGCACCACGCCCTTCCACTTGCTCAGGTCGAGCTCGACCGCCTGAAGGAAGCGAGACAGGTTCGCGACGCACAGGATCTGCTCCGATTCGTATTGCCGTACGTAGGCGAGCACCTTTCGGTTCTCAGGGCGCAGCAGCTCGAGCGTGCCGCGGCCGAACGCCCGGTGGCGCTTGCGAAGCGCGATCAGGCGCTTCATCCACGAGAGCAGGGAGTGGGGGTTCTGACCCTGGGCCTCGACATTGACCGTTTCGTAGTGGTACTCGGGATCTGTGATTACGGGCAGGTATAGGCGCTGCCGGTTGGCGCGTGAGAAGCCCGCGTTGCGGTCGGCGCTCCACTGCATCGGTGTCCGCACGCCGTTGCGATCGCCCAGGAAGATGTTGTCGCCCATGCCGATCTCGTCGCCGTAGTAGAGGACCGGAGTTCCGGGCAGCGAGAACAGGAGGCCGTTCATCAGCTCGATGCGCTTCCGGTCGTTGCCGAGCAGAGGCGCAAGCCGGCGCCGGATGCCCAGGTTCAGGCGGGCCAGCCGGTCCTGCGTGTAGGAGCGATACATGTAGTCGCGCTCCTCGTCTGTGACCATCTCGAGCGTCAGCTCGTCGTGGTTGCGCAGGAACAGCGCCCACTGCGCGGTGTCGGGGATGGGCGGCGTCTGGGCCAGGATGTCGATGATCGGGAAGCGATCCTCCATACGGATCGACATGAACAGTCGAGGCATGAGAGGAAAGTGGAACGACATGTGGCATTCGTCGCCCTCGCCGAAGTAGGTGACCGCATCCTCAGGCCACTGGTTGGCCTCCGCCAGCAGCATGCGGTTGGGGTAGTTCCCATCCACGTGCCGGCGCATCTCCTTGAGGAACTGGTGGGTCTCCGGCAGGTTCTCGCCGTTCGTGCCCTCACGCTCGAAGAGATAAGGGATGGCGTCGAGCCGCACTCCGTCGACACCCATGTCGAGCCAGAAGTCGAGCGCCTTGAACACCGCTTCCTTCACCTTCGGGTTGTCGAAGTTCAGGTCGGGCTGGTGCGAGTAGAAGCGGTGCCAGTAGTAGGCGCCGGCCACGTGGTCCCACGTCCAGTTCGAGGTCTCGAAGTCCTTGAAGATGATCCGAGCGTCCTGATATTTCTGGTTGGTCTCGCTCCAGACGTAGAAGTCGCGTGCCGCGCTCCCGGGCCGGGCGCGGCGGGCGCGCTGGAACCACGGATGCTGGTCTGAGGTGTGGTTGCAGATGAGCTCATTGATGACCCTCATCCCGCGGTGGTGCGCCTCCCGTACGAAGGCATGCGCGTCGCCGAGCGAGCCGTACATCGGGTTGACGTCGGTGTAGTCCGCGATGTCGTAACCGTCGTCGCGCCCAGGCGACGGATAGAAGGGAAGCAGCCAGATCGCGTTGACACCGAGGTCCTGCAGGTACGGGAGCTTTTCAATCAGTCCGCGGAAGTCGCCGCTGCCGTCACCGTTGCTGTCCTGGAAGGCGCGCACGTGAAGCTCGTAGATGAGCGCGTCCTTGTACCAGAGCGGGTCGTCGTCCAGCCGCAGGGTTTCGACCTTGCGCCGCTTGGGGGCCGCCTTCACGGCAGGTGCGTCTGGCGCAGGCTCGGTGATCAAAGGAAGTACTCGAAATCGTGCTCGCTGCGGAGGCGGCGGCGGAAACGGAAGATCTGCGCGGGAATGGCGTGCGGGTTGATCTCGACATAGTTGCGCGGCCCGTTCCACAGGTAGCGAGCCCCGCTCAACAGCTCGTGCGCCTGGTAGCCGCGGTCGCGCCTGATGCCAAGCTCCTCGATCGGCAGCGTCACCATGCCGGCCTGGGTGTGGTGCGGGTCCACGTTGACGACAGTCAACACGACGTCGGCCAGGTCGGGAGTGCTCTTCGTGTAGGCGACCAGGTGATCATTCTCGGTCGCGTGGAAACGAAGGCCGCGGTCGCTCTGCAGGGCCGGGTTCTCGTGCCGGATCCGATTGACCAGCGTGATCAGCTCGCGAAGGCTGTCCGGGCTGTTGTAATCCCAACTTCGAATCTGATACTTCTCCGAATCCAGATACTCCTCTGACCCAGGTTCGCGTGCGCGGCCCTCGCAGAGCTCGAAGGCCGGCCCGTAGATACCGTAGTTCGCGCCGAGGGTGGCGGCGAGGATGAACCTCGCGGCGAACGCCGCCCGCCCGCCGGTCTGCAGGTACTCGGTGAGTATGTCCGGTGTGTTCGGCCAGAGGTTGGCCCTGAAGAATTCCCGCACCGGGGCCTGCGACAGCTCCGTGAAGTATTGCGCCAGCTCACCCGGGGTGTTGCGCCAGGCGAAGTAGGTGTAGGACTGCGTGAAGCCGGCCTTGGCCAGCCGGAACATGACCTTGGGGCGCGTGAAGGCCTCCGAGAGGAGGATCACGTCGGGATGCCCGCGCTTGACCTCGCGTATGAGCCATTCCCAGAAGGCAAATGGCTTGGTGTGAGGGTTGTCGATGCGCAGGACGGTCACGCCCTGGTCGATCCAGTAGAGGACGATCGAGAGCAATTCGTCCCACAGCTCGCGCCAGCTCTCGGTCTCGAAGTCGAAGGAAAAGATGTCCTCGTATTTCTTCGGGGGGTTCTCGGCGTACTGGATCGAGCCGTCGGGGCGGTGCTTGAACCATTCCGGGTGCTCGCGCGTGTACGGGTGGTCGGGCGAGCACTGGAACGCGATGTCGAGCGCCAGCTGGATTCCGTGCTCCGTGGCCGCCCCTACCAGGTGGTGAAAGTCTTCGAGTGTGCCGAGCCGCGGGTCGATGCTCTTGTGCCCGCCCTCTTCCGAGCCGATCGCCCATGGGCTTCCGAGCTCGTCGGGGCCCGCCGCCGTCGCGTTGTTCGCCCCTTTTCGATTGGTGTGTCCGATTGGGTGGATCGGCGGCAGGTACAGCACGTCGAACCCCATCTCCGCGATTGCGGGCAGCCGGCGTTCGACGTCCTTAAAAGTTCCGTGCGAACTTGTGAGTGCGCCCTGCGCGCGCGCTTCATCCAGTGCGCCCTGCGCGCGCGCTTCATCCAATGCGCCCTGCGCGCGCCCGGCAGGATCCGCCGCCGAGCGCGGAAACAGCTCGTACCACGCCGAGAAACGCGCCCGTTCGGGATCGACGGTGACCTGCAGCTCCCTGGAGTAGGTCACGCCCAGGCTCTTGTCGCCGTACCGGTCCATCAGCTGGGTGAGCTCTCCACCCAGCGCCGACGACGCAGTGGCCCGGCCCTTCCGGATCGCCGTGGCGTACGACAGCAGCCGGTTGGAGTCTGAGCTGTCCGCACGAGCGGCTGCCGCCTCGATCATGCGTGCGGCAACCTCGAGCTCCTGGGTGATGTCCTGGCCCGCCTCGACTCGCTTGGCAAACTGCCGGCTCCACGTCTCGAACGCGTCCACCCAGCCCTGGACCGTGTAGAAGTAACGCCCGAGCTCGCCGACCATGAACTCGCCTCTCCAGCGGTCGTTGCCCAGGGGCACCATCGGCACCTCGTTCCAGAGCTGGGACGACTCGTGTCGCCACCGCACCACGCACGAGATGGCGTCGTGGCCGTCCGCGAAAACGTCCGCCTCGACGCTCACACGCTCGCCCACCGCCCGTTTGGCGGGAAACGCGCCCGCGTCGATCTCGGGGGTCACAGCTTCGATCACGACGCGGCGCCGCCCGTCGCCCCCGGGGTCGGGCGTGATCGGGGGCGGAACGGTCGGGCGCTCCAGACGCCGTTTCACCGGTGAGCGGGCCACATTACGAATCGTGCCATGATTCGACCGGGTGCTGAAATCCATCGATCCGGCGACGGGCCGAGAGCTGGCAACATTCCCCGAGCTGGACGGCGCGGGCATCGAGGCCGCGATCGAGCGGGCGTGGTCCACGCGGCATGCCTGGCGCGACGCCGGCATCGACGCCCGGTTACGCATGCTGCGCTCAGTCGCCGGCGTGCTGCGGGCGGACAAGGCGAGGTTCGCGGCCCTGCTCACCTCAGAGATGGGCAAGCCGATCGTCGAGGCCGAGGGCGAGGTCGAGAAGTGCGCCTGGACCGCCGCCTGGATCGCCGAGAACGCCGCCCGGCTGCTGGCGGACGAGCCGGTCGAGAGCACCGGGTCCGAGAGCTACGTGAGGTTCCAGCCCTTGGGCGTCGTGCTGGCGGTGATGCCCTGGAACTTCCCGTTCTGGCAGGCCTTCAGGGCCGGCCTGCCGGCTCTAGCGGCCGGCAACGTGATGCTGCTCAAGCACTCCTCCAACGTCCCACAGTCCGCCCTGGCCATCGAGGAGGTGTTCCGCGAGGCGGGCCTGCCGGAAGGCGTCTTCCAGACGCTGCTCATCGGTCCGGGTGCGGTCGAGCGGATCGTTGCGGACCGGCGGGTTGCCGGCGTCACGCTGACGGGCTCTGAGGCCGCCGGTTCGCTCGTGGCGGCCGCTGCGGGCAAGGCGCTGAAGAAATCGGTGCTGGAGCTCGGTGGTTCGGACCCCTTCATCGTCTTGAAAGACGCCGACGTGGCGACCGCGGCGACCGTCGCGTGCCGCGCCCGCAACCAGAACAACGGGCAGAGCTGCATCGCCGCCAAGCGCTTCATCGTCGAGGAGCCAATCGCGGACGAGTTCGAGGACCGGTTGGCGAAGGCCGTCGGCGCTTTGAAGGTCGGAAATCCCATGGATCGCGGCAACCAGGTCGGGCCGCTGGCCCGCGCCGATCTCGTCGACGAGCTCGAGCGCCAGGTCACCGATTCGGTGCGCCTGGGGGCCCGCGCGCTGACGGGCGGCAAGCGGCTGGACGGGGGCGGCTACTACTTCCAGCCTACCGTGCTGGCCAATGTCCGCCCTGGGATGCCGGCGTACCACGAGGAGACTTTCGGTCCGGTCGCCTCGGTGATTCGCGTCAAGGACTCCGAGGATGCTCTGCGGGTGGCCAACGACAGCGACTTCGGGCTTGGATCGGCGATCTGGACCTCGGACGTCGGGCGGGCCAAGGAGCTGGCCGAGCGCGTCGAGGCCGGCCTGGTCTTCATCAATGGCATGGTCGCCTCTGACGCCCGCGTGCCGTTCGGTGGAGTCAAGCGCTCGGGTTACGGCCGCGAGCTGGGGACGTACGGGATCAAGGAGTTCGTCAACATCCAGACCGTGTGGGTGGGACCCGCCAAATAATTCTCCCTCCACCGCGCCGGCGGGGGAGGGTCGGGGAGAACAACCCAGGTCAGCGGGTGGCTAGGCGATGGCCGGGGCGGGTGCGACCCCCGTCTTCGCGGCCTTCTTCTTGTTGGCGGCCAGGTGCTTGCGGGCGAGGACCGAGTAGCTCTCACGCAGCGCGCGGTCGGGGTTCAGGCCGAGGCTGCGCGCCATCTCGGGCAGGATGGCGACCGGACCTTCGAGCTCGACGAACCAGCCAAACTCGAGCACGTCGAGCGTGATGGCGACGCCGTCGAGCATCCACATGGTGCGGTGCTTTGGGTAGGACCAGGCGACCTGGAACCCGAGCTGCATCAGCACGTCCATGGCCGCGTGCGCGTCCGAGACTCCGATCTCCGTCTCCTCGCGGATCTTGACCCGACCCTCGAACTTGGCGGGGCCCTTGGCGGTGAGCACGCCGCGCGGCCCACCGTCCAGCACGCGCAGTCTCAGGGTCGTCGTTCGCGTTGACTTGCCGGGACCGTTGAACCGGTAGTTCTCCTCGCGATACCGCCCTTCGAGATGGGCGCCTCGCTTGCGCAGCATCGCACGCAGCTTGGAATGGTCAACAGGCCCTGAGACCTGGAATTTGAGCTCGGACTCAATGCTGCGATCGCGAAGCGGCCGGCGTGCGGCCCGTGGTGGCATGGCGCCGAGAGAGTAGCCGGTCGAATCCCCCATCGGACTGAAGAATGCGGGCTTGAATTCGGAGCGATGCCCGCACCGGACAGGTGAATGCGGGTTTGGGCCGCCTCTTTAGGCCGCGGTTTGCTTTCGGATCCTGTACAGGGAGCTGACCACCGCGGTGCACTCGTTCTCGACGTAGTCCAGGCCCGCCTCCTCGGCAGTCCGCCGCGCTTCGGCGGACCGGATGTCGAGCTGCAGCCACAACGCGCCGGCGCCAATCGCGACCGCCTGCCGGGCGATCTCAGGTGCGTCCTGAGACGGCCGGAACACGTCAACGAGGTCGATCTTCATAGGCACGTCGCGGAGCGAGCGATAGACGCGCTCGCCGAACAGCTCATCGGCATAGGGGTTGATCGGGATGATGCGGAACCCGCGCTGCTGCAGTCCAAACGGAACGGAGCCACCGGCCTTGTTCGGATCGCGCGAGGCGCCGACGACGGCGATCGTGGTCGCCCTTTCGAGGATCTCGTGCGAGCTGCGTGCCATCCCCAATGCCAATTGGCCGGAACGGGCGCTTATTCCTGGCCCCTCGCCCGCTGCGTCCCCAACTGCGGCTGGCCGGCGGCGTAGCGGCGGATTTGCTCGCCCGCGAATCGGTATGCGCGAGCTTCCATCTGTGCGACGGTGCCGGCGATGTGCGGGGTGATGAGCACGTTGGGCTCCTTCCACAGCGGATGCTCCGCGGGAAGTGGCTCGGGGTCGGTCACGTCGAGCGCCGCCCGGATCCGGCCGCTCCTCAAGGCGTCGAGCAGGGCATCGGTGTCGACCGTACCCCCGCGGCCGGCGTTCACGAACAGCGCACCCGGTTTCATCCGTGAAAGGAATTTCGCGTCGACGAACTTCCTCGTGTCAGGCGTGAAGGGCAGCAGATCGACCACCACATCCGCGGTCGGTAGCAGCCGAGGTAGTGCTTCTGGCGTCACTGCGTCCGGACGCGCGTGCTGGGCGATGCCGACCACCCGGGCCCCAAACGGCGTGAGCCGCGAAGCCAGCGCTTTTCCGATGGAGCCATATCCCACCACCAGCACGGTCTTGCCTTCCAGGTCGTCGACCGGGTCGCTCACCCGCTGCGTAGCGATCTCGCGGTTCCATTCAGCCCGGTGCTGCAACTCGCCGAACTCGGGCAGGCGCCGTCTCATGGCGAGGATCGCAGCCACGACCCATTCCGACACCGACGCGTCGTGCACGCCGACCGCGCTGCAGAGAACAACGCCGGGAGGGATGAGCGGCAGGAGCCAATCCACGCCCGCGCTGAAAGCCTGCACGACCTTGAGTCCGGGCAGCCGCTCGAAGAGTGCGGGCACATCATTCCCGAATTCAAAAGCCAGCACGAGCAGCTCAACGTCTGGCGCCGGCTCTGAAACCAGCTCAACGCCCTCGGGCATCGGACCCATCTCCGCGCGGAGTGGCGAGTCAGGGACCAGCACTCTCATAGGAATGCGATTGGTCTGCTTATTCGGAGACGCGCGTCAGCCGGACGATCGGGATCTCCCGATCCGTCTTGGTTGGGTATTTGCCGTATTGGGCCGAGACTGCCGCGATCTGGTGCAGCGCCTCTTCGCGCTCAGAACCTGAGAGCGAATGGCCCTGGACCTTCATCTTGCGGGTGCCCACCTCAAGCCAGATGTCATCCGGGTTCTTAACCATGTTGTTGAACCAGGCCGGATGGCGCGCCGCGCCACCGGCTGAAGCCACGATGAGCCACGCCTCGTCCCCGTCGGCGAAACCGCCGAGGGTGACCGTACGCTCCTCGCCGGACTTCGCGCCCTTCGTCGTCACCAGCACGATGGGGAACTTCATCATCGTGCTCATCCGGTTCTTTCCGCCGGTCCGCCGGTAGGACTCGATACCTCTTTTCATCAGCGGCTCGAACAACTTCTGCAACACTTTCCCGCCCGGCATCTTGGTGCCGTAGGTTCCATTGGGCGTCGTGGTAATCGGCAATTAAGCCGCCTGGCTTTTGGCGTTGACCGAGGGCTCGAGCGCGAACTCGAGCACCTCGCCCACGCGGCTCGCGAAGTGGAAGGTCATCTTCTCGCGCACGCTCTGCGGCACGTCGTCGATGTCCTTCTCATTCCTGCTCGGCAGGATGACCTCGGTGAGTCCCATCCGGTGTGCGGCGAGCACCTTCTGCTTGACGCCGCCGATCGGCAGCACCAGGCCTTGCAGGGTGACCTCTCCCGTCATTGCGACCGTGCTCCGCACCGGCCGGCCGGTGAGCAAGCTCACGATCGCGGTGGTCATGGTCACGCCGGCCGACGGGCCGTCCTTCGGCACGGCGCCCTCCGGCACGTGGATGTGGAACGACTTGTCGGCGGCACCTTTCTCGATCTTGAGCTCGTCGGTGTGCGAGCGGACGTAGGAGAGCGCGATCTGTGCGGACTCCTTCATCACGTCGCCCAGCTGGCCGGTCAGGATCACTGTGCTGCCGTGGCCGTTGTTGTCGGTCGCGGTCGCCTCCACGAAGAGAACGTCCCCGCCTGTGCCGGTCACGGCGAGCCCGGTTGCGACCCCTGGCACCGCGGTTCGAGCGGCCACCTCGTTGTCGAATCGAGGCTTGCCAAGGAACTCGCGGACGCGCTCGACCGTGATCTTGACCGGTGGCGTCAACTCGTTCTTGGCGACCTTGGTTGCGATCTTCCGCGTGATCTTGCCGAGCTCACGCTCCAGGTTGCGGACGCCCGCCTCCCGGGTGTGATCGGTGATCACCTTCATGATCGCGTCGTCTGCGACGGTGACCTCGTCCGGGTTCAGCCCGGCCTGCTTCACCACGCGGCGCAGCAGGTGGTCGCGCGCGATGGCGACCTTCTCCTCTTCTGTGTAGCCGTCGAGGCGGATCAGCTCCATGCGGTCCAGCAGGGGAGCCGGGATCGTCTCCGACACGTTGGCCGTCGGGATGAACAGCACCTCGGACAGGTCGAGGTCGACCTCGAGGTAGTGGTCGCGGAACGTATTGTTCTGCGCCGGGTCGAGGACCTCGAGCAGCGCAGCCGACGGGTCGCCCCGCCAGTCGTTGCCGACCTTGTCGATCTCGTCCAGCATGATCACCGGGTTCTTGGTTCCGGCCTCTTTCAAGGCGCGCACGATGCGGCCGGGGAGAGCGCCGACGTAGGTGCGCCTGTGGCCTCGGATGTCGGCCTCATCGCGAATGCCGCCCAGCGAGACGCGCGTGAACTTGCGACCCAGCGCGCGGGCGACCGACTCGCCCAGCGACGTCTTGCCGACTCCGGGAGGTCCGACCAGCGTGATGATCGCCCCCGATCCGCGTCCGCCAAGCACTTCGAGCCCGCGCTCCTTGCGCAGCTTGCGCACGGCAAGGAACTCGATGATGCGGTCCTTCACGTCCGAAAGACCGGTGTGGTCTTCGTCCAGGATCCGGCGCGCTTCGACGAGGTCGTAGTTGTCCTCCGAGCGCACGTTCCAGGGGATGTCCAGCATCCAGTCGAGGTAGGTGCGGATCCACCCGTACTCGGGGTTCTGCTCGCTGGTCCGCTCAAGGCGGTCAAGCTCTCGGGTGACCTCGGTCAGGACGCCCTCGGGCATCTCGGCCTTGACGACCCTCTCACGGTAGGTCGACACGACGTCGCTCCCGCCCTCGTTCAGCTGCTTCTTGATCGCCTCGAGCTGCTGGCGGAGCAGGAACTCGCGCTGGGTCTTCTCCATGCCCTCGGCCACATCGCTGCGGATCTTCTCCTTCAGCGAGGCGTCGGCCAGGATCGACTTCGTCCACTTGATCAGCGACGTGAGCCGCTGCTCGAGATCGATTGTCTCCAGGACCTCCAGCTTCTGCTCGGTCGACAGGTCCGGCGAGTAGCCGGCCAGGTCGGCGAGGTGGCCTGGGGTCTTGGCGGCGCGCAGGAAGTGCACGACCTGCGGGACGCCCCTGGACTCGACCAGGTTCTCCAGCTGGGCGCGGTACTCGCGAGCCAGCTCCAGCGCCTTTTCCGTCGGGGGCTCTGGCTCGATGATCGGGTCGGCCTGCACCCACAGGGCGCCGCCGATGTCGGCCTGTCCGCCGCCCAGGCGGGCACGGTACTCGCCGCGGATCATGAAAGCCTCGGCGCCGGTCGGCAGGTCCGCTGACTCGCCCAGGCGGGCGGCGGTTCCGATCGTGCCGAACTTGCCATCGATTCGTGGCACGAGGAGGATGAGGCGGTTGCCCTGGCGGGCCGCCTCGATCGCCGCCTTCTGGTCATCTCCCTCGACCGCGAGGGTGACCGTCATGTGCGGCAGGACGACGACGTCGTCCATGGGGAGGACTGGGAGTAGCTCGGACTTCGGTGTTGCCATGTCGAAGAAACGTTTACCCAACGTGGGGAATTCCCAATCCTGAACCGAGGGGGTGCTGCGCTAGAGGCGCGGCCGAAAACCTCGGCGAGAGATTCGGCGATCCAGGTGGCCCAGATCCGGGTGAAGCGACGAGCAGCGCAGCGAGCGCATCGTCCATGCGGGAGCGAGCAGCGCAGGAGCTGAACTCGGAGATGGGCCGCATGGGCGCCGAAGATCCGTCGACGGCCTTTTCGGCCGCGCCGCTAGGCCCGGGTTACGCTCCCGGAGGCCGCCCCGCGCCGAGACACCGCGTCGATCACGACCGCCGCCAAGAGCACGAGGCCGGTCACGATGTACTGCCACTCCACCGAGGAGATCCCCTGCAGGTACAGGCCGTTGTAGATGGCGGCGATGACCAGCCCGCCCAGGACGCCGTGCAGGGGCTTGCCCCGGCCGCCAAAAAGGCTCGTGCCGCCGATGACCGCCGCGGCGACGGCATACAGGACGTACTGCCCGCCCTGCAGGTTGTTGGACATACCTCCCAGCAGTGACGCGTAAAGCATGATTGCGACGCCGGCGGTGAGCGAGCAGAGGCCAAAGCCCACAGTTCGGATGAGCGCGACGTTGATGCCGGCGCGACGCGCTGCCTCGGGATTGCCGCCGATGGCGTACATGTAGCGCCCGAACTGGGTGCGTGAGAGCAAAACGGTCCACACCCCGAGCACGGCAAGTACGATTGGGATCATCCAGGGCACGCCTTCGAGCGTTCCGAGGTTGGCCCGGTTCGTGTTGCTGATGCCTACGACGACGATCGCGACGACCGCGATCAGGCCGATCTTGATCAAGCTGAGGCTTGCCGGAGGCGCCACGAGGCCGCTCCTGCGCCGTCGCGAATCGCTGAGCCAGGTCACCAGGCCGAGCCCGATCACCACGACCCCGGCGCCGATCCAGGAGGTGGTTGGGTCGATCGTGCCCCACATAAGGTTGTAAATGACGTGCAGGCTGTTGCTCTGGCCGGCGAGGTTTGGGTATCCGGAGAACGGCCCGAGCAGGAGGATCTTCAGGAAGATCCCGTTCGCGATCAGAAACCCGGCAAGCGTGACGATGAACGACGGAAGCCGCAGCCGGGTGATGAGGGTGCCCTGGATGAGGCCGAACACCGCGCAGAAGAGCAGTCCGGCGAGGATCGCCGGCACCCAGTGCCAGTTGGTGGTAATGGGTTGGACGAGCTGGACCGCAATTGCCGCGCCACACGCCCCGACGAACCCGACCGAGAGGTCGATCTCGCCCAGGATGAGCGCGAACCCTTCGGCCATCGCCAGGACCATGAACACCGCAGCCTGTTGAAACAGGTTGACGAGGTTGCCGGCGGATAGGAAGACGTGGTTCGGGCTGATGATCGTGAACACCACCATGATCAAGAACATCGCGAGGATGACCGGCAGGACCCCGCTTTCCCCGCTCCGGATACGCGCGGTGTACGCGCGAACGTACTGGCCCAGGGACTGGGCGACCACCCCAGGCGGTAGCTCGGCCTCCGCGGCGCCCGGCGCGGCCGTGAGGTCGGCTGCCTGGTCAGGCGGTACGCCTTCCACGTCAGCTCTCCTTGGTGCGTGCGCCATTGGTGTGGCTCGATCCTCCTGTGGTCATGTACTCCACGACTTTCTGCAGGTCGAACTGCGAGGCATCGCCCTGAACGACCAATCGCCCGAGATACAGCACCGCGATCCGGTCGGCCACCTCGAAAACGTCGGTCAGGTTGTGCGAGATGACCATCACCCCGAGGCCCCGATCGCGCAGGCGTTTGATGAGGTCGAGCACCTGCTTGGTCTGCACGACTCCCAGGGCTGCGGTGGGTTCGTCCATGATCACCAGCTTCGAGTTCCACATCACCGCCTTGGCGACTGCCACCGATTGGCGCTGGCCGCCTGAGAGAGATGCAACAGGCTGGCGGACCGACCTGACGGTCGTGACGCGGAGGCTCGCCAGGGTTTCGCCGGCTGCGCGCTCCATGTTGTCTTCATCAAGCATTCCGTATCGCAGGCGCTCTCGGCCGAGAAACATGTTCTGCACGATGTCGAGGTTGTCGCAGAGGGCGAGGTCCTGGTAGACGGTCTCGATGCCAAGGTGGGCCGCATCCCGCGTGTTGTGTATGTGGACCGGGTGGCCCTCCCAGAAGAACTCGCCCTGGTCGGGCTGGTAGACGCCGGAGATGCATTTCGTGAGCACCGACTTCCCGGCGCCGTTGTCACCGCACAGCGCGGTCACCTTGCCGGGCAAAAGGTCGAGGTCGACGTGGTAGAGCGCCTGCACCGGCCCGAAGTGCTTGTCGAGCCCTCGGACCTTGAGCAGCGGCTCGTCAGTTGCGCGCGGCTGCGCGACGCCAGCCGTCATTTCACCAGTCATTATCTCGACTTGAGTGGAAGGTTGACGCCGCCGCTCACGCGCGGCGGCGCCATTTCAGCTGACTGCTACTACTAGGAGATGTTGTTGGCGGTGCAGACGGCGGCTCCCGCCTTGCTGCACAGTGCCGCGACGTCGATGAACTTGTCCTTGATCACGGTCGACTCCATGTTGGCCTTGTTGACCCAGATCGGGACGAGAAGCGAAGCGGGCTGCTGGCTGCCGGTGACGCCTGACGGAGGCGTCGTGTTGCCGTTCACCAGACCGGTTGGCGGCGTGAGGCCTGCGCGGAGCACGGTGGCGAGAGCCACAGCGTCCTGCGCCTCGAGGTAGACGGCCTTGTAGACGGACCCGCACTGGTAGTCGGTCAGAACGTTGACCATGCCGTCCAGGGTTGCGTCCTGGCCGGTGGTCGGGATCGTCTTGGCCTTGACGTTCTTGTTCTTGAGAACCTGGATCACCGCGTTGGCGAGGCCGTCGTTGGCCTCGATGGTGGCGTTGATCGCGGGGTTGGCGGTGAACGCCTGCTGGAAGATCGTCCCGCCGACGTCATTCTTCCAGTCCGTGGCGACCTGGTCGCCGACCAGCTTCATACCGGCGGCGTTGGTCTTGCCCACGGTCTCTTGCGCGACGCTGTCGCCCCAGACGATCGAGTTGTAGCCCTGAGCGAACGAGACCGCGTTCGGGTCAGAGTTCTGGCCGCCGTTGAGAGTGAAGACCTGCGGGTTCTTCACGCCCCATGCGGAGACGCAGTCCGTGAAACCCTGGCCGATGAGCTTGCCCACCTGGACGTTGTCGAAGCTCACGTAATAGGTGCTGGTTCCCGTGAAGGTGGCGCGGTCGTAGCTGATGACCTTGACGCCGTGCGACTGCGCGTAGGACTGGATCTGCGATCCAACGCTGCTGTTCAGCGGGTCCATGATCAGGACGGTCGCCCCGGCGGTGATGTCCGCCTGCGCGATCGCAAGCTCCTGCGCCTCCTGACCCTGCGCGTTGTCGATCTTGAACTGCGACGTGCTGTAGCCCGCGGCCGTGAAGGCCTGTGTCAAATAGGGCTGGTCGAACGCGACGTAACGCGTGGACGACGTCGTGTCCGGAAGGATCACCCCGACCATGCCCTTGCCGGCCGCTACAAGGTCCTTGAGCTTGGGCATGTACGAGAAGTCTTGAGTGAACGAGCTGATGCTAAGGTCTGACGGCACGACAGCCGGCGACGCCGTCGCTGTTCCGCCGCCTCCCCCACAAGCCATTGCGACGATCCCGACGGCGCCGAGCGCCGGGATAAGTTTGGCGAACCTCATATGGTTCTCTCTCCTATGTAAGTGGCACCTGTCGCCTTCTTCCCGGTAGTACCGGGGCGAGAGTGCGCCGGCGAACAGGCCTTACTCAGAACCCATGGCGGAGCTACCCGCCCCCGGAGAGCATGTCTTACACCCACACGTTTGTCAAGAGTGCGATCGTGTGGTCCCCGCAATTTGTTCAAACTCTTGACAAACCTCGCCCGGCGGCCATGATTCCGAAACAGGGGTGGCGAAGAACGGGGAGGGGACGCTCGGCTGGCTGCGAGGCCGCAACCGCGACCGGGTCGTGGGAGCGCTCCGCGAGCGCGGGCGCATCAGCCAGGCCGAAATCGCGAGGTTGACAGGCCTGTCGCGCACCACTGTGCACACGCTCGTCTCGGAGCTGAAGGACGCGGGCGTCGTGCACGAGGTCGAGGTGGGCGTTCCCGATTTTCGTGGGGGCCGGCCGGCCGTTTTGCTCATGCTGCGGGATCCCTCGCTCGCCGTGGTCGGCATCGACTTCGGTCACAGCCATGTGGGAGTCGCCGTCGCCGACATCGGGCACAACGTGCTCGCGGAGGTCAGGTGCGACCTCGACGTGAGCCACGACGCCAGGGCCGCCCTCGACGCCGCGGTGCGCATGGTGGACGAGGTGCTGGTCGAAGCGAGGATGGAAGCGAAGTCGGTGATCGGCGCCGGGATCGGAATCCCTGGACCGGTCGACCGGGCGCGAGGGGCGGCCGGGTCCGCCACGATCCTCCCGGGGTGGACCGGTCTGCAGATCCGGAGCGAGATGCAGGAACGGCTGGGCGTGCCGGTCGAGATCGAGAATGACGCCAACTTAGGGGCGCTCGCCGAGCTGACCTGGGGCGCGGGTCGCGAATGCTCGAGCTTCGCCTATGTCAAGGCGGCCACCGGCATCGGAGCCGGGATCGTGATCGACGGCAAGCTGCTGCGCGGAGCCTCGGGCACCGCCGGAGAGATCGGGCACACGACCCTGGATGAGGCGGGGGCCCTCTGCTACTGCGGCAACAGAGGATGCCTGGAAACTGTGGCGTCGGGTCCGGCCATCATCCGGCTGGTGGGCCCCCTGGACGGAGAGGTCCCATCCCTCGCGCGAATCGTCGAGCTTGCCGTCGCGGGCGACGTCCGCTGCCAGCGGGCGATCGCCGATGCCGGTCACGAGATCGGCGTCGCCATCGCGGGGCTCTGCAATCTGATCAATCCCGAACGTGTCGTCGTCGGCGGTCTGCTCAGCCGGACCGGCGAGGTCCTGCTCCATCCGATGCGCGAATCGATACGCCGCCATGTGCTGCAAGCCGCGGCCGAGTCCCTCGACGTGCGCCCTGCCGTTCTCGTGGAACGAGCGGAGCTCCTGGGATCCCTTGCGCTGGCGCTTCAGGGCTCGAGCGAGCGAACCGCCAGGGGTGAACGGCAGCTGACGACGTCGGTCTAGGAGATTCCCACGGCGGCGCAGGCGGCCGCGTACTGGTCGACGCACAGCTCGGCCTTGGTCCAGAACCCATCGGCGATCACAGTCGAGACGACGGTAGGCCTTGTCACCGCCACCGGGCTCACGAGGAGTGCCGGAACAGTCGTGCTGCCGTTGTCGACCGTCTTTCCGTTGGTCATCGAAGCCGGAACCGTGATGCCATAGGCGAGGTCATAGGCCAGCTGCGCCGCTGTTTCCGCCTCGCCTCGGATCGATTTGTAGACGGTCATGTACTGCTCGCCGGCCAGGACGCGCTGCACCGCTTTCAGCTCTGCGCCCGCGCCCGTGACCGGAGGTACCGGCTTGACCCCTGCCGCGGTCAGCGCCGCAATGGCTCCTCCGGCGCTCGCGTCGTTGGCGGCATAGACCGCGTCCACCGAGTTGTGGAGCGCGACGAGCGCGTCGGCCATTTCCGTCTCGGCGTTGTCGGGACCCAGCAGAGGTGTGTCGTATGCCTTGGCGACCGTCACCTTGCCCTGCAGAGCGTTCTGCACGCCAGACTTCAGCAGCCTGGCGAGGCTGTCACCGGGGTCTCCGTTGATCATCACCACCGTGGGATTGACCTTGCCCTTCAACGCCGTGAGCAGTCCACTCGCCTGAAGGGGCCCGACCGCCGCGTCGTCAAAGGACACGAAGTAAGCGACACCAGGTGCGTTCAGGGCGAGCCGGTCGTACGCGATGACCGGGACCTGCCGCGCCTTGGCCCTCGCGACGATGGGCGATGCCGCGGCGGGGTCGACCGGATCGAGCACCAGGACTTTTGCTCCTCCGGCCAGCGCCGCTTCGGCCTGGGTGAGCTGGACAGACGAGTCCCCGTGCGCATTTCGATAGTCGACCGTGCAGTCCAAGCACAGGGACTTCACCTTGGCTGCGAACAGCGGCGCATCTTGGCTTTCATAACGGATGGCCTGGGAGTCGGGCAGAAGAAGTGCGATCTTCTTGCCGAGCGTAACTCCAGGTCCGGAACTCCCGGCGCACGCAACAAAGCAGAGTGCGATGAGAAGCAGACCGGGAACGAGCTTGGCCATTTTCATAACGTGGGCGGCGGCGGCCGACGGCATTCTACCAATCGCCCCGTTCGGGGGAGGATTGAGGACGCGCACGTAAGGAGGCCTTGATGAATTCTTTGCTCGCTGTCAGGGTTTGATCCGGAAGCAATGCAGATAGTCGCCGCAATCGTCGGAATCCTTCTCGTTGCGATCGTGCTGAGGGATGCGTTCGAGACGATCATCCTTCCGCGCCGCGTGTCGGGCCCCCGACTGTCAAAGGCCTTCTATCAACTCACGTGGAGACCCTGGTCCGCAGCAGCTCGCCGCATGCGCGGTGGTGAGTGGCGGGAGACCTTCCTCAGCACTTACGGGCCGCTCTCCTTGCTCATCCTGTTCGTTCTGTGGGGCGCCATCCTGGTCACCGGGTTCGGCGCATTGCTGTGGGCAGTCGGGTTCGACGCGAATCTTTCAGGCCCAGACCATCTCTACGTCAGCGGGACCACGTTCACGACTCTGGGTATCGGAGACTTCACTCCGAAAACCGACCTTGCGCGATTCGTGACGGTGGTCGAAGCCGGCACCGGGTTCGGCTTCCTGGCCATCCTCATCTCGTACCTCCCCGTTCTGTATCAGAGCTTTTCGCGGCGCGAGATCGCGATCTCGATGCTCGACGAATGGGCCGGCTCACCTCCGAGCGCCGGCGACCTGCTGCGCCGCGCGGCCGAGTCAGGCGAGATGGCCGAGCTGTTGCCGCTGATGGCGCGATGGGAAGAGTGGGCGGCGGAGCTGCTCGAGAGTCACCTCTCGTACCAGGTGCTCAGCTACTTCCGCTCGCAGCATGAAAACCAGTCCTGGGTCGCCGCGCTGACCGCGATCATGGATTTCTCCGCGATCTGGCAGGCGAGCAAAGAACACGGCAAGAGCTGGCAGGCGAGGCGGGTGTATGCCATCGGCCGCCACGTCCTCGGCGACCTGAGCCAGGTGCTTCGAGCGGTTCCTGAGTTCGACGCGCCGGACCGCCTGTCCGAGGCCGAGCTGCTAGCGATCCACGAGGCGCTCACGGCCGCGGGAAAAGATGTCGCCCTGGCTTCCTTTCGCGAGCGGCTCAACGCATTGCGCAAGGGTTATGAGCCATACGCGATAGCGCTGAGCCATGAGCTATTGATGGAGCTCCCGCCCTGGATGCCGATGGACGGCCGCCAGGACAACTGGGAGACCACCGCCTGGGAAGGCGCCGCGCCCGGAGAGTCCCTCCACTAGAGGACCTTAGAAAGAAAGGACCTCGTGCGTTCTTGCTGGGGATTCGCGAGCACGTCGCGAGGCTTGCCGGCTTCGACGATCACCCCGCCGTCCATGAACACGAGCGTGTCGCCCACCTCCCGGGCGAAGCCCATCTCGTGCGTCACCACGATCATGGTCATGCCGTCAGCGGCGAGGCGTCTCATGACGTCGAGCACCTCTCCGACCAGCTCGGGATCCAGCGCGGAGGTGGGCTCGTCGAAGAGCATCAGCTTCGGATTCATCGCGAGCGCGCGGGCGATCGCAACACGTTGTTGCTGGCCGCCGGAAAGCTGTTTCGGGTAGGCATCCGTTTTGTCTGCGAGGCCGACCCGATCGAGCAGCGCGCGCGCGTAGGCCGTGGCCGTCGAACGGCTCGACTTCTTGACGTGGATGGGAGCTTCGATCAGGTTCTCGAGCGCGGTCATGTGCGGGAACAGGTTGAAGTGCTGGAACACCATGCCGATCTCGGAACGCTTCCTGCACACCTCGCGATCCGGAAGCTCGTAGAGGCGGTCGCCGCGCTCGCGGTAGCCGACGAGCTCTCCGTCGACCGATAGGCGGCCGGCGTCGATCTTCTCCAGGTGGTTGATGCAGCGCAGGAATGTGCTTTTGCCCGAGCCGGAGGGTCCGATCACGCACAACACCTCTTTGGGCAGAACCTCCAGGTCGATGCCGCGCAGCACCTCGAGGCGGCCGAAGCTCTTGTGCACCGCCTCGGCTTTGACCATTGGCCCGGCGCTCACCTGCGTCCGACCCCCGGCACAGTCAGAGGCGCAGCGTGGAAGGTGACCAGCATTCGCCGGAATCTCTGGAAGGGCGTAGGTGGAAGCTCTCGCTGCGCGCCGCGAGCAAAATAGCGCTCCACGTAGAACTGGCCGATGGTGAGAACCGTCGTCATGGCCAGGTACCAGATGCTCGCCACGATCGCCAGCTCGATGACGAGGAAGGTGAAGTTCGCGATCTGTTCCGATCGCGTGAAGAGCTCGGGTACTGCGGCGATCGACGCGAGCGAAGTGGTTTTCAACATCGAGATCGTCTCGTTTCCAGTGGGAGGGACGATCACGCGCATCGCTTGGGGAAGGACGATTCGGCGCATCACCTGGAGCCTGTTCATGCCGAGTGCCTGGGCAGCCTCGCTCTGGCCCTGCTCGACGGAAATGATGCCGGCCCGCACGATCTCCGCCATGTACGCGGCCTCGTTGAGCCCCAGGCCAAGCGTTGCCGCGGTGAAAGCGCTGATGAGCAGGTTGGTGCTTTCCTGCCAGTGCAGCGGAGTGCCGGGAATGCCGATTCCGATGTGCGGGAGGACCGTGTTCAGGTTGAACCAGAAAAAGATCTGGACGAGCACCGGGGTGCCGCGAAAGAACCAGATGTAGATCCAGCTCACCCACGACATCACCGGGCTGGGTGAGAGCCGCATCACAGCCAGGACGATGCCGAGCACGATGCCGATCACCATCGCCAGCACCGTGAGCTCCAGAGTGATCACGATCCCTTCCAGGATCAGCCTGCCGGAGAGCCACCTCCAGACCTCATCCCAGCGGAGGTCGGGTGCCGTCGCAAACGTGTAGACGACGTCGCCGGCGAAAGCCAGGACCAGGGCCCCGGAGACCCACCGCCACGGGTGGCGAACCGGTATCGCCTTGATCGCCTCCGGCCGCGGGCCAGCTTGCGAGCCGGGCGCCGGCGGGCCGGAGGCGATGTCGGTCACTTCAACTTATAGGGTTCTATCTCAGTACGACGGCACGCACGTCGCGCCGATCGAATTGTTGTTGTTGAGCGCCACGTCTGCGCTGGTGATGGCGCCGTCCGCCACGTTCCAGTTCTTGAGGACGTTGCTGTAGTAGTCGTTGTTGTCGATCAGGTACTTGACGGCATCGGTGATGGGCTTCTCCAACGGGCTGCCCTTGACCATTGCGATGCCGTACGGCGCGACGCTGCAGGGCTGGCCGCCGATCTTGAGCTTGCCGCCGGACTGCTTGACCTGGAAGTCGGCGACCGGTTGGTCCAGCCATCCGAAGTCCGCGCGGCCCGAAAGCAGCGCCGAGTTGGCGTCGGTCTGGGTTCCGAAGCTCAGCACCTTGATGTCCTTGCCTGCCGGACAGTTGTCCTTGTCGCCGGAGATCGGCGTGCCGCCAACCGACTGGCCCATGTAGCCCCAGGCGTCCGACTCCTCAGTCGTGCCTGATTCGACTGCGACCGTGTGCCCGCACATGTCCGCCGCCGAGCTGATCGTCGCGCCGCCGACCTTGACAATCCATGCCTCTCCGGCCTTGTAGTAGGTGACGAAGTCGATGCCGTTGTCCTCGCGCGTTTGCGTGGGACTCCAGCTCGAGATGCTGAACGAGTAGCGCGGCTTGTCGCCGCCCGCGACCTCGCTCGGAGTGCTGGCCTTGAGCTGGGCGATGATGTCGTCGAAGGTGACGTTGTTGAACGTGCAGACCAGACCCATGACTTTGCAGATCGCATTGCCGAGGTCGATGTCCCAGCCCGAGATGGCGCCGGTGTTGGGATCGATGAACTCGTTAGGCGCGTAGGTGGCGTCCGTGGCGATCTGAATCGGCCCCGAAACCGTCGACGGGACCTCGCTCGCGATGCTGGCGACCTTGCCAGGCCCGCCTGACGTGGCGGTTGGGGTCGATGACCCTCCGCACGCGGCCAGCGTGAAGGCGACCACGATCGCCATTGACGATGTCATTCGTATCTTCATCACAATCCTCCCCTTGGCCTGCGGTGTCCGGTCTCGGCCCGAATTGTAATTCGCCCAATTTGCCTGTGCTTAACGGCACGTCGTAGGCTGCTCGCGTGCCGTGGCTCGTTATCACCGACCCGTTCCCGCCGGGCTTCTTCCTGGGTCCCCTTCAGATTCGCTTCTACGGTCTCGCCTACGCCGTCGCGTTCCTCGTGGGCACCGCCGTAGCCACGCGGCACCTCGAGCGGAAGGGGATTTCCTCGAACGTGTCCGGGAACATCGCTTTCTGGACCATCGTGTTCGGGCTGATCGGAGCGCGGCTCTATTACGACGTCCAGTCAGGCTGGTGGTTCTACCTCACGCATCCGCAGCACATCTTTGCGTTCTGGGAAGGAGGGATGGCATTCTTCGGCGGGATCTTCGCCTCGTTGATCGTCCTGCTCGTGATGGCGCGCCGCCACCACATCCCCTTCTGGGACCTGCTGGATGCAGGCGTTCTATTTGCCGCCGCCGGCCAGCCGATCGGCCGGCTGGGCAACGTGATGAACGGAGAGATACTGGGCCCGCCCTCCAACCTGCCCTGGGCGATCCGCTACACCAACCCGGCCTCGATGGCGCCGCACCTGGGCGTTGCCTACACGCCGGCCAACCTGTACGAAGCGATCGGCACGCTGCTGATCCTCGCGGTGCTCCTCTATCTTCGGCGGCGCGGGGTGCCTCCAGGAATCCTGGGTTTGACCTATCTCGTGCTCTATCCGGTCAGCCAGCTGATCCTGTTCGAGTGGCGCACCGACTACGAAACCCCGGTCATCCTGTGGGGCCTGAAGCAGGCCCAGCTCACCTCAGTAGCGATGCTGCTGACAATCGTCCCGATCTTTTTCCTCTTCTGGCTTCGCACGCGGCCCAGGGGCGAGGTCGGCCTGCACTCCGAAGATATGATCCGGGCTTGACCCGTCGCTCGAGATGCGTCGATCTCCGTTCTCACGTTACGTCTCGAGCTGGTCGCTCGTGCACCCGCGCACTGATTAGAGGACGAAGGTTGTGAGTCGAGTTCGGATCGCCGTGCTGGTCGGCGTGCTTGTCGTATTTGGGGTGGTCGGTGGGGTGATCATCCGGGCCAACCAGCATCAAGGTGGCCAGAACGTGACCTTCAACGTCACTGTGACCGGCGCCAGGACAATGTCGCCCAGCAGCCTGTCCGCCCACGTGAACGACACCATCACGGTCAACATCACCAGTGACACGGACGGCGAGGTGCACCTGCACGTTTACGACATCGCCTTCGACACCAAGGCGGGCCAGACGGTCAGCCACACGTTCAAAGCCGACAAGACGTGCGGCTGCGACATCGAGTGGGAGAGCACCACCACCCCACTCGGCTCGCTTACGGTGAGTCCATGAGCTCGACGGCCATCCTTCTCCACGGCTTCGGGCAGCGGTACGACCTTCCGATCTCGCTCGCGCTCTATCTATATGCGGCGGCCGGCGTGGTCGTCATCTCGTTCGTGCTGGTTGTCCTGTTCACCGGCGACCAGGTGGGCGCCAAGGCGCTGCAGTACCCGCGCCGGCCGGCGCACACCCTGGCCGCAATCGCGCGCACGCCGTGGCCCTGGATCGCTGGTGGCGTGATCGGGGTCGCGGGCCTGCTGGCCATCGTGATCACCGGCCTGTTCGGCTCTTCCAACCCGTTGTACAACCCCGCCGAGTACCTGACCTGGATTTACTTCTGGGCCGGCCTGTTCATCGTCTCGGGGCTCGTCGGAAATCTCTGGTACCTGGTCAACCCGTGGGCCGCCGTCTACAACGCGGTCAACCGGCTCGTGCGTCTTGGCCCGGTGTGGAAGCTGCCCAAAGTCGGAGTCTGGCCGGCGGCCGCGGCTTACCTCTCTTTCGCCTGCCTTGAGCTCACCACCGGCATGGCCAACCGACCCTGGCTCGTCGCCATCCTCGCTCTTGTTTATTCGGCGGTGACTCTCGGTGGGATGGTCCTGTTCGGCCGCGACGAGTGGCTGGAGCACTGCGAAGCGTTCACCGTCCTCTTTGGCATCGTCGGCCGCTTCAGCCCAGTCGAGGCTGAGCGGGACGAAACGGGTCGCATCAGCATGGTTTACCTGCGGCCGTGGGGGGTTGGGCTCCTCAAGCCGTCACCGACGGGCTGGGATCGCGTCGTCTTTGTGATCCTGATGCTGTCGACGCTGGCCTTCGACGGAATCCTCGCCACGCCCTCGTGGCAGGACTTCAACATCGCGCTCGAGCCCATCTGGCTGCCCATGGGCGCCTTCGGCTTCTTTTTCGTGAAGACGCTGGGCTTGCTCCTGCTCTCGGTCGCATTCCTGCTCGTGTTCATCACGTTCATGGAGCTCGTCGTCTACCTCGGCAGGCGCAGCGTGGACTTGAAGGCGACGGTCTCGGCTTTCGCGCTCACGCTCGTTCCCATCGCGCTCGTCTACAACGCCGCACACAACTACAGCTACGTGGTCGTGCAGGCCCAGGGTTTGATCCCGCTGCTCAACGACCCGTTGCAGAAGGGCTGGCATCTCTGGCCTGCGGTGGCGGGGTTCACGCCCAGCTTCGCGCTCGCCCAGGCGTCGACGGTGTGGTACGCGCAGGTGGTGCTGATCGTCCTCGGCCACGTGATCGCGGTGTACCTGGCGCACCTGCGGGCCGGAGAGCGCTTCCGCACCGCCCAGCGCGCGCTGCTCAGCCAATACCCCATGCTGCTGCTGATGGTGATGTACACCATGACGAGCCTGTGGATCCTTGCCCAGCCCATCACCAGGGAGGCTTGATGAGCGCCAGGCCGCCGCGTACGCGGCCTGTAAGGAAGCCGGTCTCCAACACGCCATCGTGGGTCGCGCCACTGGCGGTGGTCGCCGCCATCGCCTTGCTGGTGGTCGCGTTCCTGGTCGTCCGTTGGTACACGACACCTTTACCCCCAGCTCCCCTCAACGTCGACGCAACCTCGCAGGTGCTGTCGAGCATCGCGGGCCTTCCGCAGTCGGAGCTCGATGCGGTTGGCGCCGGCAGCGCTAACAATCTCATCAAGCCTGTGTCGGGAACCCCACTGACAGGCCCGAACGGTCACCCCGAGGTGTTCTACCTGGGCGCCGAGTACTGCCCGTACTGCGCAGCCGAAAGGTGGCCGATGATCATCGCGCTGTCGCGCTTCGGCGCCTTCTCCGGCCTCAAGAGCACATCCTCATCGTCAAGCGACGTCTACCCCAACACGCCCACTTTCACGTTCCACGGCGCGACGTACACCAGCCAGTACGTCGACTTCGCGTCGGTCGAGACGACCGACCGCAACCGCAATCCCCTGGAGTCTCCGACCTCGGCTCAGCAGGCGCTCGCGAACCAGTACAACACCTCCGGATCCATACCGTTCGTCGACCTCGGCAACCGCTACGCGATTTCGGGCGCCATGTACCTGCCCGACGTGCTCAGCGGGATGACCTGGGCCGCGGTCGCAGATGCGCTGGCCCAACCGAGCTCGCCGCAGGCGAAAGCGATCCTGGGGTCGGCCAACCTCATCACGGCGGCAATTTGCAAGCTCACCGCGGACCAGCCGGCGTCTGTGTGTTCGTCTTCAACGATCCAGAGCATCGAGAAGACTCTCGGCTAGATGCGGTGGCAGCTGCTGGCTTTCGCAGCCGGCGTCGCGGGCCTCGGGGTCTCGATCTACCTGACCTTCGTGCACTACTCCTCGATCCCGCTGGCCTGCCCAGCCAACGCGGTCGTCAATTGCGAGCAGGTCCTCTTGAGCTCTTACGGGGTGATCGGCGGCTCCTCGGTTCCGACCTCCGCGGCGGGAATCGTGTGGTTCGGCGTGAGCGCACTCCTTGCGGCGGGGCTGCTCGTGGGCCGTGGTGGGCTCGCGCGGTTTCAGATGGCGTGGGCGGCCCTGGGCCTGGCCACGGTGCTGTTCCTGGTCTACGTCGAGATCGTCCAGCTCGGCGCGGTCTGCGTCTGGTGCACCGCGGCCCACCTCCTGGTGCTTGTGATCTTCCTGGTCTCCCTGCCGAGGCCGAACGAGGGTAGGGTCAGGTCGTGATCGGCTGGCCAGTCGACCTGACCGTTTACGCGGGCCTGGTCGTGCTATTCCTGGGGCACGCGTGGCTTGCCGGCACGGTGGCCGACGCACAGCGGAAGCACACCCTCTATTTCGGTCTGGGGCTGGTCGTGTTGTGGGTGGCCCTCGAGACGCCGCTCGACACCATCAGCGACTACTACCTGGACAGCGTTCACATGCTGCAGCACGTGCTGCTGGGCTTCGTCGCTCCCCCGCTGATGCTGCTTGGCCTCTCACCCCAGATGGTCGAGGGGATCGTGCGAGTGCCCGGGGTTCGGGCCATGACAGAGCCCGTGCCGGCGCAGCTCATCGCGGGGCTGGTGATGATCGTCTGGCATTTCCCTCCGCTTTACGACGCCACCCTCTACTCCAGCCCGCTCCACGTGGTGGAGCACGTGATGTTCATCGGGGCGGGGCTCGTGATGTACTGGCCGATGCTCGAAGCCACTTCAGAACACGCACGCTGGCACATGTCGCCCGGCGCCAAGCTGATCTACATGCTCGTGGCGACCCTGCCGCAGGACGGCGTCGCCCTCGCCCTGATCTTCTCCCGCGTGCCGTTTTACGAGTTCTACACGCACGCGCCGAGGCTCATCCCATCCCTCACGCCGTTGATCGATCAAACCGTGGCCGGCGCGGTTCTGATGGTGCTCGGTAAAGCGACGCTTGCGGTGGCGGCGATCGCCATCTTCGTGCGCTGGTTCGGAGGCGAGCAGCGGGCCGATGAGGTTGCCACGCCGAGCCTACAATCCGGTGGGGTGCTGTGAAGTACTACGAGAGCATTCTCGACATCGTCGGGAATACGCCGTTGGTCCGCCTGTACAAAGTCGCCAAGGGCCTCTCATCCGCCTATCAGTCGGTGTCGAGGACGTGGCGGACCTGATCGCCGACCTCGAATCAGCGCTGGCCTAGACTTTCGCCTGTGCCGCCCCGCGAGCTGCCCAGCCGCACCCTGTATCAAGGACGTGACCGCGCCGCGGCGCGATCTTTTCTCCACGCGATCGGCCTGACGAACGCAGACATCGACAAGCCGTTCGTCGGCGTGTCCAACGTCTGGACGGAAACGATGCCTTGCAACTTCGGCCTGCGCGACCTTGCGGTCCCTTTGAAGTCGGGCATCCGGGCGGCAGGCGCGAACCCGATGGAGTTCAACACGATCGCCATCTCCGACGGCATCACGATGGGGACCGAGGGGATGAAAACCTCGCTGGTCAGCCGCGAGGTGATCGCCGACTCCATCGAGCTGGTCGGACGCGGCCACATGTTCGACGCCATGTGCGGCCTGTGCGCCTGCGACAAGACCATCCCGGCCACCGCCATCGCGCTGGCGCGCCTCGACCGACCCGGCGTGCTCCTTTACGGCGGCTCGATCATGGCGGGGTTGTTTCGCGGGAAGCAGGTCGCCGTGGGTGATGTTTATGAGGCGATCGGCGCGGCGGCTGCCGGCAAGATCAGCGGCACGGATCTTGCAGAGATCGAAGCGGTCGCATGCCCGGGAGCGGGGGCCTGTGGAGGCCAGTACACCGCGAACACGATGTCGATGGTCATGGAGGTGATCGGCCTGTCACCGGTCGGCTTCAACTCGATCCCGGCGATGGATCCGAACAAGCACCGCGCGGCCGAGAGGATGGGCCGCGTCGTGATGAACGCGCTCGAGGAGGACCTGCGACCGTCGCGGATTCTCACTCGGCGGGCATTCGACAACGCGATCGCGGCCGTGGCGGCAAGCGGCGGCTCAACCAACGCAGTGCTTCACCTGCTCGCGCTCGCGCGCGAGGTGGGAGTCGACCTGGCGATCGACGACATCGACCGGATCAGCCGGCGAACTCCTTTGCTGTGCGACCTCAAGCCAGGTGGGCGGTTCGCCGCCGTTGAGCTCCACCGCGCCGGCGGAATCGCGCTGCTGACGAGGCGGCTGATCGAGGGGGGCTTCATCGACGGGGATGCGCTCACCGTGACCGGTCGCTCGCTTGGCGAGGAGTGCGAGTCTGTGACCGAGACCGCAGGCCAGGAAGTCGTGGCGCCGCTGTCTCGTCCGCTTCGCGCCGAGGGCGGCCTGGTGGTGCTGCGCGGAAACCTCGCCCCCGATGGAGCGGTCGTCAAGATCACGCAACACACACCGACCACGCATCGCGGGCCGGCGCGGGTCTTCAATCGAGAGGAGGACGCTTTCGCGGCCGTCTACGCCGGTCGGATCAAAGCAGGCGACACGGTGGTGATCAGGTATGAAGGACCGAAGGGCGGGCCGGGCATGCGCGAGATGCTGCTGGTGACGGCCGCGATCGTCGGCGAGGGGCTTGGCGACTCGGTGGCGATGGTCACAGACGGTCGGTTCTCTGGAGCGACTCAAGGACTGATGGTCGGGCACGTCGCGCCGGAGGCGGCGGTGGGCGGCCCGCTGGCCGCGCTTGAGGATGGCGACATCATCGAGATGGACGTGGACAGCCGCCGGCTGGCGGTGGAGGGAGTCGACATCGCCGCGCGCCTGAAGAGCTGGTCGCCGCCGGAGCCGCACTACCGCAAAGGCGTGCTGGCGCGCTACGCCCTGCTGGTGGGCTCGGCCTCCGAAGGGGCGATGCTCAAGCCCTAGCTCGCGCGTCTGGCGCCAAACGTGCGGAATATGGAGCTTTGAATCGCTCGTTTGGCGCCAGAGATGCGGAATCCAGGCCGTTCACCTGACCGCGGGAAGCCACTCCTGCCGGCGCGATTCGAAGGCGCCGATCTCGGAGGTGTGCCTTTCCACCAACCCGATCTCGTCCAGGCCCCCGAGCAGGCACTCGCGCGCGAACGGGTCGACGGCGAACCGGCAGGCGAAGCCTTC